>Ga0160505_101132_pt1 | contig 13082 bp, 8 predicted proteins | sample DIDeMG_FD_108225 | JGI IMG/M metagenome (GOLD analysis project Ga0160505, IMG submission 108225) | Enriched chicken feces microbial communities from UW Madison campus, WI, USA - DID2874_E49_Stillage MG | ecosystem: Host-associated > Birds > Digestive system > Large intestine > Fecal ... | reverse complement strand
GACGCACTCCATGAGGGCCGACCAGTTGGGGAAGGAGAGAATCTGCTCGGTGGTCATGCCAGTGATGGCCTGAGCCTCACCGTTCTTCATGTACTTCTCCGGGACGACGGCCTTGGGGCGGGCGGTGGAGGGCTTGCCGGTGGAGGTGAGGCGAACGGGGCTGGCGGCCTCCTCAGCCTCGTCGGGGATCGGAGGCTTGACGTCGACGACGACGGGCTTGCCCGAAGCAGCGGCCGCAGCGAGCTGAGAAAGGCTGAGACCGTTCTTAGACTGGCGGCGGTAGGGACGCTTGGCCACGGGAGTCGACGAAGGAGGACGACCACGGGGGCGCTTGGCCGACGACATGTCATCGGAGGAGTCCGAACCCTTGCGCTTCATGGCGAGCGAGGAGAGGGCGGGAGACGCCATCGACGACGCCGGAGTCTTGGTGTTGGAAAGGGGCCATCCCAGCGCAGCGTAAGCCTCAGGGAGGTTGGGGGTGGCAGCGGCAGGGGTAGCAGTGACCGAGGGAGTCGGGGCAGCAGTCAGCTGGCTGAGGATGTTGTCAAGCTGAAGCGAAGCGACGGGGTCGTTACCAATGGCGGCGAGGCTACCGAGGTCGGCACCGAAGGACGAGCCGAAGGTGCTGAGAATGGTAGGGTCGGTAGCAAGGGTGACGTCGGGCACGGCCGGGGCCGAGAGGGAGGAGAGGAGGTCGGAGGGGTCGTGGGTGATGCCAGTGGGGAGGGAGTCGAGGTCGAAGTTGAAGATGTCTCCAACTTCAAGAGTGGCGCTCGACTCGGACTCGGTCGACTTGGGAGTGTCGGCCTCGGACGCGGGGGTGTTGACCTGCGAAGTGGCAGGCTCCTCCTTGTCAAGGGCGGTCACAGCCTCGACCGCAGCGCGGTCGGCGTCGGCGACGAGGAACTGGTCCCAGTCAAAGCTGGGGAGGGCGGCGGACGAAAAGAGGTCGTCAACAATCATGGTGGATGGGTTGATGGGGGTGGTGGGGGGAAGAGGGAGAGATGGGGTTTCCGTCTCGGTGGTGTTCTTGTTGAGCGTAGAAATGACGCTGTTGGCGGAGCTAAAGCTCGGAGTCGTAGTCAACGTAGTTGCTGTTGATTCAATGAAGTGGCCCGTAGGCTGAGCGTTGTCGTTTATCGCTGTGTTTCGGAGGGTTCCCGAGCTGACGCTGAGAGGGACTGGAGGGTCGAGGTGGAGGTGTTCACGGTCGTGGACACTGTGGGGGTCGCGAGGGGGGTGGTGGTGAAGGACGCCATGATGGGCAGATACTTGAACCGGGGAGGGTTCAGAAACAGACTTTAAAGAGGTAGATGATGAACTAAAAATTCGCCGTGGTGGACGAAAGGCTTCCTGTTGAGGAAGGGAATTTAGGCCTAAAAGAGAGGTCAGTCGCCGTTCACGAAGACATGGTGGGAGATCACATGAAGCTGGAGGAACAACAAGAAATGTTCTCGTCTCTCCAGCAACGGCTAATCTTGATGCGACACTTACGGTGAAGAACATTGTGCACAATAGAGGAATATGCAAGGTTAAGAGATTCAGACACGAGGGAAGGGCGCGGGGGTTAATGCCAGAGGCACGTAGAGGGCTGCTCGGGTAGTGTGGTGCTGAGCAGCGTTCAAGGGATGGTGATGAGATGTGAACAAGTATCTACTTTACTTGTTGTCGGTGTTGTTGAGTCGAGTTGGTCTGTTTGAATGAAGAAGAGAAAAGAGGAGGAAGAAAAAAAAATGGGCGACGACGACGACGACTATTAATTCATTGTACGACCAGTGGCAGGCGCCGGCAGGCAGCACTCGCTCATGGCTGGCAGTCGGGTGCCAGCGGGGGAAACACCCAAGGAACTGGGGGGAGGGGCATTGCAACACAACCAAAGGCTGTGGGAAACCGTCTTTGTGCCTTCCCTCCTCCGCTTGGCTGCTGGATACTGCCTGCTGGCTGGCTGTTGCTCTTTTCCAGACCTACTCAGGGTTTCACTTTTGGCCGTCCCTTCCCCTGTCTGAACTGCCCGCTCCCCGAACCTCTGCTCTGATGCCTAGGATACACTGCAGTGGTTATAATGGCTGTTGCCAAAAAGTGTCCGCTTGTATTGGATTGTTTTCACATTTCCTCGTGGGCGTTTTAAAATGAGGCAGACTAGGCTGGCAAGCTGACAAACCACAGCTCCACGACGAGGCCTGTGCGTTCCCCACCATCTCAACTGTGGCACTCGCTATCAAAAGCAAGGATGTCACTGCATGTACAACAGGTGACGGACGCGGAGATGTCGCATGTTCTTCCTGATCCGTGCTTCTTCTACATGCGAACCGTTCTGCATTCCTCCAAACAACATGCACCAGAAACTGTGTTCTCTGAGACAAACCAGAGTCGTGGTACAAGGCACCTGTGCCACACTTGGCATATCAAAAGTGTGTGTCGTAAATAAAAAAAGGGTTTTCGGTTGACAAGAATATCGACTCGATTTCTCAAGGCCGAGCCAATAATACCAGGCAAAGCTGTGAAAAAGACAGTTACAATGGGACGCTAACTGCACAAGCGAGACAATATTACTGGCTGTGCCAGATTTCGGATCCGAAGCGTGCACTGCCGGTCCAATAACGTCGACTCCGACAGCTCAACCTGCGTACCCTTCTCCCAATCTCCCTTCTCTTTTCCTATTCGGCTCTGGAATTGCTTGCCCCTGAAAGGTTGAAGTGACGTGACGCCACTCTCTCATTTACGATCTCGTTATCAGTGCTGCACCTGCTCCAACTGGTCGGTCCGTTGCCGACGCGTCGACATAAACACCGTTCAGAGCGGTGCCGATGCCCATAATGACCGGCGCGATCGAGTATCGCTCGCGGAACGCAGACCATAAACTCGCAACGGAGCATGGCGTTCCTGGTCACTCGTTGACGTTGTTAACGCGTCGTACAGCTCATGTTCCGAACCGTGTGTCATTTTACGCATTCCTCGACGTTGCAATGATGCGTTGTTGAAGACGTTGCAGAGGACGACGATCTGGCCGTGTGCCTCGGCACGGCGGTCGCCACCCTTTGTCGAACCGAGTGGCGGCCCGCCGGGCCCCTCATTCAGTAGCGTAACCGGCCAATATTCTGTCCCACTCCCCCGGCGCACGACGAGCACAGAAGAGCCGTCGGTGCGGTCCGCTTTTCGTGATGCATGTGTCAGCTTCCGAGAATGGTCCACGATCCATGTGCAACCCATCTTGGCCGCTGGCCGCTCGTCGCCACCCGACATCTCTCAACGGGCAATTGGAGTAGCACTCGCTTGGCATTCCGGGCAAGGATATCGCCTGCCCGCAATTTCCACTCAGGTGTGCCGTGGAGGTTCATCCTAAACTGGTAGGACCAGGTTCAGGACACGTCCACAAAGTTCACCTGAGATTCACCTGGCCGCTCGGAGTCACCGACGCCGAATGACCGATGTTACCTGCCACCAACTGCGGCCGTGTGACGGGGTTCGTGGCGGCGACCGAGGGCCGGAGACCGAGTGCTGTGGACCGAGAATCGAGGAAATGCGCCACCACGCGCCTGCCTCGCTTCGATACCCTTGAGGGTTCTGTCAAGGGAGCCAACGACCGTTGCTCTGTTATCTGGGATGGGGTTAAGACGGTTCAGTAGCGATCACAGTTGGAGGAGTCTGGCTTCACGGCTCGCTCTGTTGGGTAGATCCGCAGATCAGTTGCGTGTTACATCGATGAAGAGCATGGCAATGGTGATCAGTCACGTGGGTGGACCATCAGCGCCGCCACACCTCGGCCCGACACCGTGTCTTCCTCCCTATCTTCCTCAGTTCTTGTTCTTGTAATAGCTCAGTAGACTCGCGGTCTTTCTGCAGGCGTTCCACACCTTCCGTTCGCATCACCGGTGTCCCCAGTGATTAGCTTGTGGGTGTGTGGGCGTTTATATATCTTCAGAACCTTGACTTTCAACAAGAAAAAATTGCCTTACCGTTAGTATAACGGCGTCTTCTTGATCGTATAACGGTTAGTATGCTCGCTTGTCACGCGGGAGATCGGAGTTCGATTCTCCGTCAGGAAGCTGCAGGTTGACGAGCCCCTCGTCCCTTTTTCCTTGTTGTGGGAAGGGAAGGCGGTTGAGGAAGGAAGGGGAGGTAGGGAAGACCGGCGGGTGGCAGGGCCAAGGCCGAGGCCATTTTGAGCGGCACCGGCGCGCGCTGGTGAGATTGGCGGCTGCGTTTCCTGTTGTCTGGTCGTGGTATACCAGCGATGAGGCAGATGGAAGGCGCGGGGACTGTGGCGTCGAAGGAAGCGACCCCGGAACGAACGTGGCACTGGTGGAGTCATGTCCGCCACGTTCTGTGCCTCGTCCCCGGTTTTGGCGCTGCCGGAAGCTCATGGAGTCGAGCCCCGAGTTGGGTTGATGCTTGACCATATCTGCTTCCATAAAGGGAACCTCTAGTACTGACGTACTCCCGATATGCAAAGAGTATGTACGTCGAGAACGACTTCAACCACATTCGTTTCCATTCCCTGAGCCACAGGTCAACCTCCACCTCCACTCTGACTGGCGATCTGTGATCCGCCTTCTCTGCCACCATGTTGATCCATCCGAGACAATTCATTGTTTTCGTGTTTTGACTACTGACAAGCTACTACCTCTCGTTCCATTGACTGGCACCGATAACTCGTCTTGCCTTCTGAACAGGAAACACTACAATTACGGGAGATCACTGGGCCTCACTGGGTCGCGCCGGCGGTGTTCGACGGGGGCGTAAGATTCTGCACCTTCTCGATCTTGGGCACGGCGCCGAAGCGAAGGTTGCCCTCATCCCAGATCTGACGCATTAGTATGCTCTTGCAGAATGCTCGGTTTATCCTCCAACTCACAGCATAGATTGACTTGAGGAACGCGTCGCCGAGAATGTCAAAGTCAAGGCTGCCGCGGGACTGGATTGCACCGTACCAGTTGTTCGAGTCGTAGGGCGCAAAGACAAGGTCTTCGGGCTGGATCATAAACTGGTTGCCGCCCACAGCCACGGTCACGGCCGGAAGCTGACCGGCGGTGACCGAGAACGGCACGAGGTAGCCCTGCGCCTGGTTGCTGTACGTGGCGCCAGGGATCGCGGCGTAGATGTTCTTGCATGCCGCGTCCGAGATCAGCGCGAGGGTGGTGCCCGTGTCGGCGATCGCAGTGTTGCCCGCCTGCTTGTACGTCGTGCCGTTGACAGTGTACGACTCGGAGGGGAACTGCCACCATCCGCCAGAGTTGTCAATCGGCGTCCCTGCGAGTCAACGCGTGTCATTTACTCTCGCACTCACACAAGATGTCCGTGCCCGAGGCAGTGACGAGGTCCTGGTCGATGAAGCCAAAGGTGTAGAAGCTCTCCTTGCCGGCATCGCGCTCCGAGTACATGCACGAGGTGAAGAGCTCGGCGGTCTGCGGGATGTCGCCCTGCTCGATCATGTTCTCGACGGGCGTGGCCTGCGACGCACGCTGGCCGTTGTGGGTGACGGTGTTGATGGAGCCGAATCCAAGACCGAGAAGTCCGTCGCCCGAGCCCGAGACGAACGACTGCGACATGGTGGTCGCGAGCTCGACACACTGGTTCTCGACCTGCAAGCCGCCGAGGCCGATCGTGTCCTTGCCACAGGTGCCCGACGCCGAGGACCCGTCACCGTACGAGATCTTCCACGCGTAGCCGGGCATGGTCTGCCACGTCGACGACTTGGTGGGGTCAAACGCGACGTGGCCCTTCTGCGAGGCGGTGGGGAGCTTGGACGAGAAGACCTAGCACACGTCAGGACAGGGGGGATAGGCTACTCACCCAGAGGTCAGACGAGCCCGTGTCAAAGTCGAGCATGAGCGTCTGGGCCGGCGTGCCGATCTGCACGGGGGAGAGGTACAGCGAGTCGTACTGCTGGTCCTCGGACGTGACCTCGCCGACCTTGCCGCTTGCGAGTTCCTTGAAGAGAGCCGTGTTGGCAGCAAGATGCGCGCGGCCGCCGAGAGCGTGCGCGCCGCCAGCAAGGCCACGCTGCTCAATGTTGGTCACCGGGCCGCGGGTGTAGGGACCGGGCATCGTCGGCGTAATGTTGAACTTGTGCAGGAGCCACAGGTACGACTTTGGGCCCGAGGCCTTGTACGCCGGGTTGCGCTTGGCCGGGATGCGCTTCAGGCCCCTGTCGGCGACAATCTTGCTGCATGCCTGGAAGAGCTCCTGGTTGGAGGGCGGCATTGTGGCTGATGAACTTGGGGTTGTGCGTGGGAGTTACACAGTAGTTTAGTCAAGGATAGAGGTAGCCACTGTCTTGATGAGAGAGTGGAGAGTGGTGGCGGGCATCGCGACCTCGTCAAGCACGGCGGTCCTTTTGAACCATTCCGTGCACCGAGCCCTCAAGCTGGCCGTCAACTCATCACGAACGAGCAGCTGACAGCGTCACGCTCAGCTCAAGGTCTGCCCCCGCCGCGGCGCACTGCTCTCCCCGTCGTCCGGTCAGCAGCCCTCACTACAATCGACGTCATCGAGTGTCATTGTCGTGCGTTCTGACCATATGCCACCCGCGAGCTGCGCGCAGCCAGCCTCGAGCAACTAAAGTTAATGAATATCGCAGTAAGGGGAACCTTAAACTAGCAGACCGTGCTAACAGCGATCGCGCTGGGGCGGGTTCATGTGGACAGAGGGGTCGGAGATGGACGACGGAAGTGCCTCGTGTCCGCTGTAAGCCCAGCCCATCGGAATGGGACAGAGTTTAGCGATCCTCATGGGTTGTTCCATTCCAAAAGGGGCAACAACCCAAGTCGCATCTCATGGCCAGGTCAGTCACCGACACACACCGAGGTAGGCACGATGGGCACGATCTCAAGCCACTCTAGGCAGCGGAACTGCGTGCCATCCAACAAGAAAGCGGCCCACTATGGATTTGTCCGACACGATAAGATCATCGCGACGGGTGAGCTGTGACATGGGTCCTGCACGCTGCTTGCAAGTCGCCGACTACTTCGTTTGAACGACCCTGGCTATTTATAACGTCGGGCAGCGACCAGGTAACTTTGAACGCACAGTATCCTCGGTGCGGAACGTGGTGCCGCGGCGCGCATGAATTAGGTACCGGTGTCCCAAAGGTGCGCCAGGCAGATCAGGTGGTCACTCAGCGTTACGACATGGTCGGTGGCTTTGTGGGGATGGCACTCTAGTTCTCGATGGCCGTTAAGGCTTGCCTGTTCTGGCCTGCTGGAACGCGGTGATACCACGCCGTCCACTCGTGTTGCACATGCAGTTGAACGCCTACAACGACCCAGTGAAGCCAGCAGAAGATATTGTTCCCGAGTATGGCAGGCGAAGCACGACCCAGGATCTGGTTGATTTGGTTCCAGTTTGTTACAGTTTCACGACCGCACCGACGTCATTATGCCGAGAACGCTCACAGCGATTGCTGCCGCAGCGCTCACTATTACCACTAAATTACAGGAGAGGCACTTCTCGCGTCCACCTGTTTCTCATCCACCGGTACCAAATCTTTGCCACGCGACGATCATCCGCGTCGTCAGCCCCCTAAAACCATGAGCACAGCATGTGAACCTCATCGTCGGCACGACCAGCGATGCCGATGCAAGGACGATCGCCGACGAGCGGCTGAACTCTAGAGTCTATCGCGCGGCAGAACGGACGTTGGGAACAGCGAGTTTCAGTTTTCACTTTTCAGTTCTCGTTGATTTGTTTTCGGTCTTCGGTCATTTCCTCCCCCCAAGAGTCTGACATCTGGACCTGCTCGCATGTTCCATCGATATCTGGCCCGCTTGTCGTGAGGACGTGCCTTCCGCTATCACCGAGGTCACCGAGGTCTCGTGTTTCTTGCTTCATTTTCGACGCCCAAGGCGTGCTCTCATCCCGGGTCCAACGGTTGCCACTTCCGAGGTGAGGTGCCACTGCCCACCCGACACTATCGGCACAGATGTGCGGAAATGAAGATGACCGAAGGCCACGACCGAGCCCACTATCAGCATGGTTCTCGCCCCAATCGGCGACTCGGTTTCCAGTCTACGGTGCCAATAGTGGCTTGCAGTAAAGTGACCGGGACCGATAGTGGCGCGCGGATGCAACTGTATCTTACATCCGTGCGTCGAGCGATCCCGTCCTGTCCACCACAGTGATCTACGCTACGAAAGTTAACACTCCGCAGCGGTCACCCGCGATCCTACCACGCTGCAGCGGGACGTGGTCAACCTTGCAGTGTTGTTCGGTGGGTTCCACATGAATAGCGGGATGAGCTTGGAGCTTCGTGCTGTCTCCTTTGATGGGAGCATTCAACCCACGTGAAAGGGATGGGTTCACGACTTCATGAGGCGTTTCCATTGCCAAAGGCGTTTCCATTGCCAAAGGCTACCAGAAGAACGTAGTGCACCCTACTCTAATATCGTGAACGAGCACGGAAAGAGTTTCTGTGTGTCTTGCTTGAGCTCTTGAGATCTCTTGAACCACGTGAATGATGGGACGGTTCATAAATAAGGGTTACTCTTTGTTTATGGCACCGGCAGTTTGCCCGCCGTTTCACCAACGCAGCCAAAGACACGACTTCAGCAGACACTCAACAGGCTGACAACGCAGATAGCCGAGGAATTTATCGTACCTCGGCTTTGAGTCATGTTGGCCTATTTCACCATACGTAGAGCAGGCTGGAATTCCAAGGACTTAAACGCAGATACAGTCGCCATTTGCACACGCGAGATCCACATTGCCGTGGCGGTGAAGCCGCCGCCCACTTGCTGGCCACTTGGATGCTGCTTTCCCCAGTGTGAAGACTGTTGTTGATGTCCGCGTCGGACTAGGGAACGAGGCGACAGTGACACAGAGTGGGTCCCTTCCAAGCACGGTTCCCTGTTCACGTGCTTCACGCGCTCAATTTGGAACGTCACTGTCATAACCAGCACAGTCTGATAGAGCCAAACTGCCACAGACCTCCACTCACCAAAACCTCCACCCTACCACCCCAGCGATACGACCTCCACCAACCCACGTTTACCGGCAAAACGCACGTTCCCGGTCCAAAACGAACGTTTACCGCTCCACATTTCTCAGCTCTTCACATTTCTTTGTTTATTTTATATCTCCCCCACGATCATTACGGTACGACTCGGCTGCCCCGCCTCGTCCTTCGTCTCCGGAGGTACTGTATGCGTGTACTGTGGCTGCGAGCAAGGGATAGGGACGAACGTGTCCTTAGCTGGTAATGTCCGTTACTCTGTGACGAGTGACGGAGTTTACTGCACAGAGATACTGAGCGCGCGCGTCTGTGGGATCTAAACATGGGGAAGATTCTCATGTAAGCCACCGACGACCGTGTCCTTCTGTGCTGCTATTCTGTGCGTTGTTTGTTCTAATGCCCTCGTGCTTGGACTTGTGATCGCATAAGACCCAAGGCCGCAATCTCTTGGATCTCTTGCGAGTGGGGTTGCTCCCCAGGCCATTGGCTGCAGATATACTTGGAGAACATACGGCCGAGACTAGTGGGGTGGAGTTACTGATGCCACCTACCGTGGAGTGACGATCGAGAGACAGACAGACAACATGTAAACTTTTACCAAAGGTCGACGCGACATTGGCCACTCACGCTGCGCGCTCCAGTGCCGAGCACCCCACACTGCCCATCACCACGCTCCAGGCCCCATACTGACTGCTCTCTTACTCATTCTGAAAAGGCTTTTATTGATCCACCCCCCCTGCTCGTCTTTGCGGCACCCCCTCAAGTCTACACCTCACTACCGTCCGTACCGTCCTGGACATCAGTAGATCGCTGGTCATCGTGATCACCTTGACCGCCTAGATCAGCTAGATCAGCTATATCAGCTAGATCACCGCCAGCTTCTCGCTTCTCACACATCGCTCCCCGTTGCCACCGCTCGGCATATTCTGGTGATCCCATTCTGCATCTTTACGCCCCTACGCCCCAGTTCCCCAGTGCAGCTGGCACCTTGTCACCGGACACTCTTGTTGCGTTCTCGCACCTCGAATCCCTGCCCCAAGTCTTGCGCCCCAAGCAGCATATCTGGTCATAACGGGCCACCAGCACACACTACGTCGATCATCGTTGTGGGTATAGTTACCGCTTTGACATTGTTCGGGGCCGAGAACGTGCAGGGCCGCAACCTCCTACCTTGACTATACTCTTCTTGCCACCCCAACTACGGCTACAATGTCGCTCCTCACTCCACCCCTGACGCCCAAGACGCACTCGGCCGTGCCCGCCATGACTTCGGCAGGCAGCAGCGGACGTGGCCATGGACGCAACAAGTCTACCAGTTCACTACACAAATATCGTCCCGGCCTGTCGTCTCCGCTGGCCACACCCGACGACGAGGACTTTGCCCTCCCGCCCCCGCTCGAGGCTGTCCCTGATCTTGAGATGCCCGCCGCCGCAATGGACATGTCGCCGCCCGCCGCCGCCGTGCACGCCTGGCGCCCCGGTATGAGTCGCGAGGACAAGGACGCGCGCGAGGAGTGGCTCGCTGACGCGCGGGGACGGCGCGGTCTCCGGATCGTTATTGTCACTGGTAAGCAAGGCAGCATGGGCATTACTAACGTGCAGAAAACTTCCTCCCGAAAGTCGACGGCGTCACGCGTACACTTGCGCGTCTGCTCGAACACCTCGAGCGCGAGGGACACCAGTGTATGCTCCTTGGTCCTGGAACCGGCATGGTAAGCTAGAAGCTTGATAACGGCAGCTGATGCGCAGAGCCACTACGCGTCGCACCCCCTCGTGGGCACCGCTGGCGTGCCGCTCGTCATCTACCCCGGTCTCAAGGTAAATTGGACCCCGATACGGTACTCTAACAAGCAGCTCAACTTCCTCCGCCCAAAGTTCCTGCGCGTAATCCAGGACTTTGAGCCTGATGTGGTACACTTCGTTGACCCGATCTGGCTCGGCGCGCAGACGCTCATGGCAATGGAGCTCGGCTGGGCGGGCAGCGATTGGGTCGGCGCTGGCGGTCCCGCGATCGGGACAGGCATCTCAGGCGCCGTCGTGGCCAGCTACCACACGTGAGTGAATCGAGTCTGAGTGGGCTAACAGCTAGCAACCTCGCGACGTACGCGACGCTCTTTGGCATGTCGTGGCTTGAGCCCATCATGTGGCGCCTCCAGCGCTGGCTGTACTCCAAGTGAGTTATAATAACGCCTGAAGAAACTGACAGGGCAGGACGCTCCTCACGCTGTGCCCCTCGCCAAGCACAAAGGGCATGCTTGAGTCGCAGGCGTTCTCGGACGTGCGCCTGTGGCCGCGCGGCGTCGACCTGTCGCAGTTCGGCCCGTCCAAGCGCAGTGCCGAGATGCGTGCACTCTGGGGCGTAAGCGAGGCGCCTGGTGCACCCGCTCGTATTGCCGAGAAGAAGCCCGCCTCGCCCGTCTCCGCAGGCGGGATCCACCACTCGGGCCGCAAGACAAGTCTGCCACTCACGCCGCCCGCCTCGCCGGTCGTCATGGCCGCGAGCGACGACGACAACGACACGGTGCACGCCGAGCCTGAATGCATCACCCCAGGTCTCCCCTCGCGTGTGGTGCTGCTGTACGTCGGCCGCATCTCGTGGGAGAAGAACCTCGTCCTTCTCCTGCGCGCCTACGGCCGCCTGAGCGCACACCTCCCCGCAGGCTTCACCCTGCCGAAACTCGTGTTTGTCGGTGACGGCCCGGCGCGCACGGAACTCGAGTCCATCTGCGAGGAGGAGTGCTACGACGCGACGTTCATGGGCCACAGGTCCGGCGCTGAGCTCGCCGCGTGCTATGCCTCCGCGGACGTGTTCGTCTTCCCGAGCTTTACAGAGACGTTTGGGCAGGTCGTCCTCGAGGCCCTGGCCTCGGGCCTTGTGAGCACCAAACATCTGTTACGTACTAACTTTGTAGCCGGTTATCGGACTCGACGCAGAGGGCACGCGTGACCTCGTCTCGCACGCCTCGACCGGCCTTCTCCTCCCCCTTCCGGCCGCTGGCGTCTCGTGGCCGTCAATCTGCAGGAACGAGTCGCACCCCCTCTTCAGCGCAAGTGTAGACACGTACGCTGCACTCATCGCGCGCGCGAGCACCCAGCACGCTGAACGCGCCGCCATGGCCGCGCGCGCATGCACGGACGGGATCCGTGGGTTCACGTGGTGGGACGCCATGGAGCGCTGTGTCGACGGGTACCGCGAGGCTGTCGGTCGCGCGCGGCTAGCGCGCAGGCAGCGTGCCGCCGAGGAGGAAAGCGGTTGTGTCTCCGACTCGGGATCCACGTCTCCTGCCCCGTCCTCATCGCCCGGATCGTCGCCGCGAAGAGTCTCGCACATCAACCGTGCGCTCTCGTCCCGCCTCACGCCGCGACGAGCACGCAAGTTTAAGACTGTGCGCCGGTCGTACGACCCCGCCGAGACGCTGTGGCACCTCAAGAACGTCGCAAAGGTGCTGCTTGCCGCCGTTGTGTTCTACTACATCTTTGCGCGGCACGTGCAGTCCAAAGGACGCGAGATGGGGTGGGACGAGGTCATGTTCAGGCCTCAAGTCTCGCGGGCGGTTGTCTCCCGTGGGCTGTAGAGCCAACATGTGCTCCTCGCCTCGCTAAGCGGTGCCGGCGGTGTCATGCTCGCCCGGCTCTTAGCGACTTGTTCACCCTCCCCTCTGTTGTTCCCCTAGGATGTGTCGCTAGACTCGGATACAATCAACCTCGACCCCATCCTCAGCCCTACTTAACGCCGCCACGCAATCTCTGTAAATGCCCTCCTTCCAACCTCAAACTCCCAGCGCCTTCTTGTCTCCCCTGGTCTCGCTTCTCTTGTCAATATATACAACCTCACCACCCTCCATCTTGTCGCTAGCCTACAGTCTCGGTAACTATCTTGCAATGTCCTGTCTTCAACGTATCTCAAGAGCAATCAATGTGCATAGTCTCAATCGCCTGCAAGCTCAGTGCGGAGTGACATTATTTCCCCATGCGAGTGTATCAATCGTAGATGATAGAATGAATACCATAAATTATTGCTTGCTGCACGTGCGTTACGACTTCCCAGGCCCCGATTACTTCCCAAGCCCCAGAACAGGCCGCCTCCCATTCGGTCTCGTGCAGAGGAGCAATGACGACGTCTGAGCCAGTT
>Ga0160505_101130_pt1 | contig 13113 bp, 8 predicted proteins | sample DIDeMG_FD_108225 | JGI IMG/M metagenome (GOLD analysis project Ga0160505, IMG submission 108225) | Enriched chicken feces microbial communities from UW Madison campus, WI, USA - DID2874_E49_Stillage MG | ecosystem: Host-associated > Birds > Digestive system > Large intestine > Fecal ... | reverse complement strand
CCAAAAAAAAAAAAAAAAAAAAAGAGAATCTCTGGGTGTCGGGACCAGGGAGACCTGGTTCCCGTAGTCGAGGTCTTACTACATTTAATAATGACAGTTTACTGTTAAATAGGGCAAAACACATTGCACATTGAATATCCGGATTTATATTATTTTTTTTGACCAGCTATGAATCCACCTTGAAATGGAGTCTAATTCACTTTTCGAGCAGTTTTATTTAAATTTTTACATGCAGTTAAAGGTGCCCAAAGCATGACTTTGGTGATTGTAAAGAAATGCGATATCATGTTACACATTACGCATCGCAAATTTTTGTAGAATTCTTCGGGTTGACTGTATACATATATATATATATATATATATATTTTTTCATTTATTTATAAAAATTTATCATATCATATAACTATATGTGGGTGGTAATTAAAACCAGAATCACAAGTGTTCCAATCTGCATCATGGTTTGGAACCATACTTCAGCTAAATCTCGAAAACTAACCGAATCAACAACAAAAAATACACGCTAGAAGCTGAGTTTCTTCTTTTTCTCTCATTAAGTGCCAAAAAAAAAACTTTTCTTTCTTTGAAAAATCTCTTTTCCATTTAGGCGGTACCCTCGATTGCGTTTTTAAAGAAATCAGGATCCTCTTGAACCGATTCACGGATAATGTCAAGACCACCTTGTAATTCACCGTTGATGTAAAGCTGCGGGAAGGTGGGCCAGTCGGAAAAGGTCTTGAGGCCCTGGCGCACAGAGTTGTCCTTCAGGATGTCAAAAAAGCCAAAGCGGACTTGGTGCTCACGGAGAATGGCCACGAGCTGGCGCGAGAAACCGCACTGGGGCGACGCCGGGGTACCCTTCATGAAAAGCATCACGGGAGCAGCGTTGACAAGCTTGGACAGACGCGCATTAAGTTCAGCTTCGGACTCCTCTTCCTCACGTGCCGGTGGCTGCTGCTGCTGCTGCTGTGAGTTCTGCTGATCGCTGGTAGTAGCCGCTGCGCTGCTGCCGGACGCGGCCGCCGCGCTTTCGACGGGCTTTTCACCGCTGCTGCTGCTGCCACGAGCAGGCTCAAGTAGAGCCTGGATCGAAGTGGCAAGCTCCTTCGGGTCCGCACCGGAGAGCTCCTTGAGAATCGTCGAGTCGCGCACCAACACAAAGTAAGGCACCGCCGAGACGTCAAAGGACTCGGAGATGTCGGGGAATTCATCCGCGTTGACAGAAACAAAAGTAGCGGTGGGGTGGACTTCTGCAAGAGACTTGAAGACGCTGTTCATCTGGGCACATGGCGCGGCCCACGGGGTGTTGAAGTAGATGATGATAAGGGTCGAGGGGCTCACCGACGTGGTGAGCTCGGTGAACTGGCTATCGCTTTGGATCTCAATGACAGACATGGGTGGCAATGATAATATGTGTATAGTGATTTGAAATTAACGGTAGTTGATAAATGCTACTACTTCTGCTGGGTCGTACACACAGGTTAGATGGTGGTGTGTGTTAAATTATTTAATGGTAGATGGTGGGTGGAACGAGGATTATCAAGCAAAGGCACTGCTTTTTTTTTAAAAACAGAACTGTATGGAACTTTTGAAGTTTTGCCATGAACAATTTTTTTTTTTTTTTTCTCTACGAATTTCGTCATTTCACCATTTGCTAATTACTAACTGGTCACGTGCAAAACTTTATCAGATGCGATTGATAGCGCCATATAGTTTACATTTAATGTATTTCCATTTCATTTAGATATTTCATATATTTCATACAGTTATATTACATCGCAAGGGGATTTGTAGCTAGCCCACAATACCACCGGGCAACTGCTCGCGGGTTTTAATGTAGCGGTTGGACCGGATTTCCTTGTCCACTTGCTTCGAGCTGACGGTGCGCACTCCCGAAGGGTCACCAAAGATGGGTGCAGAAGGATCCGCATTGGAAGTGACATATTCGGCATCCGAGCTAAAGTTCAGCGTCTCAGTGGAAGCCTCAACAATAGCAGAGTAAATGAGCTCGTTGTTGGCGACATGGTTTTGAAGGCCGTCGCCGTACACCCACTTCAGTGCACTCGAGAGCAGGAGCTGGTGCCAACTGAGTACAGGCAAAGCCTTGGAGCTGTTAAAGTGCAGGTGCGAAATCACGTCAGAAGCATAATCACCTGATGAGATGTTGGCATACTCAGCTTGGCGAGGGCCAAGTGGCACCAAACGGGCCTCGACAGTGACCAGCACCTTACGGAAAATAGAACGATGAGCCTGCTTCTCGCGTCTAGGGACTGATCGAGAAGACTCGTTAATGAGGCCCTCGAGCAACGACACAAGATAGTTGTTTTCAACATTGGGGATGGTGTATGCAAAGCCGTTAAACTCTTGTTCATTGTCAGTGCCCATGCCCTGTTCGGTGCCAAAGTCGTACAACTCGTAGCAAAGGGCAACAAGCTTACCAGCAGTCTTGCGGACATGTAAGTCGTCATCCTTCAGGAGCTCGACAATTTCAGGCAAAACTTGCTTGATAGCAAAGTTGCGGCTTTCCGAGGCCGAAAGTAGCAGTGCAGCACCGAGCAGTGCAGCAAGCGTAACTGTGTTATCCTTGTCAACGCTCGACTCACTGGCAACGCCAACGAGTTCTTCAATCTTTTCATCAAGACCAAAGCCACCATTGTCAACGTGGATAAAATACTGCAACACACTGTATGCGGTAATGTATGCGGCACGGTTGACTGAGCTCTCGTCTGCAGTATCATTAAGCTTGCGGTTGAGTAAGGGCAAAGTAGAGCTGGTAATAAAATCAAACGACTCATCAATGTTCAACGCCGCTTCTAGAATATAGGCGCGCAGGGCCTCGGTGAGCTCATCTTCTGACTGAGCGCCGGAAATGGCGTTGTGCAGAATCTCGAGGTCATAGTGTTTGTAGAGCTGGGGGTCATATTTGGCAGCCAGAACGGAGGTAATGCCCTTAAGTGCGGTCTCACGCTGCTCAATAGAGCTCTTAGATCGTTCTCCATCAAGGTACTCGTAGTTACGCTTGTAGGAAGAGACAGCACGCTCAGTAAGCTTTTCATTGAGCTTATTTTGAACTTCGACAATAGCCTCATCGACCTTTACGTTGCCATGGTTCTCTTCCTTGGCCTTGGTCTTGAGGGCAGTCAACTTGTCCTTGATGAGCCCAATTTCCATTTCATCTTCAGCATCTGAAACGGTTTGGGAGTCAACAAGGACAGGCGTGTCTCTATTGGAGCTGCGGGGACGGGAGCGTCTAATGCGCTGGGAGTGTCTGTGGATATTATCAACAGCTCTGGGGACAGAAGACATGGTTAGGCTTGTTAATATGTTATTTGCAAAGTCAATTGAGTAGGTGGAGTGTGTAGAAAGCTGGTAAGAAAGAAAAAAAATGATGTAGATGAGGAGAAGTCAGTTCAAAGGTCAGAAGGGTTGATATTTATACTTTTGGCAACGAAGGTTGCTCTTGTTTTGGTTCACCCGCTACAACCCCAAATATCGAAGCAACAAGTCAGGTGGCTGAGACAGCAAGGGGTCTTAAATTGACTTTGGCAAATAACAATAAAAATAAAAAATGGAAAATGAGAAATACAAAGGGTTTACGATGGTGGCAATTGCGGTGTGGTTATTTTTACGTATTCTTGTTGGAATGGTGATCGGGTTGTAGAGGTACTGGGTCTGACTACCAGCAATGATTATCTCACGATGATATCACAATGATATCACCATGATATCACAATGATATCACCATGGGATATTACCGTGATAGATTACCATGATGCCACTATGGAACCATAGGCCCTGTCTAGTTGCTTCGTCATTTACGGTTGAAGAACCAATTGCTATTTCAATCAGCCCATGACATTTCTACAACGGTGCTGGCCGAACCTAGCTGCCCACAAGTCGTTTTTACAGCACGCATGGATGGTCCAATAGTACTAAACATGTTGAATTTTTCATTGCTCATACCAACAAATACCTTTATTTACAATTGAATACCAGTTAATACAATGATGAAAGCAATTTGAATAGCAAACTGACGCGGTTGAAGAGCCAAGTCTCAGTCGCATTTTTCTTGTATTTCATACACGTAGTTCATGGGCACAAGGTGACACACACGGAGGTTACAAAAGTCCGTTTTGGGAATCGCGTGAGAATGTCGTAACTTTGCAATTCCCCGCTAAAATTACAAATACCCCACTTTAGGCATAAAGTAGAAGACTGATGTCTTATTTCAATGGTGTCAAATTACCCTAGGTGTGTAGCCTTTAAATATAAAATCTTTGTTACCAATAAAAGAACCATCAATTACTACGTCAAAACTATATATAATAAAAGTAACATTATTTGATAGATGGTGTCAACATTAAGCATGAAAAGAAGCAGTATATACTTTAGCAACTATCTTTCAAACTCAACATGAGAGATATTTATTTTAATTCAGTTGCTTATATATCTCAATTGGAAAAGCAAAAATGAAAACATTAGGGCGTGTTAGTCACAACCGGAAATATCACTTTTTGCCAGAATCTTAGAAGGTTTACACTACTTTTGCTTGAATTTCAAATTTGTTCCGTGTTGGAAACAGAGGATATCCCTAAAAGCTAATGCCAGGCATCTCCAAAAGGCAACCAAAGTTACCAGTGATCTCAACCTAAGCATAAAAACAATACAAGCAGCTTGAATGTTCAAACTACAGCATGGATTCAGCAGAAAGAAAGAAGAAAAAAAATACAAAATACACCAAACCCTGCCTATATGAGGACTTTGATGATAGCAGCTCTTTCCAAAGCGTCATGGAAAAGGCAAAGTATTATGCACTCAATACGGTAGAACTAAAACGATATCATCAGTATTGTCCTTGGTAGAAAAAAGAGAATTTACGCAGGATCTGAGTTCACCAATTACTCAGTTAATGTTCCAACAACACGTTCTACCAAAGTTCTACTGACTTGTTAGCCTACTGAGATACAAAACGTGCAATAGCCATATTAGACGATTTTCAAGTGTACTCAACTTGAGCATGTGAAGGGTTCTGTGTCCATCAAATGTCTAAATCTGAATCCCTTTTGAGCACATCACTTGTGCAGTCTTTGTCGAGACAATTATCTCAGAGTTGACCATGTTGTTTTATACGTCTTGTTACTTTACCTCAGTATGTATAATGAAGCTTTTGAACAAATCTAACATGTCCCATTTATCTGATATTAATCTGATTAAACTGCTCTCTCTTTTTACAACCCTTTTTTTGTTTCTGGAAATAATGTATTCATTTAAATAAACACATGTCAGGTACAGGATTAAAAAAGCAATACATAATGTAATTTTAAACGGATTCTACCTCTTGATATTCTGATGATTAGCTGACTTTCCAAACAATTCCCTGTTTTTGGGGTGTTTTTTTCTTTTCCAATTGCCAACAGTGCAATGTCATGTTTTCATCAAGCCTTGTAGTCGTTACAAATCGCTCTATCATACGCTTATAGTCACTAGTAGTTTAAATTTGGTGACTATTTTTATCTGTCACCGAAATCAATACTTTGGAAGGCGAAAAAAAAAAAGACCCAAAAGAAAAAAAATTAAAAAAAATCTTCGCACCTCAACTCCCTGTAGGCTACATCTCCATACCCCCCAAGCAATGAGACATTGGTCCTCAAGACCGCCAATTTCATTCTCTAGATCTATATTTACTTGTGTCTATCCTTCCGCTAATTTCATTTTGCATCGTTCTCATTTGCCCCCTCGCTTTTTTAGTACCAGATCAACCCTAAAGCCGTATACTACCAATATCAACACTATGAACAACAACAATAACAACAGGACGTCATTTATTGACTCGATCCTCGCGTCCCCCGGGTTCCAGCCCGGTGCAGTGCGCCCAGTGGTCTTCTCCGAAGACGAGCAGAAAGTCAAGGACCTCATTATCAAGTACTGCGCATATTATAACGCCGAGCATGCGGATCTACAGGAGCCGCTTGTCGCGCGTATAACCGGCGGTTGGGTCCGCGACAAACTACTTGGCCGCGAAAGTCACGATCTTGACATTGCCATCAATCTCACCTCTGGCCTTGAGTTTGCCGAGGGACTCAACAAGTTTATCGCCAGCCACGCCAGCGAGCTTGGGATCGAGCCCAAGAATATCCACAAAATTGAGAAAAACCCGGAAAAGAGTAAGCACCTGGAAACGGCAACCACGCGGTTGTACGGGCTGGACATTGACTTTGTGAACTTGCGTTCAGAGGTCTACGCCGAGAACAGTCGCATCCCGATCGCTGCATTTGGCACCCCCGAGGAGGATGCGTTCCGCCGCGACGCAACCCTAAATGCGCTCTTTTACAACCTGCAAGCGGAAGAGGTCGAGGATCTGACGCACCAGGGCCTAACAGACCTCGAGGCCGGCATCTTACGCACGCCACTTTTACCCTTTGAGACCTTTAATGAGGACCCCCTGCGTGTGCTCCGGTTAATTCGATTTTCTAGTACGTTTGGCTTTACTATCGCGCCCGAATGTCTCCAGGCGATGCGCGACCCCAGGATCGAGTCTGCCTTTATGATCAAGATCAGTCGTGAGCGTGTGGGCGTTGAAATATTCAAGGCGCTTAGTAGCGACCGCCCACAGCTGTGCCTGGCACTCGTGGAGGCCACTGGTTTGTATAATGCCGTGTTCCATTTACTTGAGGCTTACCACCCCGCGGGGGTCAATGACTTTACGCCGCCCGCGTCCAACTTGGAAATTGCGCTACGCGCCGCCAACGATACAATCACGCGGGGCCCGGCGGCCCTGGTGGAAAAAGTTGTGCATAACCGGGCCTCCCCCACCGCGCTCCACTTCTGGCTCGCGGTAGCGCTCAACCCGTGGGAGGGCGTGGTGGCCCAGGATGAAAAGAAAAAGCCAGTGGCGGCGGTCAACAAAATCGTGCGGGAGGGGCTGAAGCTGTCGACTCAAGACGCTACCACGGTTGCCAAGGCGCTGGCCCTGCATGCCGAGGACCTGGGGCCGCTGGGCGCTGGCCCCGCGCGCATTGCCGACCTGGACCGCCTTGCACTGGGCCTGCTTGTGCGCAAGGCCGGCGAGCACTGGGATTTGTTTTTCCTCTACAGTCTTTTCAAGGATCTTGTTTCCGCCTACACCAGCAACAACAACAACCATGCTGCTGCCACTACTGACGCCATTTTTGAAAAATACAACCTTTTGGTGCAAAAGATCCAGGACCTGGATCTGGACGACGCCTGGGCCCTCAAGCCCATCATTAACGGTAAAGAACTGTCCAAACTTTACGGCAGCAAGGGCGGACAATGGATGACCAGGGCGCTCCAATCCCTGGTGGAAGAGCAGCTCCGGAACCCGGCTCTTACAAAGGACCAGGCCATGGAGTTTATGCTTGAGAGAAAGTCATTGTTTTTGTAATTTTTTAAACGCGCTCTCAATATAAAATAATTAATTAAAAATAAATAAAAATGAATAATAATAAAATTACAAAACAAACACTTTTTTCTTCTTCTTATAATTGTTGGTATTATCTTTCTTTAATTTCTCGTAAAGTAATATGAATAAAATAAAATGAAATGAAATCTATTATTTTTTTTTTAGGTCCAATCTCTGGATGCTAGTAAACGTTTTTTTTTTCCTTCTCCCCAATCGTTTTCAATTTAGCGCTTGCCAAAGCCACGCTTAAAGTAACTCTTGGTCACAAAGATAATGCAGCCCATTAAGCGGAAGAACGCCATGATGGCAGTCAGGATAATGAGGGCAAAGAAGTAGTACTTTGTGCGGTTTGTGGTGCCGGAAAATCCAATCTCGGTGATGCTCTTTGACGTGAGGATGAGGATGAGGATGGCATTGCAAAAGAACCAGAAGATAATCAAGTTAGTTCTGAACGACTTGTTCTCATCCTCGGTTTCACGCTTGACCTTGACAGACTTGTCTTCCTTAGGGTAAGGCTTGAGGGCACGCTGCACAACAAGATTGAATTGTGAATCTAGGTCCTGTTGTGGGCGCTCAAACTCAACAATAACTTCACCTTTACCATCGTCGGCCTTGGTAGAGTTGGCTGCCGGCAGGGCGTCCGCCTTGTCAGAGCCCTTGGTACCCCATGACACATCGTGCCAGTTGCAGAACGCATAAACATTCACCACGTTGGTGAAACTCGGCATGATAAAAGTATACTGGGCGAGCGAAGTCACCAGATGACCGATATCAAGATACAAGATTCCGGAAATAATAAACAGGCCATAAGTCGATGCCAGCGCCAAGACGACAAGGAAACCTGAAGACTGGAATAATCCAGTGATACCGTCGCCAGAACCTTGAAATGGGTTCATGCTGTTGCCTGTACTTTGGAATGCACGAACGGCAAGATAGATGGCAATAATAAGAGCATATGTCTGCATCAAGCCGTAAACAACAAAGAGAAAAGTGAATTGCTTGCGCGAACCCTTTGGTCGATTACCAAGTGATAAGAAAAACGAAACAATAAGGAACATGATGTAGAAAAACCTCAGAATTTGCGCAATTGCAGTAGATACGCTAGCGTTGGGGAAAGGAAATGGAGTAACATACGCAGAATCGCTACTGTCCATACCTTCTGGGTTGGGATTGCCGGCCAGCTCCATAATCACTGTAGTAGTGAGATAGAATGCCGCGAGTGAAAACCAAGTCAGCAGCAGATTGGTGAAATTGTAGAGCAGCTGCAAATGGAGGAAGATGGTACGCAACGGGTTGTGCGATGTGGTATAAATGTTGCCAAAGTGCATCATTGAGTAAAGTGTCGCAGCAAAAGAACCGTTAAGCCAACGACGACGCTGTGAGATAAACTCGTCAATCTGCTCCGGTACATCAGTCTCGGCCTTTGATGCTTTGACATATTCAAGATGCCACGCCTCATTACGCTTAAAAGTAATCTCGAAACAAAGAATTCTGTCTTCGGCCAAGAACATGTTTCTTCTGAAAATACTCATACCATGAAGACCGCGATCACCAAGTCTATCAGCAAGAGAATGGTCACCAAGGAAATACTGGTCTAGCGGGCGGCCAAGCAACGCCTGGTATCTATATGCCGAAAAAGCACCTGGCAACACCGAAATGAAACCAAAAGTTGACTCCAGCGGCTTGTCCAAAATATTGGAGATCTTGTATTCAAAATTTTGTGCTGCGACAAGCGGGTTGACAATCGATCGCATATGCTTACCCAACATTGCGTGAATTTCACCACAAGCGCCACCAAGTTTCTGATTGTTATAAAACGCACGCCACAAGTGGACAAGTGATTTAGACGCAGGCTTGGTACCGGCATCAACCAAAATACAAATGTTTGGATTCAGAATTCTACCAAAGCCATTAAACAGCCATCTGTGTGAGTTAATTTTTTTAGAATTCTCTTGCTTCAAGCACAAAATGTACTGGATAGGCGGAATGGTATTCTTTGCATCACCTGTAGGTCTCAGCAGCTCCAATTCAGGTGACACACAAATCTGCGAGGTATACTCAAAAATATGCGCAGTCGTCTTATTTTCGTTAATCGACTTTTTCATGACACCATCCTGGTAGATACCCATAGTAGCCAGGGTGTCCAGTACATCCTTTCTACAGGGCTCAATGCCGTCCATGATGATGGTCACGACGATTTTCTGCCATGGTGGTGAGCCATTATGCCAAAATGATGATTTGCGGTCGGCACACAGATTGTGAACATTCTTCATGATACCGTAAAGCGTACGTGCGGTGAGCACCTTGTCCTCGGAGTAGTAGGTCACAGCAATGAGTAACTCAGTCTCACGGTTGTACTCCTTTGCACGTAAGGTGTATCCGTGGTCTTCGTCAAAGTCGTCAGGGTCGACTGTTGCGGCAGTGTAGCGCATGTGTGTGAACTCGGTTGATCCACCCTCAAGATCCATATGCTTAGGCTCCACACAAGCCCTCACAGCCGAGGGCACTGGGTATTCAGTTGAAAAGATACCATTAACAAGATTGACCTGGCGTTTAGCGTAGTTCTCGTTTACCAGCTGTTGCTGACGCATTTCCCAACTGGCGTCGATGAGATCAGTGGTCACTGACTCCGGCCGGTATGGGTCAGGCATGGGAATTGGGCCCTCCCGGTCACCTGGATTGTATGGCATAGGGTATGGAAAGTACGCATTTTGGCCTTCGCCGTAGGGCTGCTCGCCATCAACTCCAGGGAGACCTTGGATATATTCTATCGGCATATCATCCACCTCAGTTGCGGAATCGTTGTATGAGTTTACATACGGAGATCCACTAACCTTGCGGTGGGTATTATTGCGTCGTTGAGTGATTCTTCGAAAGAGGCCCACGGCACCACCTTGATGGTCTTCTTCTTGGGGAGGGTAGGGAGCATGTTTGCTTGAATCGCTTGGACGGGCATAGCCATTTTTTCTACCATTGGGGTAGTCTGTGAGTGGAACAGCGTCCTCTTCAAAGTCCGCATTATAAGGATCGTCGGCAGGGAGTCCATTAGAAGAGGATTCATAGTAAGATTCAACTGGTTGGAGTGATTGGGAAGAATAATCTTGGCTTCTGTACTGATCGCTAAACGGCGAGAGGACTCGATTGTCCTGGTGTGTCGCAAGCGGATCCGGATGAGAAATAAACGTGGGATCGGTGATAGGATGGTTGCTCTGGGAGAGACTTGACTGAGAGTCATTATTCTGGGAGCTGGCATTAAAGTAGGGGTTGCCACTTGAAGCCTGGCGGTGTTGATCACCACCAGCTTCGTTTGCGTACGGATTGCTGCTATTGTTATTGCTCATCTTAGTCAAAGAGAGTCACTGCGGGTTGAGGGTGTTAACACAGTCCAAATAAAATAAGAGGCAAGAGTATCAATGACCAGTGTGGCATAAAATTTTCAGAAAAATGTCTTACCTGGTAGTATTGTGAGATGTATAAAAGTGTTGATTATAACCAGAAAGCGTTAAAAGCAGATGCCAAATATAGAAACGGTATAAGCGAGAGTATTTAGAAAAAGGCTGGGTGCTAGAGACTACTGCATAAAACGGGTATACTGGTTTATTGCACCTGGATCCAACGAGGTTAAGCGAAGAAGAAGGAAGAAAATCCGGCGATGAGTACAATTAAATAGGAAGAAGGTAAAAAAGAGAGGAAGAAAGTGGTTGTTCCAAAGAGATTTTTATTTATTTTTTTTATATTTTTTTTTTTTTATTATTATTTTTATCTTATTATTATTATGATTTATTTTATTTGTTTTTTTTTTTATTTTGTTTTTTTCAGGCTATTTTTTTGATCAGCAAATTAAAGTCACAGCCATTCGGTTTGTTTATTTATTTCCCGAAACAGCAGTAGCCTACCACCATAACTTATAATGATGGCTTGAAGCCCACGCCGTGGCACGATCAGCAGCAGTAGTACACGTGAGGCATTTTATAGCGATATCCAGGCTGATCCAGCCACCCTCGACAGTACTAAATCATTAAATTTATTGCTACAAGAAACGACCCCCACTTCTGTAAGAAACTGACAAGCACTGGCTCATGCTTGAACATCTCAGCCCGGTTTTGTAGATCTCAGTATAAGCTTTCGTGTACCAGTCGGGTTACTCAGCGTTGCTATAACTGAGGTTTGCTGGTACTGTATTCCATATCTTAGAGGCGCAGGGTAGTAGGTTTTGTAAAATCGTCATGAACTTGAAACGCCGAACTCTGTAGCTTACTCTATGACGACACACAAGCACTGACGTACTTACCACTTAGTACAAACTACTTCGGTTGAAACTGCTGGTACCTCCTTTCGACTACTCGGTGGTACGCGCCAGAAAGCCTGTACCGTACCCAGATTTCTATCCCAAAGTTAGTAATATAGGCCAAACCGTCATACTCAAGGCGTGGCCTAGCAGAATACTAAATCTCAAGGGACCCGGCTATTGTTTTACGCAATAACTTAAAAGAACATAGTCACAAAACTTCTAGTTTTCTGATTTGGGTTAATGAGATTGTGATTCAATATGTCTTCAAAAAAAAAAAAAAAAAAAAAAAAAAGGGGCACTGGTGTTTTCTTCTGTCAAATATTTACAATGGATTTACTTGAAAGGATTTGCCCCTTGATAGTAAACAGTCATGCATTTCTTGGTTCTGGCTTTGAAATAGCTGACACGTACGACAAGGTATTCATCATGATTACCTGGCTAGTAGGTATTAATGGGTCCTCACTGAAACAGACCCTAAAGGGTAATAGCTAGTGGGAAAAAAAAAAAAAAAAGTGCTCATTTTTACAAAAATATCCAGACTGAGAAAGGTGGTTTATTTTCCAAACGCGATTTACTACTCAGAGCCAACCATGGAACATTCGAGGCTAGTAATATGCATCGCATTGATCTCGTTTCTTTGTCTCTTGTTGAGAAAAGTCTTCTGAAGAAAAAAAAATTTGACTGTTTCGTATACTACTTTGTATTGTAATATTCATCATGTAGATTTTTAAAAGTCAGTGCTATAAATAGGCATCCTCCTTGACATGAGTCTGTGTTAATGTATAGAAGTTTCTCAGAATCCCTTATTATTATTGTTATTATTATTTTCAAGTTTGAAACCCCGAGCATTAAAAACTGTGCCTCCTTTTGAATAAAACATCTGAAATAAAAATAAACCACAGGATGAACAACTAAAGCAATTAATTTACAAAAAAAAAAAATTTACTCTGAATCCCCTATGTAATCCAAGTTCTAGAAATTTATTTTTCTCGTTTAAGCGAAACTACTGCTCTAGTTTGAGCTGCTAATTAATAACAGTTCACGGAGTTTGGTGGCGTTTTCAAATGCCAAAAAAACGTTATCTGGCAACGTGATGTCTTTGACTACGAGGCTTGTACCTACTGGCTCAGGCTATTTTTGGAACCATATGGGGTAACAGATGACAGTGGTAACTCATCGTTGCAAGTGTCAAAGGTGCCAACATGGCGGATCGAGCTAACCATACGTATGAACAACCGTACAGCGAAATGCCAGTATTGTTTGTTTTTACTTTTTTTTTTTTTTTTTTAAAAACATTGTTTAAGTGGTCCTAAATTATATTATTTATTATTTTTTTTATTATTCCCTTTTTTTTTTATTTAAAAATAAAAATTTTATTTATTTTAATAATATATATTTTTATTCT
>Ga0160505_101129_pt1 | contig 13117 bp, 15 predicted proteins | sample DIDeMG_FD_108225 | JGI IMG/M metagenome (GOLD analysis project Ga0160505, IMG submission 108225) | Enriched chicken feces microbial communities from UW Madison campus, WI, USA - DID2874_E49_Stillage MG | ecosystem: Host-associated > Birds > Digestive system > Large intestine > Fecal ... | reverse complement strand
CAATGGGAGATACTGATTGCAGCTTGTTTGTGTGCGCTGCTAGGCCCCCCCCCACGTAAAGTCCATGGCCTCGGTGAAGAGCGACTGTGCACAGGTGGGCGTTTTCGCCCCCATCTTTGTTCTCGTTTTCGTGACCTGGAACTGCAGCTTCTGGTGCATGATTAATGCAGTTCCGAAATCGAGAACACAACTCTTGGTAACCAGGCCTGAGGCGTGAGCCACCGTGACCGTCTCCGGCCGAGGAGCTCGAGCCTAGGAACGCGGTGTAGGGTCAGGGCAGGTACAGCGCGGAAGGATTCCTCCCACAGCAGCAGCTTCTGGGCGGGAACGAGTTGTTCTGCCACGTTATCAATTCTCTCCGCTGGGGGATTAGGCGCGTTATTGGATCCTGTGAGGACCTTGGGGGTTCCTTGGCGATAGAGCCTTGGACTGGACGCCCGAGTCCTGCCGATAGGGTTGCTGACCGTGACCCTGTTGCCCCACCGAGCTGGTTTCCATTCTCTAGCGCATGGTAGATTATTCAAGCTCTCGAGCTTGTATCGCAAATTTCCCCGTCCTAGTCCTGCCGGGAAAGAAAAAAAAAATCTTAGCTGGGGGTAAGATTTTGCTGCTGTCACGGGCTTGGATCCACTCCGAGTGAGGTGCTAAGGTGGGGGCTAGGAGAAATCTGCAACAATCACGCTACAATCTTGGCGCTGAGCTTGACAAGATGCTTTGAATGAGCCCCGCGAAGCTAGCGGAGACAAGGGACTGGGTGGAACCCTCCCCGCTTTGACCGGGTAGACCATGGACAACCAGTGGACAGCGAGAATAAGACATTTTGACCTGCGTCAGGACTGATCCTATCCAATCTCCCATCTCTCCTTACTTCTCATCCATCCCTCCCCCTTCTTATCCCTCCTCCCCCTTCTCCCTCTTATCCTTGCACCTCGACCTCCCCCATCTCCTCTTCTTTCCTCTTTTCTTCTTTCTCGTCGTCTCGCACTCTTCACCGCCAGCCGGCAACGTCTGTATCCACCCGACACAGACTTCTTTCCGTCTATCGTTCGACACCACCCGCCGAACCCTCGACACCGACATCTTTAAAAAGGCGAAGTAGCTGCTCGTTGTCTTTGCACCCCACGACACACCATGTCTGCCGCCACCCTTCGCCAGCGCGCCGAGCCCGGTGCCGCTGACAAGCGCGAGCTCCTCCGTGAGGCTGAGGAGCAGGAGATTTCCGAGGGCCAGAAGTGAGTAGCACCACTTGATGCTAGCTCTGACACGCAGGTTCATCGTGCCCAACTTCACCATCAAGCAGCTCCTTGATGCGATCCCGTGAGTATCACTGAATGTTTCTTGGAGATAAGCGCACGATTGCACTCGTCTGCGGTGGAGCGAATCTCCCCGACCGTGCAATTTGAACGTGCGTCGGCAATTGTGTCACCTCCAAAAGAAACATTATCCCCCTCCCGCGTTGCGTGGGAAATACAACTAACTTGCAGTGCGCACTGCTTCAAGCGCTCGGCCCTCCGCTCGTCGGTCTACATTGTCCAGGACCTGATTGCGATTGCGGTCTGCGTTTACGCCGCTCTCAACATTGAGACCGTCCTTGACAAGTTCAACCTCTCGCCGGTCGCCTACAAGGCTGCGCAGATTGTGCTCTACGCCGCTTATGCTATTGCCTGCTCGTTCCCCGCCACTGGTATCTGGGTCATTGCCCACGAGTGCGGCCACCAGGCCTTCTCGCCCTCGAAGACGATCAACAACACTGTTGGTTGGGTCCTCCACTCGGCTCTTCTCGTTCCTTACCACTCGTGGCGCATCTCCCACGGTCGCCACCACGCCTCGACCGGCCACCTCACCCGTGACGAGGTCTTCGTCCCCAAGACCCGCAAGGAGCGCGGCCTCCCCGCCAAGCTCCCCGAGGAGACTGGTCTTTCCGTTCCTGCCTTCCGCCAGGCCGAGCTCCGTGACGCCCTCGCCGAGTCGCCCATCGCGTCGCTCTGGGGTGCCATCCTCCAGCAGACCTTTGGCTGGCCCATGTACCTCATCCGCAACGCCTCGGGTCAGCGCCACTACCCCGAGGGAACCAACCACTTTTCGCCCTCGTCGATCATCTTCAAGCCCTCGCACTTCTGGCAGATCGTCGCTTCCGACATTGGTCTGGCGATCACGTTTGGTGTCCTCTACTACTGGGGCACCCAGCGTGGCTTTGGTGAAGTCGCTCGTCTCTACCTTCCCGTCTACCTCCTGGTCAACAACTGGCTCGTATTTATTACGTACCTTCAAGCAAGTTCATCACCTGGACGTCTAATTGCACTGCTAACACTCACAGCACACCGACCCCGTCCTCCCCCACTACTCGGCCAAGACCTGGACCTTCGCTCGCGGTGCCCTCGCCACCATCGACCGTGAGATGGGCTGGGTTGAGCGCGTCTTCTGGCACGAGATCTGCTCGTCGCACGTTGCCCACCACACCGCCTCGCGTATCCCCCACTACCACGGCATGGAGGCTACCAAGGCCCTCAAGGACTTCCTCGGCCCCCACTACCAGAAGTCTGAGGAGAACATGTTCAAGTCGTTCTGGCGTGTCTGGCGCGAGTGCCTCTTCATTGAGGACGACGAGGACATTGTCTTCTACAAGAACGCGTCGGGTCTTGCCCAGAAGGTCGGCGTTGTTGTTGACGCCGGAGAGATCTCGGACTCCGGTCTCGACTCGAAGGACCTCTAGACGGTAGACCGGATGTAGAATGGAAGATGTGCGCCTTTGCTCATCTTCCGACCAGGCTGGGTGTGCCTCGCGCGCACTCGCTTGGAATAGACCCCCAAGACGACGACGATAAACCAAAACCAATCCAATACCAATACAGACATCAGCATCAGCATTTTTCACCGTAGACGAGAAAGGAGAAAAGAACACCGCTATCCCACCACTTTCGTTTACTTCAACATTGGGCCTTTTGATGCCTGACTGTCGTTTCATGCATTTTTAGACCAGGACAAGCGGAGCATCGCAGCGGGATAAAGAGGAGCAGATGGATGTGAAACTGATAGCAGACAAGTGTGTGGCACTGCCACATGCCAACGACGATCACCGACGATCATGACGAAAGAAACACTCGGATCGGCACACGATACATGGGCTCGCTAGCCTCTGCTCTGCGGCGGATACCTGCCGGGTAAGTTGCCCAGGTTGCCGGTTGAGGCCGGAGGGCCGAGGCCGAGTCCGACTCGGTTGCCCGACAATGAACCCAAGGACGTCCATCGTACCCGCCTGTCAGTAAGCATGGTTTGACACCACCATAGACCATTCTCACCTACATACCCCGTACTCACCATTACCCTCAATACCTCAACACGTAACAGGCACAGTACCGGTGCCCGCCCTCGAGATGCGAGCGCCTTATCCTACGACTGGTTGTGTGCTTTATGGACGCTCATATATTCCCTCGATCGACAAGCACCGACAAAGGAGATAAGGACAGAACTACATAAACTGATCGTCTCTGACTGCATCACCTACTCACCCAATCATCTCTGCATCACCTAATCATCTCAGACTGCATCACCACATCATTACGAATACTATCAAGCATCAACCACTGTCGTATTGGGCTTCAGGACAGCTTCTCTCATCCTCAGTGCGAGGACCTGGGGGCATTCACTTGGAGCTGCTTCCAAGCTTAAAGGGTGAGGCGTTGGCACCACGACGCCTGTTCGTCAGCGTCAAGGGAGGGATGAATACGGATGTAACGGGTAGCACATGAAGTCTCTCTGGGTTGCGGTGGTCCTGGTAGCTTCCGAGCCCGAAGTGGGTGGGGTGTTGTCGTCTTCGGTCGCCTTCCCCTTCCTGTAGGACAGGCCGGGCGAGCTTGGGAGGTGCTCAATGGGGTCTTCGTTCGCGGTCGCTTTGGCATCGTCTGTCTTGGTCTTCTTGGCCTCCGGGGCTGCGGCAGGAGACGACATTGAGTCGGCGCCACGTTTCTCGGCGGTCGTTTCAGGCACCTGCGGACACGAGGTCAGTAGGTCACAACACAAGCGGGACACTGAAGGTGACAACATACTGGCGGCGGGAGGAGACCTTGCAGACGCGCGCTCACTTCAGCATGAGCCAGGTCGGCTTTATCCTGGAAGTCGTCGATCTCGGGCCAAGTGATCGCCGCCTGGTCCATCAGGCGCGAGAGTTGGACGGTTTCGTTGAGCATCTCTTCACGGTTCACGTTGTGCAGCGTAGGGAGTACCTCGATGATTTGAAGGAACAGCGTCTGCAGGCGGCGCTTGAACTCCAGGTCGACCCCCGGCTGGGGCGCGGAGGGAAGGGCGGCTTCCTGGTCGGCCATGGTGGGAACGGTGTAAGTCGATCGAAGTGGTACCAGCGGCGCTGGGGTCGAAACGAGAACGTGATCCTTGATCGCGCAGCCCAGGTGCTTCGAGACACGAGGGCTAGATGGGGGAACGGGAGCGATTAGGAAGGAGGAGAAGATAAGTGGATTGAAGGATGAAGAGAAATGAAGGAATGATGGAAGAGTAAAGGAGAGAATCGACAAATGTGTACGGACTGACTTCAAAGGGCGCACAAAGCAGGTCGGGGGCGAGGGCGGTATGCAGAGCTGGACAATAAGGTGACCCACACGAAGAAGCACAAAGACGCCCCCTTCCCACGAACACGCACAAACCATGCAAACTCCCGCACATACATGCACACAGCAACAACGAGCGAAGCTGAAACGGAGCGGGACCACGCCCCCGCGAGATCGTTGCGTAGAAGTCACGCGCAGGCGTACGACTCGAGCCCAGGTCACCTCGTGTGCAGCCAGCATGGGGAACGCCTCGTCTACGGCCACCTACAATCCAGCTCAAACAGATGGCCTGGTCCTTATGTTCTAAGATCATACCACCCCTCATCGAGCCTGTGACATCCTAGTCGACAGCTGCAAAACTGATTCTGGATAATGGTGATAATGGTCGCAGCTGATCCTCTTGCGTCTGAACTGAGGATCTTGCAGAAGGAAAGTACACATGCCAACCAATACAGGGTGACTGTGCCCGAGCATACTGGGCGACGGCCAGCCGACGGCGAATGTTTGTGATCAATTAACGATCGACACATAACGATCGACACAGTGTTAAAAGTCAGTATGTGGCAGTGCCACAACTGCGTTAATAATCGTTCCTCCCATATCCTCAGCTTTCAGAAATCCGGATCCGGGAAGGTCATTCTCCTACCTGTGTGCAGAGCAGAGCGTTTGGGTACTACAGGATGTACATATGACAATTGTAGCTACAACCAGATTGGACAACAGAACGGTGAAAATGATGACACTAAACTTAACCACTATGGAAATCTGCACAGCCAATTACGATGAAACCCGTGATCAGCTTGTCTTGCCGTGATCAGATCTTGGCAAGCAGTTTCTCGAGTGTCTTCTGAAGGTCCTTCTTGAGCGCCTTCTTGACCTCCTTCAGGCTCGTCTTGATCTCCTTCTTCACGCTCTTCGTAATCTCCCTCTTCAAGCCCTTCGTAATCTCCTTGAAACTCTCTTTCAGCTCCTTCTGCAGAGTGTCCTTGAGCTCCTTCTCCAGGCTCTCCTTCAGAATCTCCTTGAGCTCCTTCTTCAGCTTCTTCTCACTTCGGGCCACATGCTTGAACTCCTTCTCGAGACGTTCCTTCCACTTCTTGAGGTACTCCTCCCTCATCTTCAGCTCTTCTTCTTTCCCCTTCAGCTCATCCTCCCTCTTCTTCTCCTTCTTCTTCCTCTTAGCCCCCTCGCGATGCTCGGGATGCCTCCTCTTCCTCTTCTTGGGGTTGGGAGAGTCCTTCAACGAGTTGGGGTCGTTTGCGAGTGGCGTTTCTTCTCCCTCCTTGGGATCGGAACGGCGGAAGGGTTGGGTGCCTGAACGCTCGCCAATTGGCTGTGACTGCACGGGGCTCAGCTTCGACGAGGTAGCTTGAGGAGTCTGGCTGCGGGCCTTGGGCTGTGGGACTTGAGCGCAGGGTCGGTGCTGCAAAGGGCCCAAGGCTCTGCGCTCGTCTTGGTTGTCGACTGTGGTGTGGGCTTGGCTGGGTATGCCGATGACCGCAGCGATGTTGGCTGTCGGGGGAAGGTCCCGGGTTTGATCTGCACTGTTAGTCCCAAATCACGCATCTTATAGATACTAACCGTCTTTCAAAGGTAACGGCATGTCCTCGATTGTGCAGGGTTGCCGCTCTCCAGACGGTGAGACTGTACAGTGGAGGCACTCCTCAAGGGTTCTGTCGTCATATTGCCAGCCGATGACAATGGTAGGACACTTGTTCGCAGTCGCAACTTGACAGACGACGCCCTCGTGCTTGAACATTAGGGCGGGGAATTTGTTCGGAAAAGGGTACGTCTCCTGTCGAAAGTAGCGTTGACACCGTTCCAGTAGATTGCGGTCTTCTGGGCAAAACCTCTCCGGGTGGTCCTCGTCGACGTTCAGAGTTACCTTACTTGTCAAAGATAGTTCCATGTAGATGGAAGCCATTGATACATACCTCTTTGAACCCGAATAGGAGAGTAGTCAGAAATAAGTGTTCGATTATGTCGTCCAAGGGCCGGATTGGACCCCCATACAGCCGTTCATAGCGCTCCAGGTTCTCTTTCGAGGACCAAATGGGGTGAGTGGGCTTGATGTGGACGTTGAAATGGTGGCGAATGTCAAAGAGTATGGGCATGACGAAGTACAGGCCAGCGAGGGCGCTCGGCTGCAACGACTGAAGTGGTGGAAAGCGGAACGAGGGGAAGACCGAAAATGGTAGACGACGGTGTTGCACAGACGATAAATGGTACTCGAGGATGGAGAAAAAGTAAATTGTATTGTGGTTGAGGAGAAGGAAGGAGGGAGAGGCAAATACTCAGTGGGCCATCAGTCGTTGTGGGTTCCCTGTTTGGTGTGGGGTGTGTGTGTGTGTGTTTGTGTTCCGTATGCTGGGCTGCTGCCGCGCTCGAGGGGTACAACCCCCTTGTCCTTTCCTCCTTTCTGTACACTCTGTCTTGTGCCTTCCTTCCTCCATCCAGGTCCCCATCCCCCTTTCAACGCTTAATGCAAACGGCTGACTGGACTGTCAGCGTTATCCACGTCGTGTCTTCCTTCTTTTCATTCTTCTCTCCGTCCTTCTGTCCATCCTTCTCTCCATCCTTCTCTTTGTCCTTCTCTTTGTCCTTCTCTTCATCCTTCTCTTCAGCCTTCTCTTTATCATTCTCTTTGTCACTCTCGTCGACTGTTCAACGTAAAAACAGCTACTTCTGCGATACACGAAGCCAGCACACAGTTCCATTCCCTGTCGAGAGCACGACCGACTCGAAGAACGACCCTGCACTCCCTCTCCAAGGTACGTCTGTCTCAGTATGTATGTGCTGTTAACGGCACAGAATCCGTTGGAATTAGGTTCCCTGTTGCCCCGTGCCAACACACTGTCCAGCTCCAGCTATGTCCCAGAACTCAGCAAGGCGTCAGCCTCTTTCCACAAACAGTCTCCACGTCCCCACCTCCCGAGAGCAATCGACATCGGATCTCGCGTCGACGGGCTGGTTCGAAGACTCTGAAGTGGAAGAGTTCGTCGTTTTGATCGCCGCTGAAGCCATCCCCCGACTGGACTCGGGCAAGGATTTGACGTATGCTCTGGATGCCCTGGTCACAATGGTCAACGGCCTCGCCACAGTCAAACGACCTCGATTTACTCTTGGGCAAGACTTTGTCCTCGAGCAACTGTTCCACGATTATCTGAACCTCCACTTCGACATCCCCGTTGCCCAGTTCTTCCCACACGCCGACCCGCACCAGGCCGTTGACGCCCAAGGCCTCGCCCAACGTTGCACTCAACTCGCCGCCGCTGACGATCGGGAACGATATCCCCGTATTGCCGGTCTTCTCCGTGCGATGGCTGCCCGCTGCGCTGAGCACTATGAGAAGCAGACTCCACCCTCGATCCTCACGCCACAGTCCCCCTCCCTCCCTCCCACAACAACAACAACAACACCTCCCCTGAGTTCAACAAGCGCAGACGACGACGTTACTGGCAGTCAGCAAGCTGGACCTGCGCAACCCTCGAGCGGCGACTCAGAGGATTCCGAGTTCGAATGCGAGTCCAATGACGCGGACGACACGGACAATGATGCCACAAAACGCTCCAACACTTCGGCCGAGAAGGTCTTACAGCTGAAGCTATACAGTCGACAGCTTCAAGTAAGTGATAACGAAGGCGTTTCATTAACCGACACAGACCAAGAACCTGCGGCTGCGCCTCCTCCCGCGATCGCCTTTTCACCATTGCCGCCACGGCAGGGCATTCCGCGAGCTTCTGGCTAGCGCCTCACTCTCTCCCCTTTTCGTGGAGTACCGGGTTCAAGGGGAGAAGTCAATCAGCAAGGTCGAGTGGCTTGTGTACGCTCGACGCGCACACCCAACAAAGTCGCTGGCCGCGTTGCTTGAAGTCGGAGTTGGACTGTTCTATCCGGCTTGGATCGCACGAGAGGTATGTACGAGAACAGCCTCAGAGCTAGCATTAGCGATACTGATGACCGAAGGCTCTCCATATGTTACTCCTGTTCGACGAGTTCATCCGGCAGCTTAGAACGGTGGGGACACTCCATCCGTTTCACGTCCCAACAGTGTACTGGCCAACCAAGGAGCCCGAAGATCATGACGCTCCTCTTTGGGCCCTCAAACCCCCGCAAGCTCCGTTCCCACTCGCCGTAAATTCGCAACCTGACATTCGCACACTTCAAGAGGACCCGGTCACGAACGCTGTCCAAGCGGCTATGAGGGTCTTTCGGACTGTAATAGCGACTGAAGAGGAGAAAGCTGCGATTGCTCGAGAAATGGAGGAAGACGGCATCTCGGACGATGAAGACATGGGGAACATTGCCCTTGCTGAAGACTGAACTCGCTGAAGGGCTTTATAGTATTTATCTTCCACATGACACCCAGATCCAAACCTCGTGCCACGGATTAGGGCTGATTTAGGACGATTTTTGAGCATTGTACAGTACATTGCGATAAGAGATACTTGCTGATCTGAACCGAAAGCCTCACCACTCTGCATCGTCTTGGTTGCTGTAAACGCGCCAGACGAACAGTCGTCGACGAGACACTTGGGGGCGCCGTCACGTTCCGGCGGCAGTGGGTGGGCAAGCGAGTGCACCACGCGGTACCTGCAACTTATCGTCGGCCTTGGCCGCTCTCTACGTCATCGGTAATACACTACACCGCGTGGTATGCATTTATACCAGCCGTCTTGGCCAGAACATGAGTTGGGTACAAGCAACCTCGGAACCGACAAGCGGTGCAACAGTTAAGATATAAAATGGGACGCTTGTCAAGCGTTGGCATCCCAACTCTCCGCCATGCTTGCATCTATGCTGTTTGCACTGGCTCAGCTGCCGCTGCTGTGGGCGGACCAGCGCCCGTTCACGGCACCCGCTGATGGCAAGCTCGTCTCCGACGCGACGGTCGAGTACATTGAGGCCTTGCGTGGCCGCTGGGGTGTGGCTGGTCTTTCGATCGCGGTGGTCGCGACGCCCGAGTCGAAGTGGGGCGGCGGCGAGTGGCGCAACGACACGCTGCCGTTTGGCACTGCGAACGCCGCCGGTGACCCTGTGACGCGGGACGTGAGTGATTGCCGTGTGCTCGCTGACACCAGACACTCTTCGCGCTCGCGAGTAACTCGAAGCTGTACACCGCGCTCTCGATCGGGATGCTGATCAACAACGAGACGGCGCTCCCCGGCGGCGGCAAGCTCAGCTGGGACACCAAGGTCGCCGACATCCTGCCCGAGTGGAAGCTCCCTGACGACTACGCGTCCAAGCATCTCGACATGACCGATCTGCTCAGTGCGTCCCAAACCCTGCCACGCTGACACCAGGCATGCACTCGGGGATGCCGCGGCACGACATGTCGTATGGCGGCTATCCTCCCGAGAAGATGGTCAAAAACATGCGCAGCCTGCGCGCATCGGCTGAGATCCGCCAGACGTTCCAGTACAACAACATGCACTACGCGACCGCGGCGCTGATCGTCGGCCGCCTCTCGGGTCTGGAGTACACGCAGTTTGTGCGCAAGCACATCCTCGAGCCCGTCGGCATGACCGACACGACGTACAGCTGCGAGGAGGCCGCGCGTTCCGGAAAGCGGAGCGACGGCTGGCTCAAGCGCGGCGTTAACGAGACGCGATGCCGCGAGACGTTCACTGGCGTGGACAGCCTCGACGCGAGCTGCACCGGCCGCGCGGTATCGTTTGGCTGGTGGTCTACTGGCGAATGCACGTGGACCGCCGGCATGGGCGGCATCATCTCGAGCGCCGTGGACCAGGCCAAGTGGCTGCGCGAGCTGCTCGCCCCGCGCGTGATCCCAGACGGCCTGATCGCGAGGGTCATCAACGGCCACACGGTCCAGAATGGAGGACCTTCCGATCCCGAGATGAGCCCATATGTCTACGGTTTTGGACAGCACGGTTCGACATACCGCGGACACTACGTCGTCGGCCACACGGGTGGCCTGCCGGGCATGACGTCCATCGTCGTGCGGCTTCCATACGACGGCCTCGGTGTCGTCGTCATGGTAAACGATGCGACTGCACTCCCGCGCATGTTTGAGATCCCCCTGCTCCGCATCCTCGACGACCTTCTCGGCCTCGAGCCCATCGACTGGGAGACGCGATTCACGAACCAGTCGCTCAGCCGCCTGCCTGAGCCGGTGCAGCTGCCGGAGAACCCCACTCCTCCGCCCGTCTCGTTCAAGCACATTGCGGGCAAGTACAGCGACAAGGGCTACGGCACGCTCAAGCTCCGCCTGGCCAAGGTCGGCGAGCTTGACGACCCCGTGTACGACGGCCTGCGTGCCACGCCGGGGCTCAACCTCACGGGTCCAGTGTTCATTACCGACCTCGACAAGGCGTTTGCGAACCGCGCGGTACTCACGCACTTTGACGGTGCGCTGTTCAACCTCACGGCGCTGAACCGGGTGCAGACTGCCGAGGGCGAGCTATCTGAGATGTCTGGCGCCGCCGAGGCTGTCATTACCAAGCACGGCATCGGCCTGTTCGGCAACGTCTGGGGCGCCTATGGTGTTCCTGTCCGACACGCCGCAGTCAAGGATGCGCAGAAGAAAGCCGAGGTATGGTTCGAAAAGCATTAGCGAGACGATCTGGTAGGAGAACAGCCATAGGTAAATAATAGTTTCCTAAGTAGCAGTGCTAGTGCACCTAACATGCAACGAGAATGCGACGTTCGCAATGATGGCTATGACGCGAGTGCTGGTTCCTAAGGTCTGAAGTAGTGTCTGCACCAACTTCACTGCAACTCATTTCGCTGACACCATCCGTGATCGCTGCCTTAGCCTCAGCCAGCATCGCGACCCACTGACCTTCGGTGAACACCAGCCCAAGCAGGAGTCGGCTGCAAGGGCGGCAAAGGGGTCGGCCCTCCCGATTGCGGACAACGTAGCGTAGGAAGCAGCGCGTGCGAGGGCGCTGGAGTCAGCTTCATCGGCGACACAAGCTCGAGTCCACACTCACTCAGCGACCTGATAACAGCCGGAATTGCGCTTCTCGACGTCACCGCACGGCATTTGCCACAAGGCATCGTCGTCTGGTCCGCGAACACGACACGGTCCTCAGTGGGCAGGACGGCTGCGCTGTTCAGGCCCCGCGATTCGGCCAGCGCGTTGATCGCAGCGATTTGCTTTTCATACCCCTTGGCGATACGCCACTGACATCCACGGCAGAGCACCAGATAGGATCTGGGCGTAAGCGGAGTTCCAAATGTCTACTTACCCGAAGCTGTTGATGGGGCTTACTGCCGCCGACAGCCCCTCCATGGCGAGGCTCTGCCCGTCGCAGTGGGCGCCCTCGCAAAAGCCAAACACGGCGGCAAGTTTGTCGGCGCTGCCGCCGTGAACGCGTAGCCACTCGGTGCTCGCCGCACTGACGAACCCTTCGTACTGCTCGGCGTTGAAACCAAATATCCTAGTCGTCAGCTGACATCCTGACCAAGTTAAATGATCACTGTTTCACGAACAGGGCTTCGCGGAAGTGCGTTTCCGCACAGCCATTCGTCTGCGTTATAGGGACTGGGATATCCCATCTCCGGAAGGGCGTTGCTGGGCTTCTCTTTTCTCAGCCAGCAGCTGTGGTGCTTTCAACGTTAGCGGGCGATTGGGGAAGGCAGGACTGCTCACTTGGCCGGCGGATCTGCGCGATGTACTTGTCGATACCGTGTTGGATTTCTTCTTGGCGCCTAATCCGCGCCTCGGGCTCCCGATCGTCGTTTGGCACGTACTCGGCACCTTCCCCAATACTGGCCGCGTAGAACAAGGCTGTATTGTGGCTGCAGTTCTGGAGAAAGTGTTGGTAGAGCGCGTTGCCAGTGACGCCCTCGTGCTCTCCGGGATCGGCTCAAATTCCTGTGGATCAGTGGCACTACTCGCTCTACTGTATACAAACGCCGTTCATCCTCCTCCAGACCTGCTTCCACACATCGATGATAGGGCGGATACATCCCGCCTTGTTCCCCTTGTGGCCTGGGAAGCTTGCCGAGCGCGGCAATATCCGCTGGGGTATTGAGAGTGCCCGAAGGGCAGCCAACGCGCGAGCGGTCACCATCGCCAGGGCTGTCATAGAGCGATTCGACATGACCACGAGCGTCCGCAGGAAGACGTCCGACCAGATGGCCGTGCGCTGGCTGGAGCCGCCGCTGAGTACGCCCTGGATGCCGACAAGGGCAGCCCTTGCAGTTGTGCGGTCATAGTCGGCGCTGCCGCCCGACCTGTCGATCATCTCCTCCTGGACATTGTACTCTCCGTACCCGTCCAACGACCGAATGCCGCGACCGTACCCCACGAATCCCCCTTTGGCGACGATCTTCTGCAACTTATAAGCCCAATTTGGTCACTTAGCCACTCACGGAACGCCAGCCGTAGAAGGCGGAGGTCTCGACATCCGCCAGCCACTTGCGCGCCACCTCGACACCTGGGGGAACGATGCGGTACGCCTGCCCGTCGATGGTGTACGGCGGCGCGTGGTTGGTGAGCCATTCGATGACTCCCTCCGCCGGCGTCCGCCCGTCGTAGCTGGCGGGGTCGGCGAAGGCGAGGTCGTCAAGGACTGCCTCTTCAAGTT
>Ga0160505_101128_pt1 | contig 13128 bp, 5 predicted proteins | sample DIDeMG_FD_108225 | JGI IMG/M metagenome (GOLD analysis project Ga0160505, IMG submission 108225) | Enriched chicken feces microbial communities from UW Madison campus, WI, USA - DID2874_E49_Stillage MG | ecosystem: Host-associated > Birds > Digestive system > Large intestine > Fecal ... | reverse complement strand
ATAATAATAATAATAATAATAATAATAATAATAATAATAATAATAATAATAATAATAATAATAATAATAATAATAATAATAATAATAATAATAATAATAATAATAATAATAAAATTGACTTCTATGCAAATCCAAATCCTTCTGTTCCCTCTGTAATGGCCTTAAGGAGCGCGCTTCTAAGCGCCTCATACGAACTATACTCAGGCAAATCAATCTGGTTAAAACAGGTATGCGAAGATGGGAGACGATCCTTACTGCCATAGTCGCGATGAATCGAAAACTTAGACACACCATGCATACCAAGAAGTTCCTTGAAACCATTCAAAGGCACCTTAGACGTACCAGTAGCAAATTGCAACAACTTAGCTTTCTCTTCAGCATCAAATGACTTTACAGCTCTCCAGAACCACTTGATTTGAGGTGAAGCAGCCGTGTAATTTCTGTACTCAGTGTTGCTTGTCCAATCATCCAAATCAATGTCAGGCATACCTGAAATCAGCAACTCCAATTCCTGTTCATCAAAGATAGCAACAGCATCCTTGGAGATTATATCATGGAAACCTTCCAAAAAAGCGTTTAATTGGTCTTTGATACTCTCGACTAATCTGTACTCAACAACCAGTTTGACGTACTCAGCCTTGTTTTCCTCGGTAACCGGGATGTTACGACCGTTAGGCTTCAAGTCAATGACCTTTTGCTCACCGTAGTCGTCTGCATCAATAGAAAAGGTTTCAGTGATAATATCAGTGATGTCGTTTTCAAGCATCCAAACGAGCGACTTGTAGTAATCCAAATCAAGTGTCTCCATGTCTTTGACAGAAACTGATTTGCCGAGAATTCGCTTGTATACCGCACGACTAAAATGGCAATCCAAAAGCTTGTTGTCATAAATGGCCTTGCCAATAATTCTTCCGATAAACTTGAAGAACAATAAATGTTCAGGGTTGACCGACGAAGTTCTGTTAGGGTGGAAAGTAGTGCGGTCAGAAGCAACAGGAGTAAATAGCGCATAGTCAGGGTTGAAAATTTGTCTTGACAAAACCTGGTACCACTCTCGAGTAACACCGCCAACATCAACACCTTCCTCGCCCTGGAATTTGATGTTCAGTCTGGCGTCCTTGATTTCGGAAGCAGACTTATAATACAAAGACTTGAAAGAGTCCAAGAACACTTGGTCACGGCGGACATTCAATTGAATCACTGTATTGTGAGAGCTTTGATAGATCTGCCTATTGAAATACCGACGCTTGTTATCAAATTCAAGAGACTTCGGGTTCTTAAACAAAATCGAGAACGAGCCATTCATCAGCTTGGGGTTGCTGCGAACCAATAAATTGAGAGTCTTACGATGCTCATCAGTGAAGTTGAAAAACAACGTCTCCAAAGAATTAGCAGATGTATCAGTACGCTTGACCTCGAACTTATTTGAGTTCTCACGTAACTGGACATCCTTCACGGAACTGTGCTTGCAAATTATCATCAATGATTCAATCAGAGACAACGAGCATGTTGCAATATAAGTGAGATCAGGCTTATCTTGGATCAACTTCAAACAATCACTGAGAGCATTCCAAAGCGAACGAATATCATTGTTACTGTAGATGGCCTTCAAGAATACACCGGCTTCATCGATCTTTGCATCCTCTGGCTTGGTATCCCTGGGAGGACTAAACAGATAATCGATGGCAGTTAAAACACGAAGAAATTTTGCTTGTTCGGAACTAGCAGAAGAAAACTTCGAAATGAAAGAAGGAGGAATATCGCTACCCTTACCAGCAGACTTGATCAGCTCTGATAAATCCCTGACATCACTGAGAAGCTTGGGTCCAAGCTTTAGGGCTTGCGAAACAAGCTCGTTGCCGAAAATCTCTTTGATGTTATCCAGGCTGATGAGAAACTGCATGCTTGACACCAACTTCTGAAAAGCGTGACTTGTACATTCCTTGGCAATAAGAGTATCTGTGAAAACCTTGAGCTTGGGCTCGGGAATATAAGGAGCTGTTTTCAGCTTAGGAATGGGTTTCTTAGGCTTAGACTTGTCAGTGTTGCGAGAGCCAACACCAATGTTAAGCAAGTCAACAGCAGAAGACGTAGAAGGCTCAGGCTGATTGCTAGAGTTATCAACTGCATTTGCATCGGTATTGGTCTCAGCAACAGTACTCTTCTTTTCGTCAGAACTCTCTTTCTCAGTTCCAGGTTCTTCAATATTGTAGAGAGCAGAAAACGCCTTAAGAATGGACTGAATAATAGTCGAAAGCATCTCAAGATTTAAGGAGTTCTCTCTGACAATGCGGCGATCCAGTAGATTAAACAAAACGTTGATAGGATACTGGCTTTCCTTAGATGCTTGTTTAGACTTTCCCTTGCGGCTATGCTTACGTCCGATTTGGACATTATGAGGAGAGAGGAAGAAGTACTTAACATTGCCGCTGAAACGGACTAAGTATTCTAGGGCCTCCAAGAACTGCTGTGTGACAATGTTGGGAGTAATCTCTTGGCTAAGAATGTTGTATCCAGGAGGAACACGGCCAGGAGCGGGTCCGGAATCACTTCCATCACTTTTCTGGCCATAGCGAGCTCGGTTAGAAGTCTGAATAAATCCTCTGTCCAAAGAAGAACGATCCAAAGAAGCATCCTGCAAGACATGCAAAATAAGATTCAAAATGTCGGAGCGGGAACTCTTATTACTGCAAAGGTTCAAGATCAACTCATGAAGATTGTCCCTACGATCAGCAGTCTGAGGAAGGTACAACGTTCTTATCAAAGCTGCAATGCCCTGTTTGTCAACAAGATGAAGAGAAGCGGCTGAAACCTTTTTGACATTAGAAATAGAAGCAGGGGCCGGTTCAGTTCTAGAGGTGTCGTTGAAAACACCGTACGACCCAAGTTGTCTTTCAAGCTCATCAACAGGAGGGGAATGAGCACGTCTTCCATATGCACGGCTTCTGATATTTTGAGCCTCTGCAACAAGATATGGAGGAAGTGTTGACAAGGTTTCGTCGTCCTGTTCTAGAAGTAATGTCTCTCTTAGAGCAGGCTCAAGCGTGGCAAAGAAGGAAGCAGGATCAAGTTCTTGTGTGATAATATTTTGGCCACCAGACACACGACTGTCGGTTTGGGTTAGCTCTCTCCTGACGTTTTCAGGAAGAACCTCAAGAAACGTGGTAACAAGCTCCTCATCATGGCTGTTGCCACGGTTGGCAGAATCTTGAAGTTCTCTAAGCTGTTGTGTGATCACCTCTTCACGCATATCTTCAGGAAGTGCTTCTAAGAAATCAGGATCAATACCCAAGCTTCCAACATTAACCTCACGGCCGTTAATATTCATGAAAAGATCGGCGGGTGCCTGCTCAGACTGCTGCGTGTTGGTAGTATCTGCGTCTTGCATTTCAACGCTTTCTACTTCAGCAGCATCTTCAGAAGCAGTAGCGGCGGCAGCAGCAGCAGCAGTGGCATCTTGTTCAGCTTTAACGCGCTTTTCTTCTTCTTCCTTTTCCTTCTGCTCACGTTCCTTGATCTTTCTCTCAGCTTCTGCCTTTATTCTGGCTTCCTCGCGTTTGGAAGCTTCGTACTCAATAACAGAAGTGCGGATTTTGGTCATCTTTTTATGCTGCTCCAAAGAGTATGGGAGGATGGCGTTAAAAACGTAATTCGCAATCAAATATAAAGTTTCCATCCTATTATAGACATTGAACATAATACAAGTGTCCTTCCAACGAGCAAGTGTTTGCTTAGGAATGTTTCTTGTCTTCCATTCATTACTGTCTCTTAGAGGTTCACCAGTAAGGCCAGCTCTAAAAGAATGAACGAAATTGGTGTCAAGTCTACCTTGAGTGGCTCTTTCAAAGCTCTGGAATATCTGGCCAAGTATAGGAATTGCAGGAGGTTGTCTTCTTCTGTTGAGAATGAAGTTTTGGTTAATGCTCTCAGGGAAAAAGCTTGTGGAGCGAGAATTCTGATTGCCAAAGTCAGCCAATAAGGGATTGGTTACTGAGCGGTTAGAATTAGTGGCAGTTGAAAATGTTGTGGTGATCTCGTCACCGTTGGATAACCCAAAAATGTTGTCTAAATTTTGTTAGTATGCAAAGCAGAGATATAGATAACAGGAACAAAAAAACATACCAATGCCACGATGCAGAAAGCTACCTCCGTGATGGTCATCATCATCGTGATTCTCATCATCATCGTCATCATCGTCGTCATCATCGTAATCATACTCAGTAAGGAACTCGTCAGGAAGAGTTTCAGCGTCATGAGTGCTAGGGATTCCTGGTCTCCCATGATCCAAGACTCTATCGAAATCATCTTCATCTTCAATATCGTTCAACGACTGTCTATTGAATATTTCAGGGCCACCAAGGCCGCCCTCATCTCGCTGTTGAATGATCGTTTCGACTGCCTCAATTTGGGAATCATTTTCCTCGCCCTCTTCGTAAGATTCCCAGCCACTTTCTTCACTTTCTGAAAGATCTGCATCTTCCATTTCATGATCGTGAGGTAGCTCGGTTTCAATAATGTAGCGCTCAACCTCTTCGTCATCACTATCGTCTTCGTCGTCGTCTTCATCATCATCTTCATCGCTCTCGTTCAGATCATCGTCGGAGCTGGTTTGAGCAACATCCGCATCCTGGTACATCATCTCGTCAAAAGCTTCAGACTCGGTACCGTTGACGTCGGACTGGGCATCATCGTCAAAACTGAGTTCATCTTCCTCAGAGCCACCAGCCATTTCACTATCTGACTGTTCCTCGACCTCAATATCTTCATCAAAATCGTAAATGGCTTCACCAGCTTCAAACATGCCAAGAGCAGAGTTTCGGAAAATGTCAGGAATAGTTTCATCGTCCTCTTCTTCAAACTCGGAGTTGACTTCAATTAGATGTTCATCATAATCATCTTCTTGCACATCATCAGCCTTAGACTCAACAGGAATTTCCATAGTGAGTCTAGAGATCTTATTCAAAGAGCGAGTCAAAGATCTAATAGGCCGCTTCGCGTCAGGGAAGTTCAAATCAATATCAGCCAAAGCCCCAGTTAAAATAGGAGCAAAGTTTTTGTCGTAAATGATCTTGGCCACAGCAGCGCCGTCAGCAATGCTAACACCTTGGAAATCAGTTGAAGAAGCGGCGTGGGGACGAGATGCCTTAGAGGACATCATCTTGTAGCAAAGATCAGAAAGAACAGTCAGCTTGCTATAACGCCAGTCAAGAGTTTCAGAAGAACGACGAACGTCTTTAAATGCTCTGGCTAAGACATCAATGACAAATTTTCGAATAAAAGTTAGTTCGGGTTCGCTTTGAACCTCGTCTTCATCCAATTCAAAGTCAATTGGCTTATCCTTAGTGGTTGTTACAAGATTCAATATGGTCAATGTGGCAGAAAGAGAGATCTCAGACCATTCCTGGTAAGGCTCAGCATCAACAGATCCAAGAACACCACAGGGTAAGAGTTCATTCAAAAAATAATTAAGAACAGTGGCTCTGGGTTTCAAGGGACCAGCAGTGGAGTGTGTCTTTCTCGAGTAATTGATAAACTCTAATCTGCAGTTGGAGTAGGAGCCAACCAACTCGGTCAAGGTTTGCAACAAAAATCCAATGTAATAAAAATCAGCCTTACTGTTAGAGACTTTTTCCTTGGGTTTCTCTTTCTTCTGAGCATTCTTTTGAAGATACTGACGCAAAGCAAACTCAGATTTTTGAGGGACAATAAAAACATCCTCTGGTTTAAGGCTCAATAGCTCGTTAAGGAGAAGCTGAATGACACCAGATGACTCATAGCTAATCTTGGAAGCAGTAATAGCATTCGAAGAAGAAGAAGGCTGGCTTGATTCCGCAGGATGAGTAACTGAATCAGCGGATTCGTCGTGCAGTGAAGGCGCATCTTCCATGGAAACATCACTATCGTCATCTTTCTTCTCATCTTTCTTCTCAGCCTTTTCAGCCTCAATCTTCTTGTACTTGTCGACATACAACGAATTACGCTTTTCGTATGCAGTCTTAAGAGTGATGGAGCTGCTGTTCTTTTCGCCAGGATCGGAAAGCATGCAAATCTCACCCATAACTTCGATAAATAGCTCGGGAGATCTTCCGACTAATGGACTTCGGTGATTAAGAAATGCGTACAAATCTTCAGAGTACGTGCTATTCCTAGTCTTGAAGTAGGAAAAGATCTCGTTCCTAATGATGTTGCGAACAATGGTGGGAGTCTCAACAGTATGACGAAGAATAATGGAAATCATTGTCTTCAATTGAGAGAAAAGTGTGCCAGAGTTCTTCTTGCTCAGAGAAAACTTTGAGACAGTTTTGACTAGCTTAGGGAAAATCGGAGATTTCTTAAAGTACTCAGCCCGCTTGAAATCTCTTGTGAAAAATGCAAAGAGACGAGCGATGGCGACAGTAGTCATTTCATCTGAAAACTGCTCGATTCGAGTAAGTGCAAGAAAAACACGTTCATAGAGCTCTTTGGGAACGGGACCAGTTTCAGGGATGGTAAACTCACTATAAGTTTTTTGGCGAGAAGCAAAGTCAGAGCCGGAAATTGGTTCAGGGACGTCTTTAGCCGTCAACACAAATTCAAGAATTAAAAGAACGTGAGAAAACCATTCCTTAGATGACGCATTAGGCTTTTCTATGAACTCGACAAAAGAAGGTAAGAACTCAATCATATCTTCTAGAGCAAAATAAAAAGTTGTTTTGTTGAACAACAGCAAACCCAAAAGATGGCAATAAGCTGCAAGGGATTTGCTATTTTCCTCAACGTCGGGGTCAATTGAACTAATAACCATAACGATCTGGTTAATAGCAGTTTTGTTCAAAGGAATAGTCTGGCGGACGTTGAATCCAGCTCTCTTCGAAGGGATGAACTGTGAAATGAATGTGGAAATAATGAAAACATTTTCAGGGTGCTCACGCAAGATATTAAGAGCTCTATCTAAAGCATCTTCAAGAACAGTATCTCTCAAGGCCTTTAAGTCATCAAGAGTGAGGAGCAGCCCATGAGGGCCGCTAGGAACCGATGGGGGAGGTGAAGGATACACAATAGTAGGCATCTCAGGAGGACTCGGATTGTCCTTAGTAAGGTGCCCAAATGTCAAAATAGGGTCATTTCTCAATGCAATCAAGTTAGCTTCAACTTGACTGGATGGGAATCCAAGATCAGTGAAAGTTTTAACAAGAGTATCTGATGGACAAGTCTCAGTCCAAGAGATGTAGGTTGAATGAGTAGGAGGGTTCTTTGGCAAAAGATCTTCAGCCTGTTGTGAAAAAATGGAGGTCATAAGAGTAACAACTAGATTTGTAATAGAAGATGGCTTCTTAAACAAAGTGTCTGACTTCCAAATATTGACCATGGTATTAAAGACCGTCAATCTACACTCTAAGAAAAATTGTGCCATCGAGAAATAATTTGGCAGTCTTTCATCCTTCTGGCCCCAGATTCGGTGCGTTAGACCACGAGCCTCAAGTACAGAGTCTCCTGAAACCATATAATGAGTGAGAACAAGTAGCACCTTGACGGCACCAGCAGTGTTGGAGTCATCTTTGTTGGATTCTGGTCGTTCAAAAAGAACCGCCAAAATTTTAACAAGTCTCATAATTCCGCCAAGTTGTTTGAAAAATATGAAAACTCCTTTAAATAGAGTCATTATAGAACCCACAGGTCTATACATGACCTTTTGAAGGCAGGTTAATGCATCCACCAAGAAACGGATTTGAACTTCTGACAAGTTGTTGAGATCAACTTGATCAAAATGACCAACAAAAGACTTGGAGATGGCTTCAAGCAACTTGTAAGGAGTTCTATCCAGAAAGCTATTTCCATCTCTAAAATCGCGAGACAAACTGTTAGAGAGAACATAGTAAAGCATAGATACAGAAAAGATAATGCCATTCAAAAGAAATCTACCAGACTTGACAGTGGAAAAGCGAGGAGTCTTACCATCCTCCTTTAATTCTAGTTCAAGCTCCTTGAGTTTTTTGACATCCTCGGTATCTTGGAGACGCTTCATAGTACTGCCGTAAATGTCGTCCAACGAGACAGCACGAGTTGCATCACGAACTGGAACGCTTATGTGCTGGGTGATTCTTGAATCCTCCCAAATAGCCTGACGTTGAATTCTACCTAATCTAGATATCAAACTAGTGCCAACATCGTCTTGGCCAAGTCTGTCCAAAAGCTGTCTAATACGGAAGCCAGTACCATAATTGGTGAAGACAGTAATGTAAAAGGCGTAGATGATATTGTTCAGAGGGCTAAGCGATTTGAGGTATCGTTTGTACTCCGGAGATTCAATTATATCTTGTTCGCCTTTAGTATCAAAGTGTTTTTCGGCTTCCTCAACACGAGATAAGGCCTTCTCAAAATGACTGATAATTTCGTCTGCAACATAATTTCTATCAACATCCAAATCAAAAAGTTGCTTGAGCGTTTGACATAAAGTCATGGCAGGTGAGTTGAAAGTAAAGTCATAATTCAGACATCCTAATTCAAGGAAACTCAAAATACTACTAACGCCCTTTTGTTTAATGAATTCAATCTGAGAATGTGCATTCTTTAAAAGTCCCTCGATGAATGTGATAGCAGAAACTAAAAGAGAGTAAGTTTTTAAAACTTGAATATCTTCATCAGTAGTAGGGCCATCATCCACGTATTCCATTTCCTTAAAGAAATGCATACCTGGAAGTGAATGGTCAAGATTCTCTCTTAAAGCATTAATCAGCTTAATTGACTCAGAAATGATTAGAGGTCTCAAGGAGCTGTGTTCCGTACAAATCTGATCAAAGGTGGCACCAAGGTTTCGCAAGCTGTCTTTACCATTGATATGTTTAGTGATAATTTGAAAGTATTGCTGGAGAAATCCTTTTTCTTCGTTGAGATTGAGACCAAGCTCATGATGAAACAAAGAATTGTAGAACTTGGCTATAGGACTGTGAAAGGATGTCGAATAAGCCAAAAGATCAGGTATAGTCTTGAGGATAGTATCCATATAATCCTTTTCACATATAGCTTGAAGAGCAGACGACTCGTTTTCAATCATGTTTCCAAGAATTCCCAAAGCAAGGATGATGTTCCGTGATCCAAAAATCTTAGGGTTTAAAACAATCTTAGTGGTCAACGGAATGAACTTAGACTCTAATACAATTTGAATACGATCAGGAGCCTTTCCGTGAGCAGCGATGGTTCCAATCAAATGAAGAACATTTTTCAGAAGATGTGCACTAAAAAAGTCAATACAGTAATCAACATTAGAATATTTTGGAGCATGGCCTTGATTTGCTGGAATCAACAACTTCTCAACTGTATCTTCAAAAAGCTGCAGAGCAAATTCACTGCCCTTACATTCTTGAAGAAAAAATGAAATGTTCGTAGGAGCATCGTTCAGAAGATGATTCAAAGAGTCAACTGTATTGCCTCTTGAGTTAGGAAGATATGAACCAAGAGTGATGAGCTCCATCAGAATTGGAATAAATTCAGGCGTCAAAGTAACCATTGTCGACGTGTTAGCAGTATGAGAGAGTTGCAAAACTAACGAGGTTAAGCCATCAATGAAGTCCGTGGGAATATCATGCTTCTTCTTCATCTCTTTAAGAAGATTGCGTAAGATGATCATCAAGGGACCATGATTAACATGGGAAGATAGACCAATAACAATATCTGGGGCGATAGAAGGTTGGCATACAATTGAGCAAAATGTATCAGTTGCTGCAATCTTAAGCTTCTGTAAAATATTGCTTTCGGGAAGAATAAGCTGACAAAGATGGCGAATAATATTGGGGTGTTCGCTGAAAATCTTGTCAATGTGTGCAGGTGGAAAGGCATAGCCAGCAATTTTGAGGGCATCACATTGCATTTCGATCAGAGTAGCACGAAGGTTTGCCCCTTCTTCCGTGCGAGCAGATGACTTTGCAACAAAGGTCATGAAAACTACATCAAGCCAATACTCCTCTGGAATTATGTCAAAAACGCGCTGTAGGTATTCGTGAATGGGCAACGCAACAACATCTTTAGAGGAGATAATGTATTCGGTAAGTCCCTCTTTAGAAACATCGGGTGTTCTTGAAGATGAAGCAATTGTTGAAGATTGTGGATTCTCCTGATCAGCGGTTGGTGGAGATTGATTTTTATCTGACGATGCGTTACCACTTCTAAGATAATATTGCACTGAAAGATTGGGAGGCGGATTGTGGTTTGCGTAGTATTCAACAAAAGATGATTCTGGCCGAATTGAAGATATAATTGTCGCGTATTTAGAAATGACGCCTACTTCAGGTGGCGGAAGGTATGTTCTCATAAATTTAGAGTGGATATGGTGAAGAGAAAGTGTGACACAAACTTTGAGAGCTCCCGCCACTAAAGTTGGTGAAGTACAATACAAGAAAGTATAGATGTATTTATCGCTAGCAAAGATACCTCGATTAGAAGAGTTGGAAAGAACAAGTGCTGTAAAATTCATGATAGCGGAAATCAGTTTCTCGTCAACGGGATCAAAATATTGCGGTTTAATTTTCCCTTGTTCAAGTCCATACTTGCTAATCATTTCCTTGAGGATGTCGTCGTGGCGATTCAATAGCGATGCCCAAAGACACAAATCACCACGGGGGCGATCCCAAATAACCGAAAACTCATTCAAAGCATCTGGTAGTTGATCAAGACTCATATGAACGAAGGAGTCGATAAGATCTTTCAAATCGGCAGGCTGGAAGAAGTTAATACAACAAGATAAACAGTAAGAAGGGCTACAAAGTATACGTACCGCTTCAGCTAACCTCCGTAAGATATTGGAAGATAACTTAATTTGCATAATGATAGTCAACAATTAGTAGTACATCAAGTTGAGTTGTAGTTGAAATTCGAGTTGGGGTTGGATTCAGTGAAGTTAGGTGATGCTATAAAATGAGAGTTAGGAAGGCAAATACACAACAGTAAAGAGAAATATAAAAACCTAACAATACATACTAGATTAAGTATCAGAAACTATCTTACAAAATGAATAACTTGCTTAATTCGAAAACAGTAATGTGATTGCGGGGGTGAGTGGAGATGAATAGAGATGTTGGTGAAATGTTTTGGAAGAGGTTGTTGAAACTGGCGATGTGAAATCAACCGCAACGATAGATTTGCTCAGAACTTCCAAGAGAATCTGTAGATTAATGAAGAACAAAAAACCAAAAACAGAATTCAAGTAAAAATTTGTGTACTTAATAAAAGATTTTTAGCTATTAAGAAAAAACCTGCTAGAAATTGTAACAAAGAAAGAAAGAAAAAAAAATTGGAATTAAGAGAGGTGAAAGGTGAAGTTTGGGGTGGTGGTGGGTAAGAAAGAGAAAAGAAAAAAATATGTAGAAAACTTTGACAGCTAAAAAAGCCCACCTCGACAATAGAAAAATACAAAAAGGTTAGTAGTTACTAATAAAACTTTCAGTTCTTCCATTCAAATCCCTCGATGATTCAGAGAGAAAAAAAGAATATAGCTATTAGCACAACAAAAATCAATTCAAATATATATACAGTAATAAAAAATAACAATAAAAAATTAATAAGCGGATCTAACATAGTTCCCTTGGACTACTCAATATATTCCTTGTCATCCATCCATTTTTGCAAAACCTTAGGAATCTTGACGCGTTTCGTGTCGGGTTCGTAGAAGGTCTCAAGAATGGCTACAATGACACGAGGAACAGCCATGGCAGTGCCATTCAAAGTTTGTACAAAAGCGAGCTTGTTTCCATTGTCCTCAGATCTGTACTTGGTGTGCATTCTTCTAGACTGGAAATCGAGACAGTTGGAGGTTGATGTGACTTCACCCCAATCACGTCTACCAGGCATCCAAGCCTCAATATCATACTTTTTGTAGGCAGGCGAGCCCAGTTCATCAGGGGACATGTTCAATACGCGTGCAGTAAGACCCAGCTCAGTAATAATTTCTTTCTGAAGTTCAAGAATATCGTTCAAGACCGCAATAGACCTCTCTTTAGTATCAGCCCAAGCAAATAACTCTACCTTGGTAAACTCATGCACTCGGTAAAGACCTTTTGTATCGCGACCTCTAGCCCCGGCCTCAGCACGGTAACTTCTGCTCAGGCCAACGTGTTTCTTGATGCCCGTTTTATCAAACTGCAGTTCAGAGTCTGAGTATAAGCCAGCCAGCGGTATTTCAGCAGTGCCTGTCAGACACAGGTCTGCACCCTTAAAAGAAAGATTGTAAATTTGCTGCTCTCCGTTTTGGTCTCTGGGCTTGAATCCGCAGGCGTTGGCCATTTCTTGTCTCACGATGGACGGTGGGATCACAGGAATAAATCCTCTTTTCCGAGCCTTCGACATGGCGTAGTTGACCAGAGCTTGTTCAAGTAAAGCGCCATCGCCGATGAGATAGTACCAAGACGAGCCACTGACTCTGGCTGCAGCTTCAAGGTTCACAATCCCTAGTTCCCGAGCAACCGTCATATGATCTGTATTCTCGGCCATCAACGGGCGCGCACCATTGTTGTCATTCAAGATAGCAATTTCTTGTGGTTCTGGTACAAATGAGTCGGGGCTAATAACATTAGGAACGGCATCTGCTCCAATAAAGAGATTCTCTTCATATTTAGAATACTTGATCGTAAGATCTTTTGCCTGGTGCTTCAAATCAGCGAGTTGTTTTCGAATATCAGAGATCTGATCCAAAGAAATCGATTGGCCATCTCCCTTTTTCGGAATAAGCTGCTTCTCAAGCTCTTTGCGTTTAGACTGAAGCTTGTTAAGTTCAAGCCGGGAATTTTTGTAAAGGTTGTAGTTGTCCCTAACAAGTTCCACTCCGAATGTGGGTAGGCGGCGAAGTTTAGCACTTTTGATTAGTTCATCGGCATTATTGAAAATGAATTGAAAGTCGTATTGAGGTCTCTTAAGAGCCGATGATGACTTGACCTTGACCCCAGAGGTGTTAGATGCAAAGCGAATGAAAGTACGAGTCCTTAACATGTTGATATAAAATTAAGAAGCCGACAGGTAATAAAAACCAAAGAATTGAAAATATGAATGAAATCTGGTGGTTTTTTTTTTTTTTTTTTCACTTTTATTTAAAATTTAAATTTTTTTATTTTTAAAATTTTAATTTTATAATTTTATAATTTATTTTTTTATTAAAAAATT
>Ga0160505_101127_pt1 | contig 13134 bp, 16 predicted proteins | sample DIDeMG_FD_108225 | JGI IMG/M metagenome (GOLD analysis project Ga0160505, IMG submission 108225) | Enriched chicken feces microbial communities from UW Madison campus, WI, USA - DID2874_E49_Stillage MG | ecosystem: Host-associated > Birds > Digestive system > Large intestine > Fecal ... | reverse complement strand
CTCAACGGCGCGTTCTATGTCGTGCAGGCTGTTGCGAACCAGATGGCCGCGCAGGCGCCGCAGGGCGGCAGCATTGTTGCCATCTCGTCCATCTCCGCTCTCATGGGCGGCGCGGAGCAGACGCACTACACGCCCACCAAGGCTGGTGTCAAGAGTCTGATGGAGAGCTGTGCGATCGCGCTTGGCAAGCTCAATATTCGGTGCAACTCTGTTCTTCCTGGTGAGTGAACCATGTCATTCGGATCGATTCTCGGAACGCAAGCCCACGGTTTGGACGGCACTGACAGCAGGCACCATCGAGACCAACATCAACAAGGACGACCTCGCGAACCCGCAAAAGCGGGCAGACATGACCCGCCGAATTCCACTCGCCCGGCTTGGCGAGCCAGACGACATCGCCCAGCCCGTCATTTTCTTCGCGTCCGATATGGCAAAGTACTGCACGGGCGCAAGTTTGCTCGTCGATGGTGGAGCGGCCATTTCCCTGCAGTAGTGTGAGGAGGATGTTGTATAGTGCCATAGATGAATACAGGATTCGTGATGCAGTGGGCAAAGCTGTTGAAACTATCCACGAGCATTCGTCCTTGCTTGGCGTCTGTGGAAACGATTTCTAACCGACACAAGCGTCAGCATCGCTATGGCCCAGTGGAACGGCGCCAGGCTCATACCCTGCCTCCCAGTGCGAAGTATCACTCGCTCTGGTCGGGGGAATACCTGGAGATCGCAGGATCGAAACCTGCTGGCGATATGACAGGTGGGACCTCTGGCTTCCAGATGCCCTTTTCGTGCCCAAGAGTGGTTCCACACGATGTCAGTCATTGTCAGTCGTGGGCGTACTAGAAACAGCAGTTCAGATGGCAACTTGGTGATTCTTCTCACTTCTAACCGAGCAGTAAGGTCTCGACATCGCAAACACGCAGTATATCAGAGCGAGCTCCCCATGCAATGGGGTGTCTGTAACACTAAGTGGGCGACGGGTATGGATGGAAGGGGTAACAGTACAGACCACCGACCAGCGGCGGAGATCACTCAGGACAATTAGGGCTTGCAGAGGTATGAGCCTACCGCATTCACCGTGGGAGCAGTGGGAGGCAGGTCGCTGCACATAACGAAGTCCCCTTCAGCACCAGCGAGCCACCCCCCGTAACTGATATCCCCGTCGGTTGGCATTGTAAAATCGGGGGTGGTCGGCGTAGGAGTGACGGCCGTCGTAACCGACGTAGGAGCCGGGGTAGAGGGTACGGCCGTCGTAACCGACGTAGGAGCCGGGGTAGAAGGTATGGCGGTGCTGGACCCGCCAGTCTCAGTCGCAGGTGCAATGGTAGTCCCATTAGACACAGAGACGGGCACAGTCGGATCCTCAAACACCTCGGGCTGATGCTCCACCTCAAAGACATAAGTGGCAGACGGCTGCGCAGACTCGCTTCCGGTCGTGATGACAGGGAGGCGCTTCTCGCACGCGAACGGCACGTCCTGGACATAACTGCCATCAGGGCACTGGACGACGCCATCCTTGACGGGCTTGGCGTCGCTGTTGTCCTCGGACGGCGCGGGGTCCTGCCTGTGCGCCGGGTCTTCATCGGTGTCGTCGATCGGCACGCACGGCATGCCAGAGTCTGGGTCCAAGAGGTTGGGCTCTCGCAAGGTCCAGTCTACCGCCTGCGGGTCCGTGTTCGGGTTGTTGTTGGCGCGTGGGACCTCGATGCACCGCTTCACCTGGGTGTTCTTCTGGATCAAGTCAGAGATATTGGGGGAGATGTTCGCGACAGACTCACGGTACTGATAGGCGCAGCGGAGACGCCGGCGATGGCGAGGGAAGCCAGGATGGCGGCAGCGGTCGAGAAGCGCATTGTGAATGTGTGCAGTAAGGAGTGAGTCGTGTCAGTAAAGATACAAGTCTATGGTCTAGTGCGTGTTCGGCCTGCGAAGGTAGTACTGATACAAGTTGAAGCCACCGTGGCGTTGGAATAGAAGTGAGAAAGAAGAGACGATGATGGGGAACAACTCTGGCCAGACGGCGGAGTTGGCTTTTATACGTGATCGTGGTGTCGACTCTGGCAAATCGGTATTGAGATGTACCGAAGATACTGGATCGATGCTCCAATGCATGGACATCTCTCCGAGGGATCTGAGGGATGAGACAACCCATGGTATGCAACAGGTCGCTTTGATGTATCCAACGCCAGGAGAAGTGTGCCACACGTTTTCAATTTTTCGATCTGTGGTCAGTCCTCTCCACCTGAGACCGCCTTTTCTTCAGCCCGTTTCGGCTCTGGAATACACGGCCTGTCTGACTGATCTGGCTTGCTTGTACCTGGAAACGAGTGGATACCAGTGTCGACGTCTGGCCCATCAGTGTTAAACGTTAATAGCGCCGAGATCCAAGTCGCCGACACACAATTCAGATGAGATCAACCTTATCCGGCAGACCGCGCCCAGCATCCGTCGGTCTGGCGAGTCCAGTGTATCTGGTTGTGAGACTAGTTAGGGGTATGGGAAGAATCCGAGAAGAATCCTCTTTAGCAATACGACAGGGGGTCAGCAAGTATCACACCCCGTCAGCTTGAACATTCCGCCCTGGTGTCTCAGTCCCATATGTTTATTGTCATCACCTGTTTCTGGCCGTTTGTTGCCGACTTCTGTGTTCGTCCGACCCGAAATATCGAGCCAGAACCCCACCTGTCATACCAAGCGATGAACGTGTATCGTGTTGCACTTTTGAGCCCTGGTCACAGACCACATTTCTCAATCAAAAACACATGGTTCAAGCTGAATCTGGGGCAGATCCTCCGACTCGGTCGTTTGCTGTTTTGCCCTGTGACCATGTTGCCTCGTGTGACCTTCAGCTAAGACCAGACCGTCCCTCACGTCAGCGTTAGGACATTTGTCAGGATGGGTGAGCTGCACCATGGCGGATGCTCCACGTCCTTCTACACCATACCCCAGTCTCCATGACACTGTCGCCGTTCAGACCAACTGACTGTTGGTGATCAGCAAGCGTCGGAGTGCCAGGACACAGCAGGGGCCATCGCACACTGGGAGTTCTGGAGAGGAGCATACAGTCAGTTGTGTGCGAAGTTGCAGGTCAGTTTTCTGTGAGTCGCATGGTCGAGACCACGCACACCATCGTTAGACCAACGCGCACGCTGGGCGCTCAAAACCTGTACATTATATGCCCGACGCTATGTTACAACCCAGTCGTTTACTCCCCGACAAGACGAATTCCGATCCGGAGCCATCCGTCAGCACCGCACATACATGCCGCGAGCCAGGCGACCTCTGCTTCGGGGGGCAGGACGATGCCCTGCGCAAGCGGGTGGGCGTGGACGTATGGGTCCGCGACGGCGGGGAAGAGAAGCGGCAGATGGGTGCGGAGCAGTGCGATAAGGCTCGTGGGCTTGCCGTCCGGACCGAGTGGGGGCACGACGTGCTGCATCGCCGGTGCGCCGTCCGGGAGGTAGATCTTGATCGGGAGCGAGCGCGCCGCGTATGCGCTCTCGGGTTTAGGACCGCTGGAGGTTGCTCCGGGCTCCACGGACGGTGGGCGCGAGGGCATGCCCGAGTTCGTGCCGGACGTGGGTGGTGTGGTGGCCGAGGCCGGGATGGGCAGGGGGACGATACGCGATGCCATGCGCGCATGCAGGTCAAAATCGTGCGACACGACGCCGTCCCATCCTGCCTCGAGATCTCCGCGGCGGAGACCCGTCACGCGCTTAGTGTTGCCCCAGCGAACAAAGTCGGCCTCCTTGACCTGGTTGACGAACTGCGACTTGCACGACTCGATCCCGCCCGGAACGTTCAGCTTGTCGGCCGGCGGAGACATCAGGTGCAGAATGAGCTTGAGCGGGGTCGGTGTCGGGGTAGAGATGGTCGCGGGAGCTTCACTCCGAGGAGCCGCGCGCGTAATTGCCGCATTGAGCTCTATCAAGTCGATCGACCAGTTCCTGCCAGAGTCAGAATACCATACAGGAGTAAAGCCAATACGCGGCCTCCACACGCACGCACCACTTGCAAGCTCCCTGCGGCACAAAGTGCTCCCCCTCGCCGCCGTCCTCCTCAAACCACCACTGCGACTCGTCAAGCTTCGCGAGTTCGTCGTCGTCGAGCGCAAGCTCTACCAGGTTCTCCTTGACGCTCTGGAGCAGAAGCGGGAGGTATGTGTATCGCGGCGCTTGGATCTAGACGGTCAGCTGGGGTCTGGATCCGGGGTGCAGTTCAGGCTAGACGTCATAACAATAAGGCTTCGCGGATGCGCTGTGATGAGACGTCATGTGCGATGGACAAGCCATCGATGTCAGACTGCAAACCAAAATCACTTCATGACCTTTCCAGGCCATTCACATCTCTCTGCTCGTCTGTCCCCACTTTCCTCACCCCTACCGCCTTGGCTCGACTCACATAGAACCGGTCGACCTGCGCGCCGGCGCCAACGGTCCCATCCAGGCGAATCTCGATTGGGACAGTCGCGTTCCACGCCAGCCGCCTGAACAGGTTTGTCGAGGACTGGACGGTGGCTGCGGCCATGGGTGCTGTCGTGGCTAGAACTTAAATAGAGGAGAGCGATGTATCGTTGATATCGATATTCTATTTCTATTGAGAAACGTCGCGTTCAAAGTGACATTGTCGAGCTCGTAAGTTGTACAAGCCAGCAACATCGTCGAGGACGATGCAGACCCGAGTGTAACGAAGGGCGTCATAGCTGAAAAAGGCGTGCTGCACGTGGGTGGCAAAACAGAAATTAATATCGAAACTGGCTACAGACGCCTAAAATGTGTTCGTGGAATAGGCTCGCTAGTCCTCGATGTTGTTTGCTCTGGTTGACTCTGGAATTGAATGTCTATCCCTAGCGCCACTGCATTCTACACCATCCGCGCGGCAATTGCAGTCCTGCTCATTCCATTCAACCCTATCAAAAGGACCTTTGAGGTCTCGCATCTTAAGCCTCTGGAATGACGGGTGGGCTGCCTCCGATGTCCGCGACACAGTAAGTGGCGCCGACCCAGCGGTGGGCAACGGTCGTCATACCCTAAAAGAGGCTGGGTACCCTTGGCAAAGTCCTAACCATGCCTGTGTCGTCATACCAAGCGGACCGCATACCGTCCGCGGAGGTATGTATGACCGTCATGTCTCACTGACGCTGGCATGCACTAACGATTCATCAGTGGCTGCAATCACGCCACGGTCTAGGGACGAGAATGGTTTGTTTTGGTCTGTTTGGCTTTCTCGTTTAATCCTTTTTTTCAATGCCTCGGGCCTCGAATGGAAGCGCCCCCAAAATTAAAAGACAGGTGGTCGAAATAAGACCGCGCGACCGTGAGGCAGGAGGACGAGTCGGACTTGGACGACCAGCGACCAGGTGACCAAAGTGAATCCAGGCTGTAACCCTAGTGAAGCATTGTGTCAGTCTGTCTCCGGTGCTAGTCTTCCTTGCGATCCTATCGTTTGTTTGCCTCCCTCTGCCCCCTCGAAAGCTGGGCTAACTGAGACACTGTCCGTCATTGACGGACTCTTAAGAATGACGAGCGCGAGAAGAAGACAGTTGACACTTCCACTGAAGCACAGCATCCTTCTTGGAGACACACAAACAGGAGGCAAACACCTCTCAAACGCACATCGTCTGTGCTTCGTTCCATCCACATCGCTTTTATCACATCGCGTGATAGTGCCGCGGGGTCCCAAGGTACGACAGAACAAGATCGCTCCTGCTTTATCAGCCGTATCAGCCTCGGCTCCTTCTAGCTCACGGTATATAAGTCCAACCGACAACAGGACGACCCCGGATTCTCACCCCGGCCTTGGTCGAACGAATGCACGGACGTCGCCAATCCGTACGCCTATTGCTCCCTACTCGTATCTCGGCACCTCCATCTCGAAACTCTGAACGATCGCTGTCATCGTTGACAAAATGTCCTACTTTCCGGCCAACTACAGTCCTACAGTGGACCTGCGCAAGTCGGCGCCGGCATCGCTAGTGCCATCTTTTAGCTCGCTGAGCGTGAACCCGATGGCGTCACCGGCGGTCCCGCGCCGAGCCTCTGAAGCAGCCATTTCGACGCCCTCGTCCTCAAGCGCCCTGCACTTTGCCCTTCCTGCCGCAAGCCGCTCGACCACATCGCTCATTCCGTCCCCGTCAGGCTCAACAGCAACGCGAGCTCGTACAGTGTCCATGACCTCTGGTTCGGTGACGGCGTCAGTCATCGCTTCCATGAAGGAGACGACTCCTCCATTCAACAGGTCCGCCCTGTTATCCTCGCCCCTGCCGCCTGTGCCACCGCCAAAGGGTCCAGTCCCGCCCATTCCGACCCAGGCCGCCCGCACGCCAACGGAGAGCCGTGCGCGGGGGCGGCCATACGACACCTTTGAGGGGTGCATGGAAGGTGAGTCTGCCGTCGCCACCGCTGTGTGCTGTTTCTATTGTTCTGACTCTCACAGGCGGAATCAAGTATGAGACACAGTCGGCCGCGCTGGGCCATACAGGTGACGTGGCTGAGCTGCATTTGAATCGCGCTGCGGGATTGTTCGCAGCTGCGCTCTCGTTCCAGCCCAATTCGACATGGGCGCGTTTGCGCCGCGCGACCGTCCTTCTGCACCTGTCTGCATCTGCCACGCCCGTGACTGCGGTCATGTACCTCCGCGACGCGGAGACCCTCTTGGCGGGCCTGACGAGCGCAAACCCCAATTCGAGCAGCACGCGCGAGACGCTCGCGACCGTGTGCTCGCGGCTCTCGCGATACCTCCACATCCTCGATGACCAGGCTGACGATGTCGCCGAGGTATGGGAGGGCGAGGTGGGCCGCTTTGCATGCGAGGCGCTGGAGGCGCTCGAGGAAGTCGCGACGGAGCGCATGGACCGCGTCAGGTCGCTGCGCCGCGACGCGTTTGAGGGCGAGGCGCCCGCCTTGGCTGACATGTTCCTCGCCCTTGCCGAAGCGGCTGGGACGGTAGCGACCCTCGCCACGGACCTGGATACTGTGGATGGACACGCGGAGCTGGCGGAACATGCGCTCGACCAGGCCGCCAACATGGCCACATTGGCTGCGGCGGCCAAGGTCCGCCCAACGAGTAGCGGCGCAGCACTCATCACCAGAGTCCAGCTCGCGAGCGGCCGCGCTGCCGCCGAACGCATGCGGCACATGTTCCTCCTTGGTGTCCCACTCGACGAAGACGACTTCAACTGCTTGATCTCAGACATGACTCTGCTCGTCAAGGAGACGCGGGACCGGGCGTCGCGGCTGAAGGGGTCAAAAGGCGCTGCGGCAGCTGCTCAGGCGTTTGAGGCCGTCCAGCAGCTGGGCGACACCAAAGTGCTCTACGCCAACCTCCTCCGCTGCGTATGGCGCGCACGGAGAGAACTGTCCTTGTCCCCCACGGAACCAGTGTCGCCGTTCGCCTCCCTGTACTCTGCACCGACGACCCCGACGACCCCGACTACACCAGGCCTCGTGCGCGATCACGACCGGAGAGGAAGTCGCACCGCGTCCATGTCCTCGGTCATGTCCGTCGTATCTGAGCAGATTGAGACGCCGCCGATGCCCGAGGAATCTATCCCGGAGGAGACCGAAGAAGAGGCAGCGGTCGCGGCTGCGGAAGAGGCTGCAGCTAAGCGGCCAACGGTGACTCTCAACGACCCGCCGAAACGCACGCGAGCACCGCCGCCGCCGCCGCTCAAACTCTCCCGGCCACCGACCATTCCTCTTCCCCCGCTACCCCAGCTCTCGCCTCACGCACCACGCACACCGCTATCTCCACTCAACCCCTCATCTACGCCTGCCCTTCTCCGCCGAGCGAGCGACTTTACGGGTACGCGTCCACGTCTTGGCCAGTCGGCAAGTTTCCACGCCCTGACTGGATCTCCCGCGTGGCGGACAGCAGTATCCACGCCGTCTATCTCGGCCATTCCGCCGCTGCCCTCACCAGCTATCCCGCTCAATGACAACAACCCCGGACTCTCCCCAGCACCGAGCCACCGGCGGCGCCTCTCCTCCATGACCCGCCCTCTCAACGCCTGGGACCGAAAGCCGAGTTTCTGCTTCTCGCCCTCGCCTGCCGTATCCCCTGGCGCGGCGGACGGGCACGTGCCGACCTCCGAGCTCGCGTACAAGGCATACACGCTGCTATCTGGTGCTCTCAAGCACTACAAGGTGGCGCTCACGCTCCTCTCGCAGGCTGAAGTTGGCTCGAAGCGCGCACGGCTCAAGTCTGAGGTTCTTGCGGGCATCGCGAACATTTCGCTCTTCCGCGCCATGCTCGCTCCGCGGATGAAGCTTGCTGGACTGCTGGAGGACAAGGACGACCCGAAACAGCTGCTCAACACGGCCGAAGTCTACTCAACGTGGGCGGCAAGGGAAGTGGGCTGGAGCTTCATTATTGAGGGCACGCCCAGCGCCGAGCTCGCGGACCGCCGGAGCGGGCAGTGGGAGGACGCCGAGGCAGGCAAGCGCGCCGTGCTCCTCACGCTCAGGATTTGGTGGTACCGCGCCACCAGCGACGTGGGCGCCGACAAGACCACAGCAAAGGAAAACGTCGCGCGCGTAGTGAAGCGATTGCGGGATTTGGAGGGCGTGGCGCACGGCGATGTGGCCCGCTTCACGGCCGCAGTGTCGCGTCTCGAGGGGGACCTCGACCCCGTCGAGCATCTCTTCTGGCGCAGTGTAAAGAGGATCCTGAGGGGAGGCGAGGGGGAGATCATGTAGGTTAGTAGAGGGTAGAAGTTACAGTATCATAGGTCCATCAATGTCACAGTTTCCTGTTTGTGAATTTAACGACGGCGGGGTGGGAGTGAGTAGCTTAACGAGGCTCTCACGTTCTCCGAGCAATGTACCCCAAGTTCCGGAGACCATCCTGAGCGAAGACCTGCCACTTAGTTCTTGCCGCGAAGGAGCGCATGTGTGGCAAGACACACGATACATGGTGGTTCTACACATCTACAGTCCATCCTTCCAGCCACACACCATCTACCGCCACCTACGGATGGTACGCGCCGGCCAATCGCAGAGCCCTCTGTGTAGTCGAGTACTTATAGCACTGTGGAATCTCCTTACGTGTCGTGGCGAACCCATTCCTCAGCATCCACTTTGCAAGAAACGTGACGTCCTCGCGGTCCTTCTCGTGCCGGTCGATCTCGCACTTTGTTTTGATCTGTGCGACGGGGTGCAGGATGTTGACGCCGCGGGCGGAGTATGTTTCGATTTCGGAGAGTGGACGTTCGCCAAAATCGAGCGGGACGAGCACGGTGGCGCCTGGCGCCGGTTTCTTCTTAATCTTGTCCACAATGGCTTGTACCACGCCCCCCTTCTTCCCAGAGTGCTTCCGTGCCGCGAAGTGCATACGGGGCCCATGGAGAGCAAACCGCTGGTCGTGCGACGAGAGGAGACGCTGGATACGCCTCTTCTCCCCGCGCGGTATGTACACGTCCACATCGCCCGTCTCGCGCTCCGAGCCGAGGAGCAGCATTGCCGCGCCGCCAGAGATCGCGTAGCGTTCGTGGTTGCTGTTCAGTATCTCGCCGATCGCCAACGCCGTTTCGATAAGTTCAGGAATCTCCCGCGGGTCCTCGTCACCACGAGGCTCGAGTTCGTGCGAAATAGGTGCGGGTGCCGCTCTGAGAGGCTGTTAGCTACTGCGTCTTGTTCACCAGGTGCTCAGAAAGTTACGTACTGAGAAAGCCATATCGGACCAAGCAGGAAGAATAATATGGTTGTCGAAAACTTCATCGTCGGTCGGTGATGGAGTGGTGAGGTTCAACTGGAGAAGAGTTTGAAGAGTGAGGATGTGTTAGAGACCTAGGCTAGGATGGTGTTCTCGTAGATATGGATAAGCGTGCTGATGACTGTATGGCAGTAGTTGTCTAGTGGAATCTCTCGTGTTGCTGTCCCATCATCTCCCTCTTATATATCTGCAGCCGAGGAGGAGCGCAAGCGCCAGCTCCATTGCCCGTCAGGAGCCTGAAGTTAGCCACACGGCACACCTGTCGCACATAGTGCCGGCGCTCGTCTACGACACCGCTCTAGGAGGGTAAATCGTTTGATATGGGAACAGTGAGGTGTGAAAGACAACCTCCGGCACAGGTGGCATCGAAAGCCGCCGTGGAATAAACAGAAAAGTCTCCGTAGTCCGAGGTTGGTGTCCACGCCCGAGGTTCGTCCGCCACATGACAAAACTGCGTCACCCCTGGTGTTCCACCAGGTCACTAGCGTCGTTACCCGTGCGTTCAAATGGACAATGTAATGAATGATGACACGGCACATGCACAAACAAAGGTCACATCTTGATTGCTGCACATTTCACCATCTATCCGACATGCCTATGCCTACACCGTATTCTCAAACCGTCCCAGGCGCCGACGAGCTCGACGACGACATTGACTTCTACAATGGAAACGTTTACCGCACGCTCGCCTGCAAGGTCCTGGAACGCTCCAATGTTCCGTTCGTCGTCTGGTTTGGCGACGTCGCGTCCTTTTATCGGCACGGCCACTTGAACATTCGGAAGACCATGACGATCGTCGTGCATGACCTCGATGCGGCGGAGAGCGTGTTAAAACGTTACGGATGGCAAATTAAGCCTCTGGATCCGGAGCGCAATGAGCATAACGAAGTGCTAGCTCTCAACATGAAGGACCCGAAGCACGTTCAGCGCCGACTGTATTTCCCCTCATGGACCGCCGAAGGGGCGACAGCCTTCTCGCGACTTATCGGACTAGGCGACCTGGATGACGCGACTGCACAGGCGTCCGCAACCGCCGACTACTCGGATACGATCACTCTGGTGCTCCTGCTCGACTCGGAATGGCACTTTGACGTCGAGCAGCATTGGAAGAACCACAGCGGCGGCGCCAACGCGCGCTCCCGCGACCGCCAGCAGCAGCAACACATCATCATCCCGCCTTTGGACAAGTACGTGGACGCCCTGATCACAAGGCGCATCGAGCTGTACGATCCCGACGACGACGACAACATCGACTATCGCGTGCCCGCCGACGGTATGACCCAGCTCTACTACTTTGACGAATGGAGTCGTACCCTGCCAGCACTCCGGGATCCCCAGTTTGTCAACAAGCTCCGGCCTGAGAACCGACAGTACCACCTCGATAGCCTCGCGGGCAAGACGTGGGGTGTGGAGGGAAGGGGCTATGAGCGGAAAATGTGGGAAGCGCGTCAAGGTCTCTCGCGAACGGATAAAGGCGGGAGCGTAACGACCGAGAACGCGGACCGTGGGGACTAATGGGGAGGGAAGTTTGGAAGTGCGATTTAGTACTGTATGTCCAGCTGCCATGCATCGCTAGAAGAAAGGTGTACGATACAGTCGTGGAGGGAGGCAGGGCAAGTTACGCACAGGCGTCAACCGTGGTATCCTTACATTGTCATTTGGTCGATATCCTGGGGGTGTCACCGGGAGGGGACCACGTGACCAACAGAACTCAAGAATTCGAGTGGCACAGCTGAGCCCTGACTCACTCACTTTTGAGACCGCCCAATTCCACATTTTCATGCATTCCGAGCATGCATAAAAACGAGTCGCCGTTCTCGATTCCCGACAGTCTTTTTCCATGCAGACCATGGTAATGCGTATCGCGAGAATCAGTGAAATGGCAAGAGTTGTCACGTGATAAGTTATGCCGCTAAGCCCAAGAATCGTCGGCCAAGTAGCGCAGTGGTAGCGCGTCAGCCTTCGGAAACGATTACAACTGACGGTCGCGGGTTCGAACCCCGTCTTGGCTTGAGCAGCGCGTATCAGGAAGCGTCGCGGTTCTTCAATTTTTGGATTTTGGAAGTTGCGCAGAGGTGAACAGCGCTGGTGAGTTGAAGTGCCTCGTTCGTGCGTGTATGCATGTGTGTTCGTGTGTGTGCGGGGCCTGGGATGATCTGCATGGCGGTGTGCGCGTGTATGTCTGGCCTTACGCCCGAGGGACACCCTGTGTGTGATTTTGGCGAGGTGGTGTGCCTGACTCAACCTCTCAGGTTGGTAGACATCGTGATGAAAAACGATGGAATTGGAGAGAGGCTTTCATACCTGGTCACGTTTCAGAGGCAGTAAAAAGTGCTAAAAGGTGGCCCACGAGCTGCACTTAGCTGTCGAGATCAGCACGATCGGCCACCGCCACTTGGTAGCCTAAACTAACGTACGCTTATCAGTCCCAGTCTCACACCAGCCCCGGAGCCGACAACGAGAGAAATCCTTGCAAGTGGCGACCATACTAACAGCATAGCAGTCGCTATTGCTGGAATCTCAACTACCGCCACGCAATCTTCTGAAGCCGCGGGCAACAACACATGCCACATCTCTCTGTGTCTGCGTTCATTTCCACACGCCCCACACGCTTGAGGTGTGCAGGGTGCCACTTCTGGAGAGAACTACGATAGGATAGAGTCTCCTACCTGGTCGCAACAGGGGTCGAGTCCGTTTTTTTGAGTCTGTGCCATAGAGCTCACTGCCACGACGCATGACGTACGCAACAGTTGTCGAAGCGGGTTGTCTAAGCGGATACCAGCCTTTTGGACCTCAACATTCGTCGGAATCGCGGCAGAGCTGGGGCGGAAGCCTGTCTGTGTACAGGTTGCAAGAGCGCTCATGGAGACCCTTTGAATGGGGCTCAGCGCAAAGTCCCCAGCGTGAAGTGAGGTGAGGAGAGGTGAGGTGAGGTGAAGTGAGGTGAAGTGATGTGGCCTGATGAGGTTTGAGGGCGATTGGGTTTGACACGTATGGGACGCCACACTTACTAGGTCGAGACTCTTCCTGGCTAAGTCTACCTTCACGATGCTAATTTATGCACGGTGGGATCAAGGCAGCTACAGACAGCTACTTTCTCATGCTCCAAACGGCGAAGACCAGTTAGAAGGACTGGCCTCACGCGGACGGTGAAGCATGCCGTGATGGCAGACCCAAAGTGCGCTCTAGGTGAACGGATCGCGTAAATACGCAAGTGGCACCGACCATCTCATCACCGTCACCTGAGATACTGGTTGCCGTCTACCGATCTCAGGTAGGACAGATCTCCCGCATCCCGCATAGTCTCAGCATGTCAGTTCACCCCAAGTCCGTGATCACGTTAAAATCTCCGATTCAAGAGAACACAGCCCAAAGTCAGCACCTCAAGTCGCCAGAAAGCACGAGGTCACAAGTCTAATTATACAT
>Ga0160505_101125_pt1 | contig 13144 bp, 10 predicted proteins | sample DIDeMG_FD_108225 | JGI IMG/M metagenome (GOLD analysis project Ga0160505, IMG submission 108225) | Enriched chicken feces microbial communities from UW Madison campus, WI, USA - DID2874_E49_Stillage MG | ecosystem: Host-associated > Birds > Digestive system > Large intestine > Fecal ... | reverse complement strand
TGGACGACTCAGAAGTGTTAGACGACTCAGAAGTGTTGCTCGACTCAGAGGTGTTGGACGACTCAGAAGTGTTAGACGACTCAGAAGTGTTGCTCGACTCAGAAGTGTTGCTCGACTCAGAGGTGCTGCTAGATTCAGAAGTGCTGCTAGATTCAGAAGTGCTGCTAGATTCAGAAGTGCTGCTAGACTCAGAAGTGTTGCTCGACTCAGAGGTGCTGCTAGATTCAGAAGTGCTGCTAGATTCAGAAGTGCTGCTAGATTCAGAAGTGCTGCTAGACTCAGAAGTGCTGCTAGACTCAGAAGTGCTGCTAGACTCAGAAGTGCTGCTAGACTCAGAAGTGCTGCTCGAGGCGCTGCTTGATGTCGATGTCGGTGGAACAGGGAAGTCCTCACACAAGCAGACGCTTGGAATGGAATTAGTATCTGGTGGTGATTGGGTAGTCCATATCTGTGTTGAAAGTCCGAGAATACCGTTGTACCTGAAATTGCTTGGATTGTAGCCAGGTCCAATGTCAAATCTCACTTGCAACAATGGAGTAAGACTCAAAGTTAAGATACCGGTGTTTGGGTTGTAACCGGTTCCAATGAACACCAAGTTGATACTAATCTTGTTACCATTGCCGAAACCATACACCTTAATGACTGGAATACCAGTAAGTGAAAGAGATAATCCTAAAACATTCAAGGTTGAAGAGGCAGTTTCAAGATAAACTGATTGTGCTTCATCGAAATTAAACACGAGATCCCCAACATTAAGGGCCAACTGAACAGTTCCACGATTACGAGCAACAAAGCATCCTCCACCTACAACACTGGTTGTTTGGAGGTAATATGTGTTTTCCAAGCAGATTGTTCCCTCGTTAGTAATGGTAAGAAGTCCGTCATTAATGGCAGAAGTAAGCGCAACCAAGGATGGATTACCAGCAGCTTGCTTAAAATACATCAAACCTGTGTTTTCCCAACCAAGAACTGATGTAACGGTGAATGGTGTAGCTGGAGACAATAATCCAAAAGCAGAACCGAAAAACATTGATCCAGAGTTGACGAATTCTCCAATACTAGCGAAGTCAAATGTTGAAGCAACATTTGCGCCCAAAGCATCGAAGGCAATCAATCCCGTGTTATGGATGGTTCCACTTACGGCCGCGACAGCAGAAGCAAGACCGTTGGTGCTGGTGACATAAAACGAACCTTCGATATCAAGGTTTCCTCCAATAACTGTTGCCAAATTATTAACGATAGAAAAGTAGACGTTGGGATGAACATGAAGCGCTCCAATTTGGACAGCGAGTGGACCATACTCTATGGTATCACTGGTGATTTCCAATCCGAAGACAGAGGTTGTCAGGAGTAATCCTACGGCCAACTTTGCTACGGAAAGCTTCATCTGTGGCAATTGATAATTGGGACAGTAAAGTGAAGTGAAATAATTTCGGGTATTTATACTCCAGTCGAAACTGTGAATCCGGCTGCCATGGTTGTTCATTCACATTTCTAAGAATTGCAATAGTTGAACAACTCTCTCGTGCAGCCATTTCAGGCTAAGCATGTCCAGTACAGGAGTAGCTAACCGTAGTGCAGTACATTACATTGCATGATTCTAGACGGCTCATAGATAACTTCCACCCTTGGTCAGAGTTGTTGCAATGTGATCATATAGAGGTAAGTGTAATGTTTTTGAGACAATCCCTGAAGAAGTAAAAAGACCTGTTCACCCGTACGTATGCCATGATGGTAACGATCAAGGCCGTCTGAACAAAACTCTGACTCGAAGATGAACATACTGAACATTAGTTGAACGCATTAGTTATTTTTTGATGTTTTGGTTATGAAGTTGAGGATAATATGCATGTATAACTGATTTTCCTTTTGCCCGCATTCTCAAAAATTCCTGGAAGTCCACAAGTTGCAAATTTTGGATATAAGAAAGTAGTAGATTCATTGGTCCACGGCTTCTGGGTGATTTTGCACTCAATCATTCCTTTCACATTTTGAAGCTGAGTGCTTCGTTCGATTTACAAGATCTGCCCCGTGCAGATTAATCTTGGTCTATAGTTGCTTATATGCAGAGAGAATAAAATGCCTAAAAAAGATGATGAAGGTTAGTTCCTACACAGTCCACAAGCATCAAAGGGCATGCCAAGTTCGGGTCCTATGTGCGGTAAGAACTGAGAGAAGAGAAAATACGTTATATACCTTAGCAAGGAATAATATTTTCTTCCTTTAGCACATTCAGAGAAATTCTTCTCTTAGAAATAAAATACAATTGATTATTGAGAACGAAACAACTCAATATGTTATTCCTTGGCCACAACCAATGTGTAAGAGACTTCAAAACCACTGTCGATGATTCAACTATCATTACAGCCACTGTGTGCATACTTAAACCTATACGTAAAGCGTAACATTTTGAGATAGAAGTGTAGCTCACCAGCACATGCAAGTCATCCTATCCAGTCAATTATGGAGGTACAGACTGCCTACCATCTAGAATTATTTTTGAAAGTTTGGTTCAGAATAATGTTGCAGCAAAAACTTTCTGCATCCTAGCACTAAGTATATCTCCTGAATTATCGCCGTTCACAAACGGGGGATATTGTAGCAGTAAACACTTCACGTGTTAATATTCTCATCTCATTACTTTTTAATTTCAAATTTTCTATCTCAATTGATTCCCCTCCGGTGTTTACCTACTGTTGTCCCGGCTTCACATAAAGATACAAAAGGGTTCACGATTCTTTGCTTTATTAAAAAGCTCGAGCATCTTTCCTAAATTTGGAAATTTCTTTACTAATGTTTCTAGAATACATTGCACCGTGCCCCAAGCTCACGATTTGCCCGGAATGTGATCACTAACCTCACAGAAATCTCGCGAAATTGACACCGTGAAATAAGGAAGTTCGTAAATAAAGCTTTTCATGCACAAAGTAACAAAACCTTCTGACGCTAATGCTACTGCATCAAGCATGTTCACCGCGATTTTACACATGGAGTAACATTTTGTCCAACTTGGGTAATTCTCTTCATGAGCGTTGAATCGTGTCTGACAGCTCCCCTCTACCAAGCAGTTTGCGAGGGCAAGTATAACCATGTGAATATCGAAAAAATGTAATATTGTCAGCTCTCAGGATTGTTGGATCCACTCGTCCCCCGTATCCCATGTGGTCCTATTTCCACTCGGTATTGTAACTGTACCTGTTTTCAATACAGTTACACTTTGCCTTTGGCTTTATAGTATTAGAGGGTGTGATTATAATAAAGATATTTGATGGTGTTAGAAACCTTGAAAAATTACACTGGTTACATAGAATCAATCGTTGAAAGCTCCCTCCATTAAAATGACTCCCCTTGTCTTCCAACTGTTCAGTTTTCCCTCTCATTTGGTGAGATATTGGCCGCAATAACCACTTAACTTACTACTCGGAAAGATTCGTATTAGACTCCACACCAACCTTCACGTATTTGTCCTTCATGATAGCTTCTTTTCATTATCCCCAGCGAATTATTTTCTATACTCCTTGGTATTCGGCAGATGAATATGCCTCGTGTTGGGCGACCCTGATTTTAGCCGGCTAATCGAGTTTCGTTCCTTCCAATAGCAAGCGTCTTAACTACCTTACTCTATTGTTTCACGTATATGGCTTTGAAAATATTCTACAGTTAGTTGGCTTGTATTCACTACTTGCAGGATATTTGCAGACGTATTTAAATTGCGTCAATGTGTCAATCTCCCAAGTAGTCTGCATTTCAATATTTTTTAGTCGTTTATTTGGGCTGCGTGATGTTTATTTTATGAAGTAATCTTGGCTTTCCTCTTGGTTTAGCCACTCGTGCATCTCGGAAGCATGGTTTGTGAAAGCGTTTCCGCGGGTTACTTGAATGGATGGAACTATATGAAATGATGCTTAACCCCAAACTTGAAATACAAGAACAGCATAACAGCTGAATATCCATCAATTCCTTTTGAATCCATTTTTTTAGTCGAGAATTTTTAATCCATCCAATTGAAGTGGAAATGATATCCACTGAATTGTGAAAACCAGCTCTTCGTTCTCTGCGACGAAAGTAATTTATCTTAGGGAGAGATTCGATGCATATGGAGATAGAAGAGAACTCTTATACTAAGCTAGACCCTTGAGCTTTGTGGTCCAAAAATTAAATAAGTGGTAGTAGTGCGTGTATATATTTGAAATGTCTGGACCACGTATGGAAAGTGCGGATACATAAAGCAAGTCATTTAATGTTGTATATTATTCTTTGCAAAGCCATACAATAACTACAAGCTTTTATTTACATTGAAGAGGGCTGCTAGCTTCAAGTTCAGAAGTTTATGGCAACTCAGTGCGCAAATCTGAAGTTGCAGAGGATAACGTCGCTCGTAATTTACGAGCACCTGCATAAGCTATTTGGAAATTTAAAACCAACAACATTGTCGACCATGCAAGGTGATTTGTTAAAAGTTGAGTAGCTTTAATTATCTCTCAAAATATCAGCTTCAATACGTCGAATTTTGGTATAATGGGGTTCATGTGGGGATTTATAAACTCCAAGAGGGCACTAATAACGAAACATACTTTCATGCAAAGTATAATTTTTTTTTATTGGATAAAAGATAAGTAGGAAGTTACTGCCATCCGACAGAAATACTCTACCTTAAAAGCAGTCGTCACTCAAGTATCATATTTTTTTTTGAAGTGATTGAATTTTGTATTCATTACATTATAGTTACTTCTTACTGGTGGATGCCGCGATTTCCGGGTTCTTCCAACTTTAACTGGCCAGTTCCCTTTTCATTTGATCATTCATCAATATTATAATTCTTTGATCCTTTCATGTTCAAAAATCCATTTCCAACTTATGGGCTCGTTGAACTTTCTGCATTTTCAATATCATCCTTCATTGTTGCCAAGGGTCATATTTAAGTTTCCAGTCGGGCCACAGGTCAAGTGCTTTGAAGACAGGGATTTTGATGGTTTGAATAACTTCCATTTCCAAGATTCACAGTTAAAATTATGCGAGTATCATGCAACAAACTTTCCCGGGGGACCCAGCACTAGCATATAGGTTCTCTCAATAAATTCCCATATGCTAAGCGAGAACTTTATGAATTAAACAAAACTGCTGCGGGCTACGGACAACGACAGCCTCTTTCTTGCTTACAGAATTGCCGTCAGGTTGACCCCAAGTCATTTTCCATTTCAGGACTTCACTTTTGGTCAGCCTTCAATTCATCTCCAAAGGAATACTGTGCTGCTATACTGGTGAACTTTGGATCCATACAATTTACAAAAGTATCATTAACTCAGGGGTTTAAGCAAGATATGCTCCAGAGTATATTGGAGTTGTTATTTTGCCGACTACTTCATCAGTTTGGTACTCAGCCATCCGTCTATTTTAAGGCTCACTGATTCTCCTGTTGCGGAGACCCAGACATTACCTGATTACCATTAGATTACGTAATATACATATTTGAGTCTTGAAGCTGCTCTCAAGGATAAGAGAAATATCATAGATATATCTGCTCCTCTCAGACAACTAGCTTCTCAGTCTTTGTTCAGATATTTGATATTTTCCCCGAAGGAGGAAACGAGGTGTTCAATTTATCGGAGAAAGCCAAAATGGTCCTGACCTATTTTCCTAGGTCCATTCTTTGAAAAGTCGGCTGTTTATCCTATAGATACGGCGTTTGTGAATAGATGCTGGTTGTGTTACCTTCAGATGATGGCAAAGAATTAATTTTGATACTGTGATGTTAAATCGTTTATTGAACAAAAGATATTCAATAAGAAATCGATGAATGTAATACTGTGAAAGTGGGATTTAGTCAGAAACGTGTATTGAACAAACGCTGATTAATAAATCGACGGAAAACTGGTGATTTTAGTAGTAATTGAAAACAATAGGATCCAGCGCGAATGCTCTATCGGACGGTTAGACGATAAGACAGTTAGACGGTAACAGTGACACCACAGAAAGTCGTGGTGTAGAGTTCTAGATTGGTCATCTTACTTAGTTGTAAGTAGGACCAAGGATTCAGCAGTAGAATATGGTATATCCTTTCTTCAGGCAGACTACATTACAGAGAAATTAGCTTATAGTAGTGAATGCAGAGACTGTGAGGCAGAATGATCGACTTTAAGGATATCTGGGTAGTTGAGTCACCGTACATAACAGTGACTACGACCTAGCTTTCCGCAATATAAAATCTTTACTAATTTGTTTCTTTACATAGATGACACAGCAATTAATATTATTAAATGTTTATCAGAAGCATTTTTAACACCTTTAAAGAATTCTTAACCATTTCAACCCGGCAAGGAAGATTTTCAGAAACAAAACGAAAGCGATCACAGTAAACTTTAATTTTCACTAATCAAACCTACTCTTAATAATTTGACGTGGTTTGAAGGATTTAAATGAAAGAGCATACATCATCAGTTTAGTTACCTTTCAAAATCAGGAGTTTATTTGGTTGTGTCTCCTGTGTCCTCTCCTTAGCTCGCCTCTTTAAGAAGGTAGAAATGGCGATTCCTACGTAGAAGAACTTATACTTACAACCCTTTGACTGAAAGAGAACTTGAAAATTCTCGCCTACTTTATGCTTAGAATAGTTCAATAACACACGCCTTTAATGACTCTTAAAAAGGATTTCGGCGCAATTAAGAATCAAAGTTTATTAGAAAATTTCTTGCAAAACCCGTCTGCTTGTCAATGATCACAGATAAAAGTGCAACAGTTAGTGAAACGAGAATGTATGAGGAAGTGAGGGATTCCGAGCTTGTCAGTGCCTCCCCTTGAAAATGAAACAAACTCTTACGAATTACAAGTGAAGGCAATGAAAGCTGAAGTACTACGAATTAAAAGGATAATCTGCACGTAAACGGTACTTGCAGATTCCCGTTCCTAAGTTGAAAAATTTGTCTAGTTAGTGACATCAAGCAACCAGCATTTCTTTGTTATTATAGAAGAGAGCACAATCACACCTAAACCAAGACTTTATTTCAACCATACTTATATATTTTGGAGCTGCAAATTATGGAGCATCTGAATGTATGGTTATTTATCATCAGAGCAGCAGATGACAGATGTTCTCATTGCTGAGTCCAGAGTAGCGAATATGCTCACAAGTACAGTCATTTTGTGCGCGATACTTAGGGAAAGTTAGAAATTCTCAACTGACGCTGTGCTGTTAGACTCATAAGTAAGTACTTGTAGTGGTTTAAACGGAATTATTATGTGATTTTAGCACGAATACGTAATAATGTGAATTGACTAAGTTCTGAGATAAGTGGTTCAGGACATGTCGCAACACCAGTTACTCGAATTAAAGATTATTACCAATGAACATCAACGAATAAATAAGCATATAAAGATCCTTCTTTTTTTGGATCTCATGCACCCTTCATTTGTTATTTTGCCAAAAAAAGTAGTGAATCACGCAGTTTGTCCTAGTTTCCGATATAGTAAGAACAGCCTTGGTTAGTGAACAGAGAGAGAATGAGAAATCAAGCCACTGAATTTTGGAAAGATGAAACTGCAAATATGGGGTTTTCATAGTATTTACGAGAATATCAACCAGTCAATTAACCAGACGAGTAACTAAAACAATTGATGATCTCTAAGGAGCCTCAACCCAATATAAGTTGGCAATTTATGAATGGAGTTATCCTTTAAAGATTAGAATGTACATTAAAATTAGTGAGTATGGACAGGTAGTTTGAAAAGCATTAGGCCACTTGCTTAGACTTCTTTCCGAAGATACCTCTGAAGAAGTCAGCCACTGGATCGTGATCGTAGTTGTTAACAACCACAGTATCGTTGATGGCGGCCTTGTCACCATGAACACCCTCAGTGTGAGAGTGAGACTCATCCAAGGACTGGACGGTGTCTAAGTAATGATTTCTCAAGAAGAGCGACGCCGTCAACAATGGAACACACAAACAGAGACCAGTAATGCATAACTTCTTCTGAATCTCAGCATAAGCCAACACAACAGCAATTCTTTCAGGTGTTCCCCACACATATGTTATAATGAAAGTGTATGGAGCACCATAAGCATCTGCAGCTAAAGCAGTGTCGACACCAAGCTGTTGCATCTTCTTGAAAATGCGTTCGTACATGAGCTGGTTCCAGATGGCACCCGAAACAGAAGCACCCAAAGCAGATCCAATGTTGTAGGAAGCCAAATACAAGGAAAGAACAACAGCCATGTACTCGTGGTTGGTACAAGTCTCGATAGAGACCTGAGTAACGTAGGTGAAGAAACCAGCACCGAAACCCATAACACACAATCCAGCAGTGACACCATTAAGGTACTTCTGCGATTCAATACCATCATTATCTCCTCTGAAGTGGACAAAGAGACCCAAAGCAACGAACCAGACGGCACATCCGAAGATAATGAATGGCTTAGTATATCTGACTCTGGTGAGCACGAGACCTAAGAGTGGGCCAACAATGACAGATACAAATGAATACAACGAAGTGATACGAGAAGCAGCCTTGACGGATGCACGCATACCGACAATCAACACCGTGTACATGAAGTCATTAGGCATGTAGTAGACGAAGTTGACGAAACAGGCAATGATGAGGGCAGCCCATACACCACGGTCTTTCAAAAGTGGGACTGGAACAATAGGGAACTTGGCAAATTTGTATTCCCACAAGACAAAAAATGGAATAAGCACAAATCCAATGACCAAGGGAGCGATGGTAGAACCTTTCTTCCATTGGGACGAAGTACCACCTGCAATAGTAAAAGGCACCAAGATGAATCCGAACACACAGATGATGAAAAGAATACCAATGACATCAAGTTTCCAGAACAAGTCAATGAAGTAGTGTCCCCAGCCCTTAAATTCAGCTCTTTCTTCTTCCTTGATCTGTGCCCACTCTGGAGTCTTGCGAGCCAAGTATCTCATGTGGAAATAGCAGAAGAAAATTGGTACACAAGATAATGGGAAAATAAAAGCCCAGATACCAATACTGTAGTTCCAAGAGTGCTTAGAGATCAAAGAATCACTGACATTTCCACTGACCCAGGTGTTGATGATGAAGGGAAGAGCGGGAATGAAAGAAGCAAACAATCTCCAATTCAATGTAGACATATCAGCCAACGAAACCTGCAAAATCAACATCACACCGGAGTATCCAATCTGATACAACACAGCACCTCCAGCAAAACGGTTGATGTCGTATGCCTGAGACTCAATGACGGTACCAACAGCATAGAAGATCACAGACACAATGAACAACTCCAAACGACCGAATTTATCAGACAATCTGGCGTAAGTTGGTTGAGAAGCAGCAGCCACAACAGCTCTAATAACATTGACCGTGGCATAAAGCGAGTGGGTGTTGTAAGAGCTAGTAGCGTATGTCTGGAAGAAGTATCTAAGCGTTCCATCCAATCCATAACAGTAAGCGCAACAGAAGGCAGAGACAAAGAAGAGGGTTTTGTAGAATGGCGACTCATATTGAGCGGACAAAATCTCTGCTTTCCGAACACCAAACGACTTTGCTGTTGAGGCCAAGTTAGTATAGTGGGGTGGAGCAGGGTTTGGGTGCTCATCGACAAAATTGGTGGAGTCCGAATGGTTTCCTGTTACAGGGATGTTCGATTTCCCTTCGGAAGAGCTCGATTTGCGGTCAAACTGCTCAGACATAATAGTTACAAAGAGTTAAAAAAAAAAAAAAGAAGAGAATTGGGGAGCAAAATTTTACTGATTTAATAGATTTGATAGATTAGATAATCACCTGTCACATTCCGCGCCTCCGCAACCAGCTTTAGCTTGGCTACCACCAAGTCGCATCTCACAGGCATAAAGGAAGGCTTCGCTAGTGCATAGAAAGCTAATTCAGAGCAATGTGAAGGAAAAGCTACCGACATCGGGGGAAGGTGAGCCTATGAGAAGCCATTGCCAAGTAGGCAGAGCCCTCTAACCTGTGGGTGATGTCAGAGTTTCACCGAACATCAAACCGACAGGACGTCAAAGTAGCATATACGGAAGGTAGGAAGTCGTTGAAATGGCATTTCACAGGACCAGATTGTATACAGTGGCATGGCATGCAGCGAATGTCAACTCCTAGTGGTCGCTTACAAACTACATTGGGCATTGTGACCAATTAATGACAATTGTATTGCGGTCAGATTCAGGGTAAAGAAAATTTCCTCCGGTGGATCTTCCCCTTCCTCCACGCTGACAATGCATGATTGTTATGCACAGGCTCTTTACGACACTCCACACTATGTAACCAGCGAGATGAGCAACCGAGACACCGGAAGGTTTGCGGTGGGGGGTTGATTTCGATTTTGCAAATGTTTGATTTCATGGTATCTCATTACATGTTTCAAATGAGTTTTGTGGCTGCGATTTTACTATTTACTTTCTTCGGCACTTTCGGCATCTTGTGCTTAATACAATGTTGAAGCGCAAATCTTGGCTGGTTCCAGGCAGGAGAGAGCAGAAAACGGTTGACTTATTAGGAATACCTGGTACAAAAGCTATTATGGGCAAAGCACTACACACGGCATTTTGAATCTCACTGAGCTTGGGTGTGGCGAAAACTTAGGCGGATTCCACAGAGTTTGTGGCCCGTGGGAATGGTCATTAGTAAAATAGTTCTAAACGGTTGACGAAGTAAATTAGGATGAAAGTACCGGATATGTTGGATAATTACTGGTATCGGCCTGCCAAGTGAAACCGAGCAAGTGTGTAGTCTATTGTAGTGAAGAAAGTTCACTTAGTTAAGAAAAGTGTAAATTGTAAATTTCATAGAAGACCCTGGGTCGGCAAAATATGATTGTATGCCAACATCAATGCATTTCTGCAGTATATTTCCGATTGTTGCTTTAAAAGTATTTTTTGACTGTTTTCTTGACTTTCTTCTCTCCTTCTTCTTCATTCGTCAATGCTGTTTCATTCCTCTGTGGAAGCCATTTTACACTTTCGTCAAATCACAACAGCCTAAATGCCACTTACTTAGTGTCTCAAAGGACGTGCTTCTATAGGTGGCGTGCTGCTCAGTGGTTACAATTAGATCTTCTTGGCTTCTGTTCTTACTTTTCGTCTCTTCGCTCATCTTTTGTACATTTCTCGAATGTCAAGTGGAGTTTTTTCGTTGCTGGATACTTTACGATCTGAGTGTCAAGTAATTATTTTTCTCTAGAAAGATACTCACACCTATAGTCTTTGGACACCCAACTCTATCAGCTTTTTCTTACCTCTACAATACTATCAATGTCTAAAATATTGTGAGCCTTCAACAATACCAATCTTTCGTCATATATTGATTTCGTTGATAATTCTTTTGATTGCCTGTGCTTGTATTTGTTCAACACAATTTTATTTTTCAATCTTCATTACGGGGTATACACTACGACGCCAAACAACATCTGTCATACTACACTCACCAGCATAACTTAGCTCATTTTCAATACCTCCCAGATTTATAAAATCTTCACCCGCTATAAATCTCCAGTAGCTATAAATCTTCAGTTTAAAACTATCGGTCGCACTCTCTCCAGATGTTACTCACTCCAGGTAAAGCTCATCTCCTCCACTTACAACTCACCGGCAGCCTTCAAGTCAGCCTCAACTTCTTTCACACTCTTCACCAAAGTCTCAGCAATAAACTGCACATCTTCATCCTTCAAAATGAACGTAGGCGCAACGGTGAGGTGATCTCCACGCTTTCCTTCGACGGTTCCACCCATTCCCATGCTGGTCATACCATTCTCGAGACACTTGGCTGACAACTTAGCACCCAATCCCAAAGATGTAGGGAAGGTCTCCTTTGTTTCCTTGTCTTTGACCAATTCCACCGACCAGAACGATCCCATCCCTCTGACATCACCAATGATCTCGGTGGTGGCAGCCAACTCCTTGAGTAACTTCCCGAGCATCTCACCCTTCTCAAAAGCATTCTTTCTCAAGTCTAAACGGTCAATCTTCTTCTGCACGGCCAATGCAACTCTGCAGTTGAAGGCGTGTTGGTGGTAGGTCTGAGCTCCAGGAATGTAGTTTGTACCTTCAACAAACGCCTTTTTAACCTTGGGTGACACCAAAAGTCCGGCAATGGTGACATATCCAGATCCTAAAGTCTTTCCGATGGATTGCATGTCGGGACCCTTAAAATCTGGGAAAGATTCCCAACAGTTCAAGCCGCCAGTGGCAGAAGCACGGCCCGTTCCACACATGACCTCGTCCAACCACATCAAGATACCATACTTGTCACAGATAGCTCTGACTCCCAGCAAATAACCAGGAATAGCTGGCGAAGTACCAAACGTGGAACCAGAAAGGGTCTCACACAAAATTGCACAAACCTTGTTGGGTCCAGCAGCAATCACAGTGTCCTCAATCTCTTGCAACAATCTTGCACAATACTCCTCTACGGTCTCATCAGCCTTCTGGTCTCTGTATGGGTAACATGGCGACACCTTGGGCACATGTTCATCAGACAATGTGATTGGTCTAAAGGCATCTTTTCTGATGGTCTCACTCAAGGCAAGACACCCAATGGTGTAACCGTGGTAGGACTGTTTTCTGGAGATGAAAATGGTACGTTCAGGCTCCCCTTTCTCCAAGTAGTACTGACGTGCAACTTTCATTCCATTTTCGTTGGACTCGGAGCCGGAACATGTAAAAAGAGCACCGGCAAATACACCTTTTGGTGACTTCTCAATGTAGAAGTTAGCCAATTCCTCAGCATAGTAGTTGGTCATGCTGGCACAGAAACTGTAGCTACACTCTTTCGCTGCAGCAGCCATTTCAGCGATGATTTCCTCGTCTCCATGGCCCAATGCACAAACAGCAGCACCTCCCATTGCATCAAACACTTCTCTTCTTTTGTGAGTAAGGGCATCTTCGACAACTAAATAGTTCCCTTTACCTCCCACCACCATGGGCAAATGGTCGCTAACTTTACCAGAGAAGAGAGAAGAAGACTTAACTGTCATAATTGGTTTTCGAATAAATATGGAATACGTCAAATCCAGGTGATTTTCTCCCCTTGTTATACCATCTTATCGGCCGTGGACAGGAGCGCATCTCAGTCGGACTTCCTAGATTAGTAGATGGCTCGCGTACCCGATAAGGCGGACAAACTCCATCAACTACGCGAGAGCTATATATTGGCC
>Ga0160505_101124_pt1 | contig 13159 bp, 8 predicted proteins | sample DIDeMG_FD_108225 | JGI IMG/M metagenome (GOLD analysis project Ga0160505, IMG submission 108225) | Enriched chicken feces microbial communities from UW Madison campus, WI, USA - DID2874_E49_Stillage MG | ecosystem: Host-associated > Birds > Digestive system > Large intestine > Fecal ... | reverse complement strand
TGAAACATGGATCTACATTTCAGATCCTTGACTTGAATCTAAGATGTGCGACATCTTAGTCCTGACTAGATGGTTCTGGACTTATGACGAAGCCTAGATCTTCGTTTACGGCCCCGCCGGCCTCTTCTCTTAGAGGAACCATTGATCGTGAGGATACGTTGATTACGTTTCCTAACAAGTCAATTGGTGGTTAATATTTAATATAGCTAATAGATTAGATCTATTCTAGATCGCTTTTCTCCATTTCAACAACCTTAGTTTATCTACTTTCAACGCCACTATGACCAAGCTACTCAGTATGATCCCTGGTATAGTACCCAATATACAAATGTTTCAAATCAAAAACAATAATATAGTATCTAATAATACAAATGCTTCGAAAAAAATTCAATAGGTCTCTGATATAATACCTAGTATACAAATGTTTCAAATGAAAACGAATTAGAACATACTCGTAACTTGGATCGACAACTACGTATCATCAATCATGAATACCTTCGTTGTCGAATAAGGAGCCAAGAAGGTTACTGCCCCTCCAGCCATTGCTCTATCGACATCCAATATCAATTTAGTTACCTGAGTTAAAGCAGATGTGTAGGTTGTATAGTGAGAGCGGAAATGACAGCAGCATTTCAGCAATCTTAGTTTATCTCCTCTCAATAGGACTATGATTATGCTCTTATATTATGGTCCCAGATATAGTACCAAATATATTATGTTAAGAAACAATTTTTACTAAAATTGTTATACTTAATTATGTGCTTTCACCATTATGTGCAGAGTTTACTTACTACCTTGTTTGCATCCCGCAAAGAACCCAGCATCGGAAGAATTTGCAACATATTGATGTCCATGATGTGCTTTATTGACATCCAATTTTAACCTAGTTGCCTGAAGAATAAGCACCACTGCAGTTTGATATACCTGTTTCCGTAGCATACCGTTTTTGAGAAAGTGGGATGGTGGTGGTGAGTGCATTGTTAAGTATGGTGCCGTTCCATGACTTCTTCCTTTAGACATCATAATAGGTCTATGATTAATTACATCGTCCCAAATATAGAACTAAATAAGTATTCTTTAAAAAAATCAAAAAAGAGAATAGCTGAGTTCCCGAAAATTGGTACTTGTTTACGACATTCACGTGATAGTTTGTCAGCGAAGTGTAAGACTGAGTGTCCAAACTTTTGGTTGACAACTACCCTAATCATGACTCAGCTGTTTCAAATTGTTTTCAATGTTCCAATGGAATGTCAGTCATGTGTAGACTCCGTCAATCATGCTCTCGAATCATTAAAAGGTCTTGAGAATATTGAAGTTGACTTAACGACAGAAACGGTAACAGTGGTTGGGTGCTTGCCACCCTCTGAAATTGTCAAAAAGATTCGTGAGACAGGTAAAGATGCTATTATTAGAGGAACCGGTAAGCCAAACTCCGCTGCCGTATGTATCCTAGAGTCTTTCGATCCCAATGACTTTGAACGACCTGTTAAAGGATTAGCTAGATTTGTTGCTGTGAGTGACGATGAGCTATTAGTTGATTTAACTGTCAATGGACTTCCAAAAGGTACATATTATCCACTGATCAGGACTTCGGGAAATTTAAGTGAAGGTGCGTTTTCTACGGGTGGAATATTTCACCCATTTGCACCCATTGAAGTTGATCAACTCTCGGACATTTCCACCAAGATCAGTTCCATAGGTGCCTTCAGTCAATCTACTTCTGAATTATGCTCGGGTCAATCATTTCTTCAAGCAAAGTTAAAGATTCACGAGCTAATTGGAAGAAGTATGGTGCTTTCTAAGTTGAAAACCGAGATTAGCAGTGATGCGCTTTGTGGAGTCATTGCCAGAAGTGCTGGCGCATGGGAAAATGACAAGTCAGTTTGCAGCTGCACAGGTAAGACAGTGTGGCAGGAAAGAGTTGATGCTGTTAATAGGGGCGTTACTTCCTAGGGTGCTGGGACACTTCCTTTCAATATCAATCATAAATCATTTAGTGAATGTTTTCAATGACTTCAATGGGTCATATGTCCGTATTATATTCATTTGATCCACTAACCCATACTGATGTCTCTGGCCTACTTCAAGACATTTTGAGGAACACATTCACTGGTACTTAATAATAAAACTACTATTAAAAATTTTGTGGTTATCTAAAAGTGTGTGCTGTAATGGTTACTAGAAGTATTAGCTGGTCCTAGTATGATTAGTATGATCAGCTGCCTATATTTTTATGTGCTATTCCTGCTATCTTATGATCTCTCAGGGACTGAAGTTCAAAAGGGGGCAGTTCCACTTGTCTGATTATTTGTTCGTCTTCCAGTACTATGTTTTCTGTTTATTGATAAAGCCTAAATTGTGGAAGACATTAATCGGAGCAAACTTGGTATAATTTTCTGGTAAGCTTCACTAACTACTTAGTTCCAAAACTCACCAACAGGTATTAAAGTGTCAGATTCTAAGAGAAGATTAGCCTAAACTTAGTTGATTGAGAGAATTCAGCTCATGACCTGATAATGTTGTCTATCAAAAGGAAAGTCGTACAAAGACTTCTTACTATTGAATCCTTAAGTCCTGCTTACAGTTAGGTAAGGTGAACTACCCGGGGTCACTCTATGGTGACTTACCTATTGGATCTAGCATCTGTTGGTCTACCCGTCTAACCGTCTATCATCGCGTGAGTCTCCCATTCTCTTTAACTACTACTTACAGTCATGTTTGCCTTTGTTTTGTAAATCAGCGTTTGTTCAAAATACCTTTCTGACTAACATCCCTCTCCCTCTCTCGCAACAATTACATTTCCGGTTCGACGAGGAATGGGAATTCTCTAATAAAACACCACTTTATTCCCAGTCTCGTGTGTTAATAATATTCCGCTTTCTCCTTACAATTCGAACGCACTTGATGTGTTCGCTGAAACTTTGAACGATCGATCTTTGAATATCAATTATCCACAATAATGCGTAACAAGTTCAATTTATTCCCTGTGTATATATGCACACCCAACATTGAATTCTGATTCAAGACCTTGGTATCACATAGGCTCTGCTTATTCTTCAAGTAACTTCATATCAAATCTTCCAATGACTCTGCTTTTACAACAAGGAAGACATGCGGAGCATTATCACATATTTCGCGACCAGTTAGATCAAATCAAAATCAAAAGAACTGCTGTCATCAGACTTGCTAACTTTCCGTCTGAAATCAGTTTAGGGACAATTTGTGAAGTTCTTTCAGATATTTTGTCTCTGTTCAGTCCTCCGGTTCATCTAGAGCGATTGATATTATCTGATAATGCCTTGAAAACGCTTCCGAATGAATTTGAGTTACTCTGTGGTATTTATATGAGATACCTTGATCTCCATAATAACAACTTCACTGCCGTGCCTGCAATAATAGGTACGTGCTGTCCGCATCTAGAGGGCCTTGATCTTTCTCTGAATCACTTGAGCTCGCTTCCATGGTCCGTGTTCTGCAACTTGCTGGATCTAAAGGTATTACTGATTAAGAACAATGAATTCAACTACTTACCACCTCTACTTGGTGAAATGATTAACCTCGACGCCATAGGGGTGGCAGATAATCCGCTATTGATGCCAACACTTGAGATGGTGAAGGCTATGCAGGGTGGCACGAATGACTTGAAGGCGTACTTGCTTTCAAATAGTGCTACCTTGGAGCAGCATATACAGCTTCAAACACATAACCAAAAGGCACCAACAACTCCAAGTGTTGCTCGAACCCGCTCGTTCTCAGAATCAGGGAGCAAGTCACTGAAGGCTAGTAGGAGAATGGGCCTTATTATCAACAGCAATAAAACTACCCCTGAAGATGCCACAAGGTCTCAGTCCATCCATGGTAATGCACAAGATATGATAACTCCAAGCAAACCTGAGCGAAAGCTGCTGCTTCCAAATGGTGAGAAGGGTGAGATTTCGATATTATTGGAAAGGAAGGACTCCACGTTCAATCTTGATATCAGTTCTGCTCCTTCCACTTATACTACTTCTACAGCAAGTATATCTCGTTCCACTTCTCCATCTGGAATGAATTCTGCAGCTTCTTTAAGCCGCCCAACGAGCCGGAACCGAAGTCGCTCAAATACATTGAAGGACATAAATGCTATGTTGGAGAGCAGTGAGTTAACAGACTCGGAACATAAGTCAGGGGCTTACTTTCGGCGCTTATCTACGCTTCAAGAACGACCTGCTGACGAAGCTTACCGAAATTCGCAAGAGGAGCTCGCAATCTTGTCACAGAGTGAACAACCACTGAGGCGTTCACAGCCTGTTTCATCCACACTGGAGATTTCTCCAATAAAGAGTGCTTCAAGGAAACCGTCGCTAAATATTCAAAACCCAAATGATTCAAGTTTCACACAATCGCATCAACTTGAAGTTAACAGTGGCCCGGATTTGGCAATGGCTTTGAAGGTAGCAAGGAAGTTGTTATTCTCATTCAGTGAGGTACATTCTTCCTTCAAACGATTTACTGGCTTTTGCTCAGATAGAAAAGTTGTATTGAAGGTCGTTCCTGTTTTACACACAACGAAAGGCAACATTGATTTGCTCGTGGAAAGCATTGAAGCTGCTGAAGATAGTGGTGATAACTATGAACCCCTCATGAATGCTTTGCATAGTTGTATCAAATCTTTCAAGCAAATCTTTGAGGTCATAACGGATAACCTAGCGTCATTTGTTGCCAGGATTGACATTTGTTTCGTAAGAATGGTATATTTGACATTATATGGATCATTCAATGAAATGCAGAATGCCTATAGGCTTCTTAACCCATTTGGATTCCCCATGAAAGTTCCATCCGCAATTGTGAGGAATCAATCAGGTTTGACTTTGACATCTATGGACCCAAAATTCAAGCAGGTCCAATCTGCTGTCACGTCTGAAGAATTTCTGGCAGCAGCTATTGATTCGAACAATATCATGGTTGAAACAGATCACATTTCAATGGAAGAAATAGATGAAAAATTGTACCAATGCATTGACCTGGCGACCACAAACGCCCAAATTGTGTTCAGTGAATTGACAAAGGCAATTGGAAAGAGTGCTATTGCTTCTGCAAATACGAATGGGTCTCAATCGATAAATCTGACGGTTTCTACAAAATTTAAGGAATTGACTAACGTTTGCATGACGTCGATGGATATTACAAAGAGGTTAAAAATAAAGCTTTCAAGTATTCGCTCAAATCAAACCCCCTTGGTGAGAAGACTGTTTTGGGATGATATCAATCTTTTTTTGAAAGCGATCCTTCAGACATTTTCTTCAGTGAAGGGAATAATGAGAGATGCGCCTATCCTTAATGAAGTGAGACAGTCTATGGCATTGTTGACTAAAACGACGAAGGACTTGACAATCTTGTTAGAGGCTTCATCCTATAAGTCAATGTCTGAGAATGCGGTCTCTGCAACACATCTGCAAGCGTCATTAGTATCTGCAATTCTGCCCCCTTCTGCACCTCCATCTTTGAACTCTGTCCATTCGACATCTACTGTTAACTTATCTCAATTACCAGGAGCAGCGCTGGTAAGGACGCCACTTGTTGCAACTGTGGGAGCTGCAGCTGCTCAAGCTATTCTTCCACCAGCTGATAATGCGCATTTCAATTCTTCTACCAACAATGCACCAGTCTCGTTCAGCATCCCCCCTCTGGTGTCTTCTGACGTGCTGAATACAGGCTTGCATACCGCACCTGTTCAGTCGATGGAGCAATACTATGCGAAGAATGTCAATCCCTTTGATAGGATTTAATGACATGTACGCATTTGTGTAAATTTAACTCCAAGAATTGCCAACCACTTTGTAGCCACATTCAAATTAAACATGAGAAGCCATCACTGTTCAAGTCAAATACAAGTGTCACCTTGGCTCGAATTAGATGGTACTAGTTACAAGTACTATTGTTCTCCTCACATCGCCGCTTGGGATTATAGTACAAGGCTATGTTTCAAATATCATTGGGAATCAAATTCTTGTTTTTTGCCATCAGATTTCTTCATCAACGTACACATTAGGCCCATGGATCAAATCTCTTCAATTGTTCCAACCTGTCCTTCAATTGAGTTCTATCGACAATACCACTTATTTTGTTCCACCAGATCTACTCCAAAGCGCAACACAAATGAATTGCTCGAATTTATTCTGCTTTCCGAAGACTTGAAAGTAGAATCAAACAAAGAAAATTTAATTAAGAGGTCAGAAAATTCACCAGAATCAGAGGCGTTGGTCTCGTCTTGTCTCCTATCTTCATATCAATCGAGCTCGCAAAACTCTTCAATATACACAAAGAATCAAGAGTTTGGTCAGAATGATAATTTTGTGCAGCAAATTCAGACTTTCATAGACATTATCGATTCAGAATTAAAAATGAAAATGAGAAGTCAAATTCATCCACACATTTCTTAAGTTTTGGATTTTTAATGGCGAAGATATTGTTTTGCATCCAATGTTATACACGTTAAAATAGTAAATTTTCGCATTTGTTGGTAAGGTTCCTTGAAATCAGGAAAAATAGAAATGCACTAGCAATGAAAAATTATAGAGCTGCAACAATTTCCATGCATCATTCATTAAAATATATAAAAGGTATTAGCAGCATCAGAGGACTTGCGGAGCTCGATAACGAAGGAGGAGCGGCATTCCGATGGTAGGCAAGCAATCATGTTAATGTAATCGGCTGACCGATCATTTAGTTGCTCCGCGGTAACCATCTACCTCAAGTTCATTAGGGGAGGCGCTAACATGGAAATTCCAACTAGCATTGTATTTCTGACAACATTGAACGTGCACCATTTTCAATTCCCAGAAAAAAAAACACATTTGAAAGGGCAATCATGCCTCATTAACTTCGTCTCTAGAAACTGGATGCCGCGGTGAGTTAGCATAATATTGCACATAAATAATAGTTTGTATCGGCAGCCCGCTTGAAACATCGGCTTGGCCGCGGCAATCGCGGGGTGATCCACTCAATAGATAAGGGCTTCAGTTATCACATATATAAAATGTAGGTTTCCTAAACACTTCCTTTCTTAACAACTATTTATCAATCTACAATGACAACCACTGAATTGAAGGTTACTCCCTCTCCAAGAGGCTTTGGATGTACTATCGAACTCCCCAGCTATGCAAATAATGACCCTGCCAACTTGAACGAACCTGATTTTAAGAAGTTGTACGAGGCAACTCTCACATATCTTGTCACTATTATTCCTGAGCAAGAAAAGCTCTCTCCCAGGAGCCAGTACTTATTGACCAAGCGCTTTGATCCAACAATTCCCGAACCCAAATCCGAAGGCTTGGGTGGCTATGGACATGGCAAGGAATTCCGCCACGAGCAGTCTGTTTTGAGAAAGGACGGAACTTCAGTGAAATCACAACCGCAAGTTCAAATTTTGGGACAGGGTGTTTTCAAGCCAGGTGAGTTGGGCAACGAAAACGATGAGGAGATTTCTCTTACTCACCCATCTCACACTTCTTTTCACCACACACCTTTAACAAATGACGAGATCGCAAAGGAACATAAGACAAGGTTTTACCGTTGGCATATTGATTCTGCACTTTATGACTTGTCTCCACCTATGGTCACAACTTTGTTGGGAATTACTGTCCCACCAGCAAACCATACCCAAACTATTGATTACGATGACGGAAGCGGAGATGTATTGGAGTTAACTCAGGGTGCGACTTGCTTTGTGAGTGGAGCAGAGGCGTTCGAACGTCTTTCCGACGAGGATAAGGAATTCGCTCTCAATACAACTGTTGAATATGCTCCACACCCCTATATCTTTATCTCTCCAGCCAAGGCTACAAAGGATGGGTTAACGATGGTGTCGGAGGGCAAGGAGAACGACCTCAAAGATCTTCCAGAATGGGAAGATTCCAAGGTCAAGCACTTGCCAATGGTCTGGACCAATCCCGTTACTGGAAACCACCATTTGCAAGTTCACGGGTGCTGCCTCTACAAATTGCACACCAAGATCGGAGATAACATAAAGACATTACAGTTAGAAGATGCAAGGGCAAAAGCACACTCCTTGATGCGTCCAGCAATTGCTCCTCAGAATATTTTGGCTCATTCATGGAAGCAAGGTGACTTGGTCATTTTCTTCAACAGAGGTGTCTGGCATTCAGTCACAGGTGAATTCAAAGGTATTAATAATGGGGTTGACGAAAAAAGATTGATGCATCAATGCAATATTGCAAGTGGAGTTGATCCAAAAACCGTGATTTAAATGTGAACTAAAAGGGATATGTTTATAATGTAAAGAAATATGTTGATTCAATTGCAGATTGTTACTTGTAGGACTCCAGACTTGAGAGAATAACAATCCAATACCAACTACGTAAATCATTGAAGCATGGGAATTTCTACCGTCACTCCTATTCCGCCCAGGGTGCTACCATTTCAATACAATTTCTTCTATGTTTCATTAACTTTATACTAACTGATTGAACCCGCCGAAAGTTCACGGAAACAAATTTGGTCTTGTGGCCTTTTTCAAGAGATACCGTACTGAGGTATGAGGTTTGACGAGGGTGGTATATCATAGTATTCATAGGTAAGCACTTTTCATAGAATAGTTCTATTCTGAACGTTCATTACCTAGAGAATTCGGGAGTGGTGTCGGACTAATTTGGCTTCCGAATTGGGAGTGCATAGATTTCCAACTGGGTTGTTTGATGAGTCGCTCCCAAGCTCAACAAATCAGTATTTCAAGAATGGGTCACTACGTCACTATCGCAACTTGTAACTTGAATCAATGGGCTCTTGATTTTGAAGGTAATAGGGACCGGATCCTTGAAAGTATTAGGCAAGCTAAGAATCAAGGAGCCAAGCTTAGGGTGGGTCCCGAGTTGGAAGTGTGCGGATACGGATGCTTGGATCATTTCTCTGAAAACGATCTATACGACCATTCGTGGCAGATGTATTCTGAGATTTTGAGCCACCATGATACTTCTGACATTATCTTGGATATTGGAATGCCCATAATCCACAAGTCTATCAAGTACAACTGTCGAATCTTATCTTACAATCAACGGATCTTGTTGATTAGACCAAAGTTGTACTTAGCAAATGATGGAAATTATAGGGAAATGCGCTACTTTACTCCCTGGAACAGACCGAAGTATCATGAAATTTTTCCTCTTCCGAAGAGAATTCAAAAGTTGACTGGTCAGTCCTCTGTAGTCATCGGTGACTGTGTCTTGGCAACCTTAGAAACCAAGCTTGGTGCCGAAACATGTGAAGAATTGTTTACTCCTCAATCGCCTCATATTTCAATGGCTTTAGATGGAGTGGAAATTATCACCAATTCTTCTGGTTCTCATCATGAACTCAGAAAGTTAGATACGAGGTTGGAATTAATCACCGAGGCAACCAAGAAGTGTGGAGGCGTTTATCTCTATGCTAACCAGAAGGGTTGTGATGGAGATCGTTTGTACTATGATGGATGTGCTTGTATTATAGTTAACGGAAAAATGGTTGCCCAAGGATCTCAATTTTCCCTTTCTGATGTTGAGGTGGTTCTGGCCACAATAAACTTGGATGATGTTCGAGCCTACCGTAACCAGAAGTCTGCTGCCCTTCAGTCCGTCAATGAGACAACGCCATACCACACTATTGATACTGAAATTGAGTTGTCTCCACCATCATATGATCTTGACCCGAACATTAGACCAACAAAACCGTTGAAGAAGATTCGATACCATTCACCCGAAGAAGAGATTGCTTTAGGACCGGCATGTTGGTTATGGGATTATTTGCGTAGGTCGAAAACGGGTGGGTTCTTTTTGCCATTGAGTGGAGGTATCGATTCCTGTGCCACCGCAGTAATAGTCCATTCCATGTGCCGACTTGTGGTTCAAGCAATTGAAGATGGGAATGAACAGGTACTATTGGACATTCGTTCTTTAACCAAGGAACCAGAATTTTTTCCGAAATCACCACAAGAAATTGCGCATAGGTTATTTTACTCTTCGTTTATGGGCACCGTTAATTCATCAAGAGAAACTCGCGCTCGAGCTAAGACGTTGTCATCAAAAATTGGATCCTACCATATTGACATGAATATGGACACTTTAGTTGATGCGGTGATAAATGTTTTTGAGGTTGCAACGGGAAAGAAGCCGATTTTCAAGATATTTGGTGGCACACAAACCGAGAATCTTGCTTTGCAGAATATTCAAGCACGTTTGCGAATGGTGTTGAGTTATCTTTTCGCTCAGTTATTGCCTTGGAGTCGTAATAGGGAGGGCGGCTTACTTGTTTTGGGGAGTGCAAACGTGGATGAGTGTTTGAGAGGATACCTAACAAAGTATGACTGCTCTAGTGCCGATATCAATCCAATTGGAGGTATTTCGAAGACAGACCTCAAAGCATTTATTAAATGGGCAGAACAGGAGTTTGATTTGCCTATCTTGAGAGAATTCTTGGATGCGACTCCTACGGCGGAGTTAGAACCTATCACCGAAAATTACGTTCAATCTGATGAGGTAGACATGGGGATGACTTACGAAGAACTATCGAGCTTCGGACGCTTGAGAAAGGTTGAAAAGTGTGGTCCCGAAGCAATGTTTATGAAACTTTACCATGAATGGTCCCAACCACCTTACAATTATAGTGTTGATCTCATCGCTGAAAAGGTGAAGCGCTTTTGGTTTTTCTATGCAATTAACAGGCATAAAATGACGACAATGACCCCAGCCTATCATGCAGAGCAATATTCTCCAGACGACAACAGATTCGATTTGAGACCGTTCTTAATTAACCCACGATTCCCTGTCGCCAGCAAGAATATTGATGAATATGTCAAGAAGATTAACGAGCGCAACGACGCCCTTAAATCCGGTGACTTAGAAATCGATTAGAATAACTAAACTGAATACAATTGTTTCATTGATTTACCTCCCCACCCCATTTTGGGCGGATTAAATTCTTCGATGATGATTTATCAGCAACAGAATTTCTTCTCACAAATTCCGTAATACTGATTCCAAGCTGCATAGGAATGTCTTCTTGTAGAAAATGACCTGCATTTGTAGAGTTATTGAAGACAATCAACTGATACTTACCTTGCATCTGGCCAATGATCAACTCTTTATCCAAAATTTCGTTCCCTGAAAGGATTAGTAGCTTCGATAGGTGGTTATTAGAATTTGATCCACATTTAATGAAATTCTCTGACAAGTTGACAAACCAAGAATCCCAAAAATTAGCCATGAGAGACAAATCTGTTTTCCAATCAAGATTACCAGCATTATTAGGTTGAAGCAATGCAGAGACGCTTATTTTAGCAGAAGTCTCATTTCTAAGCAAATGAGAATTGAGATGCCATTGTATAGCATCAGGATAAGACCGAAAGTTCTTGGGTCGTCGATTTATGAAATGACTGATGGACGATAATGCCCGCACAGCTGTTTCTTCAACAATGTCTATCATCACTAAACCCATGATTTTATAGTGGGAGTGATCGAAATTCATGATGTAGTTTGTCAAGATCGCCCCACCCAAAGAATGACCAACTAAGAATATTGAGGTATCAACCTTGTGACGCGTACAAAACTCTTGGAGAACAAATGCAAAATCCCTTGAAAATGCCGCCAAACTGAAGTCGGCTGGGATCTTCGAGGAATCTCCATGACCTCGAGCATCGAAGAGAAAGATACCAGGGATCTCATCCTCTGGGAGGCTTTTTAAAAAATGAGCCAACCAGCAAAATGTCATTGCCGATGAACCAGCTCCGTGATGAAATACTAGGATGGGCGCATCCAATGATGATGGGGGTGAGTAGTAAGTTTGAAAGTAAAGACCATCCTTATGAATGTACACATCGCGAATAGGGAAGGTGTCATTCTTTGCATTTTCATAAAATGACTGGTCAAGTTTGTGATCGTGATCTGTTGAAGAAAAGTAAGTATCAGAATCCTCATTATCCGAAATAGGGTCTTCAGCTAGTGGTGCGAGTCCAAACGACTCATTTTTCTGTCTATTAATAAGCTTCTTATGGAGATCACTCATACGAAAATTGTAGGTTTGGCGATTGAACCTCAGAAATGTTGCAAAAAGATGCTCACGAAATGGTGCAAATAGACTAGTTGGGAGTATAGAGTAGAAAGTTTGAGCACACTCCGTTATAATCACGTGAACTACTAGCTTAAAAGTTCCGAGAAACACATCGAGAATTAATGATGGACTTGACTAATGAGTTTGGCTTCATGGCAATTGCAACTTTTGTTGCATTTAGAGCTCTCAAGAATGGTGAGACACCAGTGGCATGCATATTTGTTCATGAGCCAACAAACACCATCCTAAGTTTCGGGTGCAACGACACAAACAGATCTCTCAATGGTACGATGCATGCCGAGTTTGTCGCCATTGAAAAGATTTTTCAAGGATTTAATCTATACAAGAAAGGAAGAGGAGAAATCATTGATTTTTTTATGGAAGTGACCCTTTATGTAACCGTGGAGCCGTGTGTGATGTGTGCACTGGCTATTAAACAGTTGGGTATCAAGCGAGTGTATTTTGGTGCAGCCAATGATAGGTTCGGTGGTAATGGCACGGTTATCAAAGTTCAAGAAAATGACAGCTACAGCAGCTGTGGTGGGATAATGAGAGTCGAGGCTGTCCAATTACTTCGAAACTTCTACATTCAAGAGAACAACACTGCACCAGTTCCAAAGGTAAAGAAAAACAAAGAAATCGACGGGAAAAGCTTTCCTCCAAACTTGGACTTCAGGAAATATCTAACAGAGGAAATGTTTGATCAGATTTATGGAGAGGTTCGCCGGGAAGAGTTTTTCAGACACCCGAACCCAAATCGAGAAATAACTCCAACAATGGCCAAGGGATACGAATTACTGGATTTACTTTCCGAGGAAAAGATATTGAATATTCCAAATCTTTCTGATTTATATCCATTGCATGATATGGATGTTGTTAAAGACATTATGGAACTTAACTTACTATTGCCGAGAATTGAAGATGATGGTATTGTGAAATGGAGAAGTTGATACCTGGGGCAGCATTTCATTTCAACCCTAAGTTGCGTTGTCAAAAAGATGAAATAATTGAAGCAATTTGAATGATTGCCTCCTTTTTTTTTTTTTTTTTTTTTTTTTTTTTTTTTTATTTATTTTTTTTA
>Ga0160505_101123_pt1 | contig 13163 bp, 10 predicted proteins | sample DIDeMG_FD_108225 | JGI IMG/M metagenome (GOLD analysis project Ga0160505, IMG submission 108225) | Enriched chicken feces microbial communities from UW Madison campus, WI, USA - DID2874_E49_Stillage MG | ecosystem: Host-associated > Birds > Digestive system > Large intestine > Fecal ... | reverse complement strand
ACAAAAAAAAAAAAAAAAAGGATTCCAACAAAGACAAACCAGGTTTCTGCCAGGGAATATGAGACACTAAATACCCTTTTGGTCAGAAAGTTGGCGGAGCAGAGCCCCTGGCACTTACTGCTGTGCAGCCTTCTCAGCCGCCAGGCGCTCGTGGTGCGCCTTACGGTACTGCTGCGCAAGGAACTCGGCCTTGACGGCCTTCCGCCGTCTCTCACCACCCCAGCTCTTCTTGCCGCGCTTAAATTCCATCAGCTCCTCGCCCTTTCTGAACTTTTCTCTCCACGCCAGAATGTATCTAAAAGAAATATATAGGTTAGCTGATAATTCAAGTAAATTCACATCACAACCCCCCTAGTAAACAAAAGCATGTAGCTACAAAAGATAGTTGCATCCCACTACTCTTCAGCTCATTTACGTTCTACTGTGAAAGGGTCTCGAGTTCGTTTGGGTTTCGGTTGCGGTGGGGCTTACCTTCTGGTGCGGGTCTCGATGCCCTTTGACTTCATCTCGTAAGATGACATGGTGAAAAGATCCTGCCAGGACTCAAAGTTGTCGGCAGCCTCAGCTGACTTGCGGCCAATCTTAGTCAAGAAAGTCTCCACGTCGGGGACCTTCTCGGTCGGCGCGGGGATCTTACTGTCGGTAGCAGCCTTGCTCACAAGCTGGAGACTGCTCACCGCAGAGGTGGAGAATGCAAGGGCGGTAGTGCGGACCGCAGCGGTCTTGAACACAATCGATTGTGACAGCAGGTTTCGGCTCAGCATCGTGTTGTATACGGAAGGGTGTCGTCTCAAGTAATGGTCGTAACCTCGAGGGTTTGGTGCGTTGATCTGTGGACGAATGAAAATAGAAAAAAAAAAGTTTTCTATGTTGAAAAATCAGGGCAAGGGCATCGTAGCTCTAGCGGTACTTTTCATCACGCAGCAGTAGTTTACAACACGGAAATTTCATTTTTCATACAGAAATTACAAATAACAAATTATAAAAATAATCGTTTCATAAGTACAACGGGGTCTGGCACATTCATAGTGGCTAACTCTCAAATCACTAACATTGCTCAGGCAGTAGCATACTTTTCGCGGAAAACCTTTGCCGCGTTAACCATGTTGGTGAGCTGTTTCTTGACTTCATCCCACTTTCTGGTCTTCAGACCACAGTCAGGGTTGATCCAAAGTTTCTCCTTAGGATAGACTTTGAGAATCTCACTGATACGGTTCTCAAACTCCTTCTGAGGAGGTACTCTGGGAGAGTGAATGTCAAAAAGACCAAGACCAATATGGTTAGGGTAGTCGGCAAATTCTTGAATGTAATTTGGATCGTCTTTCTTTGAAAACTCAATCGACACCACGTCCGCATCGAGCGCCTTGATATGAGCAGGGTCAAGATCAGAGTAACAGAAGTGCGAGTGAATCTGCGTGTCGTTCTCGACACCAGACGTAGCAAGACGGAAGGATAGAGGAGCCCACTTGACGTACTCATCACGCTCCTTGCCAGCTCGCAGAGGTAGACCCTCACGGATGGCAGGCTCGTCTACCTGGATGATTTTAACACCGGCAGCCTCAAGATCATGGACCTCATCTCTAAGAGCAAGTGCGAGCTGTAGGGATTGGTCCTTGGCAGAGATATCATTTCTAGGAAATGACCATCTCAAAATGGTGACCGGACCAGTAAGCATACCCTTGACTGGCTTGGTCGTAATAGATTGAGCATATTTAGACTCCTTGACCGTAATTGGTCCAGGGCGTGAGATGTCACCAACAATGATGGGAGGTCTGACATATCGTGAGCCATAAGACTGAACCCATCCGTTAGTAGTAAACGCAAAACCATTCAGTTTCTCTCCAAAGTATTGAACCATATCGTTTCTCTCGGGTTCACCATGAACTAGAACATCAAGATCAATATCTTCCTGGAACTTGATAACTTCATCAATTTCCTTTTGAATAAATTTCTCATATTCTTCCTTGGAGATGTCACCTTTGTTATACTTGTTTCTGTTGACACGAATCTCCTTGGTTTGAGGAAAAGAGCCAATTGTAGTAGTGGGGAAAAGAGGCAAATTTAGAGCTTGTTGAGCATCAAGACGCTCAGGGAATGGTGCCTTTCTCTTGGAGTCCTTCTCAGTTACAGATTCAAGTCTGGATCTTACAGCGCGATCGAGAGTAATATGGGACGAGGCGCGGGCATCAATACTTTTCTTGTTGGCAGCAAGAGCATCGGCAACCGAGTCTTTGCCATCTGTGACAGCCTTGGCAATAAGAACAACCTCGTCAAGCTTTTGAGTAGCAAATGAAAACCAATCAGTGATAGTAGGATCGGATTTGCCCTCATTTTTAAGGTCTACAGGAGTGTGTAGAAGAGAAGACGAGGTAGCCACAATAATTCTATCGGCACTGATTTTGGACTTGGCAGACTCAACAAAATCAATGGCCTTAGATAGATCTGTTTTCCAAATGTTTCTGCCGTCGACAATACCCACCGAAAGAATCTGCTTCTCAGTGAGAGCATCAATGGCATCATCAATCTGTTCGGGGACACGAACAAAGTCATAGTGGAATCCGGCCACTGGAAGACCCTTAATTGCACCGATATTAGGTCTGGCATCGCCAAAATAGGATGCAATCAAGATTTTGGGAATGTCGGTCTTTTCACTCAGGAACTTGTAGGCTGTCTTAAATGCAGTCTTGTATTCCTCGGGGAGATCGAGAACGAGAATTGGTTCATCGATCTGGACTGAAGTGGCTCCAGCAGCAGCAAGCTTAGCAAGGATTTCAGCGTAAACAGGAAGAAGCTTGGGGAGAAGCGAAATCAAGCTAAGGTCAAGAGAGTCCTTATCATCCTTTCCAAGAAACAAAAACGAAACAGGACCAAGCAAAACAGGACGAGTATCGATTCCAAGTTCTTTAGCCTCCAGATATTCATCAACAGGCTTTTGGCCATTAAGCTTAAATTCGGTATTGTGAGAGAATGTCGGGCGGACGTAGTGATAATTAGAGTCAAACCACTTGACCATCTCAAGAGCAGGCACATCAACAGCAGGTGAAGTCTCAGTGGCTTCACGCTGCAGACCTCGACCCATTGCAAAAAGTGTGTCAATATTCGGAAGGTTATACTTTTTGTATCTCTCCGGAATCACATTAAACAGCAATGATAGATCAAGAATATGGTCATAGTACGAAAAGTCGTTGGATGCAATGATGTCGACACCAGCATCCTTTTGCAATTTCCAGTTATGTGCCCGGATATCTTTACCGGTCTTGACGAGCTCGTCAATAGTTGCTTTACCAGCCCAATAGGCCTCGGTGATTTTTTTCAATTCGCGATGGGCGCCAATACGGGGAAATCCAAGAACAGAAGAAAGAACCATTGTAAATCAAAATTGTTCAATAAGTTGAGAAAAAAAATAAAAGAAAAAGATTTTTTTGGTAACTTGAAGAATAGCAATAACAAAAAATATTAAAAGCAATGGAGCAAGAGAAAGGATTATAAAAATTTTAAATTGGAAATTAGTAAGTTTAAGTAGTTTTTTCAAAAGCTTTGATGAGACTTGCTACTGTTGTGGCGGGGAATCTAATTTTCCATTATTTTATTATTATCATCATTGTTATTGTTATGACTGTTATTACCATTATTCAGTTGAATTAACATTGAAAGCTCACCTTACAGCCTCTTCAAGCAAACAGACCGGCCCGGGTGATAAAGTATAAAGTATCACGCGCTGCACCTAAATGTTTCTTATATGTTGAGTGATGATACGCGGAAATCTGTCTTAATACTCGTTTCTCAAGAAAGATATGGTCCAATTGCGGGATAAATCTCAAGATTCCTGTGTTCAATTTGTAGTCCTGAGATACTGTATGTGATTGCCATTGAGCCCAATGTCGCTTACACGAGTCCGCAAGACGATCTCTACGCGGAGCCAGTCTGGCAGAACTGGTATGTGTATTTTCGAACCACTTGAAAGCGAACGCAGTTAATCAATTGACCCATGGCTTTCCAGTCATTTTCTTTGAAGATTATGTTGACAATGGTAGTTCCTTCAGTGTGTTTACACGTAGCACAATTTGTTGTTTGTGAATGGTGACATTGTTGGTCACATCAGGGTCACATCAATGTCACGGCTCTAGTATAAGGTTTGGCGTTTATGATAGCCGGGCACAGCAAGGCTTGCTAACAAAAATAAAATCGATTCAAGAATATTTGAAATTTCAAACGGGTTGCAATTTGATCAACAAAACAAAGGAATAAAGGGAAATTTTAACTTTTTCGGAATATAACATGGCTTTTGAAAACGGTCATGTTCGCGTCTGCAAGGATCGAAAAAGTTGCGATTTAGGGTGAAAATTGTGAACACAAAAGACTTGGTATTTATGTTTTAACATTTGTGATCTACACTTTTTGGAAATAGGTTTAAGTCTAATCATATTCTCCCGTCTAGTCTTGAGCCAAAATTTTCAAATCTTCGAAGCTAATCCTGGCAGCCATTTCATTAACAAGAACTAGATTGTTAAATCTATGCAAGGTAATGTTTAAATTTTAAGACAGTCATTTATAAACATTTAGCATGTGTGGAATCTTATGCCTGTTTCAGCCTGCATCAACGTGCACCTTTTATAGAGAACTCTTCAATGAGCTCAAGCCCTGCATAGACGACAGAGGTCCAGATCTGATCCAGGATCTTGAGATTCCTCTGGCTTCAGGTGGCACTCTCTCGATGCACTCATCTGTACTATCTTTACGGCCACCGCTTACGGAACAACCTCTGACCTACGAAAAGATTGACGGAAACCACGATGTGTTGCAGTTCAATGGTGAACTCTACAACGACGATATCAATGGCAACGACACCAGCTATCTGTACAATCAGATTGAAAAGCATGACGACAAATTAGAAAATGTGCTTGAGAAAATTAAAGGCGAGCTAGCGTTTTGCTTTTATCAGGCTGAAAAAAAAGTGCTGTGGTTTGGACGCGATTGTATTGGCAGGCGGAGCTTGATGTACAATCATAGCAGTACGACTGGCGAGTTGATAATTGCAAGTGCAACAGATTCAAGAATATCTGAACGAAATGGTATAAATTTGATTGAGGTGCCTGGTGGGGTTTTTTTTAAGTACCACCTGGATAGCAAATCATTAGAAACTATCAAATGGAGTTATGACACGAGCGTAGCCAGACTGACGTTCCCATATAAGCAGATCAATTCGATCTATGAAGATAGCCGATCCCCTGAAGAAGTTAGTGATTTTACTCAACAGCTCTATGAAAAGTTACAACAAGCTACAAAGCGGAGAGTAATTGGCATTCCCCAGTTACCATCCAACGACACAAAGGATTCCAAGTTAGCGATTCTTTTCTCTGGTGGAATCGATTGCACACTTATCGCAGCCTTTGCTGACGAGATTCTCCCCATTAATGAGACAATTGATCTGCTCAATGTGGCTTTTGATAACCCAAGAATTGGTGGCGGTTATAACACACCTGATAGAAAATTGGGCAAACGGTCATGGGCAGAGTTATGCAAGTTACATCAGAAAAGATATTCAACAACACACTGCACTCGATTCAGGTTTGTTGAAATAAATATTCCATATGAAGAGACACTGGAACATAGACCTAATGTTCAAGGTCTTATCAAGCCTCAAGAGAGTGTTATGGACTTGAGCATTGCCATTGCATTTTATTTTGCATCACGCGGTAAAGGCTCTATGTACAGCGATCCCGACGACTTGACTTCATATACCCAAGAAAACTATACCAGTCATGCTCGTGTTCTCCTCAGTGGCCTCGGTGCTGATGAGCTCTACGGAGGATATACTAGACATACACGAGAGTTCACCGAACGGGGACCTGATTCTTTTGCAGAAGAGCTGCAGCTCGATTTTAGCCGACTTCACTCACGCAATCTGGGCCGTGATGATCGTGCCTGCTCTACCTGGGGCAAAGAGCTGCGATATCCGTTCTTAGACGAAGATGTTGTTAGTTGGACGATGAGCAATTGCCCGCTCGACTTGAAGATGAGCAAGCGCGGTGATACTATTGAAGGCAAGAGCATTCTTCGCAACATTGCCCGTAATCTCGGACTATCTCAGGTTGCAGAGGAAAAGAAGCGGGCCATTCAATTTGGAGCCAAGTCTGCAAAGATGGAACTGGGCAGCGGCAAAGTTAAGGGCACCGACGTGTTCCGGTAGTGTGTGTGTTACATAAGATATACTGAAAATTATGTAATGTTGCCACTTTCTTTATGATGTTGAACCAAAAACCCGCTCCTTTATCAACCGCACCAGATTAAAGACAAGTACTGATCACCCTACATATTCTACACCCACATTCCCTCCAATTGGCTTGTAATAAAGATGAATAGACTCTTTGGATCTAAAACAACTGCGCCTAAGCCTACTCTCAACGATGCAATTAGCGGATTAGACAGCCGCGTGGCATCGCTTGACGTCAAGCTGTCCAAGCTCAATGCAGAGCTTGCAACATACCAGCAGCGCATTTCGCGGATGAGTGACAGGTCCCCTGGCAAGGCCGCCCTTAAACAAAAGGCTCTTAAAATTCTCAAGCAGCGCAAGCAGATAGAGGCGCAGAAGGAGTCACTGGAAACGCAATCGTGGAACATGGAACAGGCGTCGGCAACAACAGACAACCTGCGTAACGTGATGGTGACAGTTGACGCTATGAAGAGTGCCAACAAAGAGCTGAAGAAGCAATACGGCAAAATTAATATCGATAAAATTGAGAGTCTGCAAGACGAGATGGCAGATTTGTTGGACATGTCACAGGAGCTGCAAGATACTATGGCCCGGAATTACGCTGTACCAGACGACATCAGCGAAAGCGAACTGGATGCTGAATTGGAAGCCTTGGGTGAGGAGATGGAGTACGAGAGTATGCAGGCCGAGACGACTAGTGGCATTCCCAGCTATTTGGCAGAAGACAGCGTGCCGACCTTTGTTGATGAGCCTGTTGAGGAGGAGAAGAAGGTGGCCGCGTCATAAATTGACTATTTACAGGATTTCATTTACTATTTAATTTACATATCATCAATCAACTCTAGTTGACTCTCTTTCTCACAGACATCAAGTAGTTGCCCATTTGAACTGGACCGCCAGCCTTCCATCCAACACCAGGAATGTAAAGGCAGCCCTCAGACGCGAGCACATCGCAGTCAGTACGCTTTTCAAACCATGCCCGCAGCTCACTCTCATTGATATATTTGGAGTACGTGTGGGTACCCTTGGGCACAACCTTTAGCACGTCCTCGCCCATGAAAATAGTTGTAAAGTACGAAACAAATGTGCGGTTGATTGTCGACAGGAAGAGCAAGCCGCCAGGCTTAAGCAGGCTGAGAGCCTCCTTGAGAACCTCCGATGGGTAGGGCACATGCTCGAGCATCTCAAACATTGTAATGATGTCGTACTGTTCCTTATTTTCCTTGAGCTTTTCAAGCTCAATCAAGCGGTAGTCGAGCTTTTTTACGAGAATGGGGTCAGTCTTACGGTGCGCTTGCGCAGCCTCGAGCACATCGGGGGAGAGATCAATGCCACGAACACGATTGGTATAAGGTTGACGCGCAAGGCATTCAGATAGAATACCGCCGCCACAGCCAACATCGAGAACCTCTAACTTTGCGGATGAGTAAAGCTGCTGGAGTTCTTGTTCAGCGCGCTGCTGAGACTTGCGTCTAATTTCGGAATCGCGGGGGAAAAGATCAAGGCTAAAACCCGGAACAAGAAACCCGTCATCAGTAGTGCTCTTTTTGAAATTGCTATTGGGCAGGGTCTTCCAGCTATTTCGGAGGGTCTGGTGGATAAAGTCCATCCGGAGCAGGTTCATCTTATGAAGGATACGCTGCGACCCTCCAACATCCCACCAGGTCTCGGCGAGTTCAGCGAAATGAGCAAGCTCATCACTACTGGCGCCAGTAGTAGGACCAGAGTGGCGGCATGTAGCAGAGATCGAAAAAGCTCTGACAGCAGGCAGGCGGATCAATGGGCGGGCAAACATATCAGGGTCCGTGGAGTTGGTCTAGCGAGAATTAAACGACATTGAAAAAAAAAAAAAACAGTCCAGAAAAAGGCAGAGTACGATGAGTGGTTAGGGTTGGTTGCCAAAAACTTCATTGTTTGTCAAGGACTCTGAGATTTGTTCATTTCTTTCTCTTCATCTAAAACAGACAATACAATATCTAATTGAACGACAGGACGAACGAGAATGGCACCATGGTCTATCCACCAGCTTTACAAGAGGAACTAAAGAATGTCGACAGCATCATAGCTACGCGCCAGCGCCGTGCGAATGCCGGCAACAAACTGCAGGCCCTACTCAACTCGGAGGCCCCCTTGCTCGACGAGGATGAACAGACGAACAATATCTTTCGCGAATTCGAAGACGACGAGGATTACAGTGTGGACACTAAAAAACATCTAGAAAGTGACACGGAGTCAGTTTCATCTAGTGCCCGGCGAAAGTCACATCCTGCCGTCAACGGCGGCGCCAACTCAAGCGACGCAGATAGCGACATTGATCAAAAGGACGACGATATGTTTAGTGATTCTGCCGATTCGAACTCGGAGAATGAAAATGAGGACGAGGATGCTGGTGAGCGCGAGCTACAGCGCGAGGAGCGTCGCCGCAAGAAGCGCGATGGTGTTGACGCGATTTTGGCCAAGGCCCAGCAGAAACAGCAACAGAAACACCAAAAGCGTACCGTTGACCAGGCCGAACTCGACCGGGCCAAAGCTGCCAAGCGCCAACGTATGCGCCTATCTGCCGATAACCTCATGTCAGAGAACCGTCGGAGCTCAACGCGCAGAGCTGCTGTCAAGAATAAGGAGGCTGTGATCCAGCGCTTGCAGGAATCTGAGGCGCGTCGCGCCAAACACAGTTCGGTGACTCCCACCACGAAGGTTGTACATAAACTTACCCAAGAGGAACGCCTTGCTGAGGCGATCATCACCGAGAAAAAGAACACGGAATCGCTTAAATCGTTTTACGAGCAGGAGGAGGACCGCAAACTCAAACAGCGTGCTGCTATGCTCGCACGACGCGTTCCCATGACTTCTTTTATACGCTATGTCAGCAAAACTGTACTCGAGCCCGCCAGCATACCGAAGCTGATTGAGGAGATCAAGGAGGAGGCCGTCGTCCCCAAAAAGCGCGACTGGAAAAAGAAAAAGACCAAGAGCACCACCGACGATATTAAAGAGGAAAAGAAAGGCGAAGCCGCTACTTCTGAACCCTCCGACAAGAGCGTCAAGGACCCCGTCGATATGCTCGATTTTCCAGACACAAACATTGATCCGGCCGTTGCCACTACCAGTGCCATCGGTGACGTCGAAGCATCTGCCACGACCAACAATAATGAGAACAACGACACTAATACTATTAATGACACTAACAAAAAAAAACCTAACGATTTGAATAATGTGATCACGAACGACGCTATCATCGATCCGACCTTTGACACATTTGAAACTTCACGGCGGTCGACCAGCGTGGAACAGATGGAAGCTGATTATATCAACTTCACTATTGGTGATGAAGACCAAGAGAGTCCAAAGAAGGACTTGGCGGCAGAAAATGACGAGTCTGCTGTCCCTGTTGACGTCATTATTGGTAGTGACAAGCCTGGCCAGGGCCCACCCGTCGCAGTTGAGGATAAGATATTTCCTGGACCAATTGACAATCCGCTAGCCTCCGAGACTGCGCTCAAGAGTGCTGGAAAGGAAAAGTCGCTTGATTCGGGTGTCATTTCTTCTCAGGATCCCATCATGGCTCTTACTGATAAAATCGACGATCCCTTACTGACCGAAGAGGAGCACATTGATCCTTCCAAGTTGGTGGTCGAGGGTCCGCCATTGTGTCATGCACTAACTACCATCAGTCTAATGGAGTTCCCGCCAGACTTTACTTATAGCATTCCCGAAATCAAAACAGTGCTGTTTGGCGATCAATCCTTGCAAATGCCTATTGTGCCCGAGCGCAACAACGTTCCCACCACACATCGTAAGAGTAACAGCAGCGGCCGTAAGAAGGCCAACAATACCCACAACGGCGCCGCTGCTGCGGGAACTGGCGGTGCTGCCGCTGCAACTGGCAGTACCAAGCTCGGTCAATTGTCAAACAACCCCACGGCCGCAGCAATCTTGGGCACGGGGCGTGGAGGTCTGTTTGGCACCGGTAAAGGCAAGGTTTCACCCAGTTTACTCAACTCCATTACTTCCTCTGGCTTGGGCTCGTCAATTGTGCCTGCCACGGCTGCAACTCCCACGGGCGTGTCGGCCGCAGCGACCCTGGCCAACGCTGGTATCCCCAAATGTGTTGTTACGGGCAAGCCCTGTAAATTTGTTGATCCCAAAACGGGTATCCCTTACTCCTCAATGGAGGCATTCCAGATCATCCGCACCGTCACCAATCATATGGTGCCCTGGAACAATGATTTCGGGGTTTATATTGGAGCCATAGGTACCCGCCATGCCAAGGGTGTGCCCAAGGGATTTGCTGATCCCGAGGAGCCGGTTGCTTCAGAATAGGGCCCCCGTCACTCCAAGTGTATATAACTTATTGTCTTTTCTGATTTATCACAAACTTGTAATGAAATTGTACGAAAAAAAGATATATATTATTTATGTGTAGAAATTCACAATTTATACTACTTACACTAGTCATAACTAGTAATACGAGTACATGTGGTTTTCTCACGATTTTTTTTTTTTTAACTTTGCACAAATTTTATCTACAAGACAACGCCGTAGCCAAAGGTGATCTTAATGGGCTTAACATAGTACTCATCAAAGTTCTTCAAGACAGTCTCGGCCTCGCCCAGAGGGATGCCGGTCCAGCTAACATTGACCGCGGAGTCCTCAGGACCCTCGGTCACCACAAGCTTGAGGGTGGCAGAATGGCCTTCCTTCCATTCACGCAATCTCCAGGTCATCTGAATCTCAGAGGGAGTAATTTCAGTGATTTTACCGGAAATGTTGCCGCCAAAAAGCGTGTACTGGAAACCAACCTCAGGCTTGATGATGGCCGTGGACCGGGACCACGCTGACACGCGCGCGGGGTCGAGCAGAGTTTTAATGATTTCAGACGCAGGCGCACGGAAGGTGACTTCGGTCTTGACGAGGGGCTCAGTGTTGTACTTGGGGATGTTGCCGGTGGCCGACGCGGCTTGCGCGTTCTTAGTGGTGGCTGCAGAAGCCGATGCAGATGTAGAAGACCTGGGTTTGGCGTCGAGGGCAGCAATATCGGCCTGCGACTTGATGGTGTTTTCGCGGGTAAAGTTAGATTTGACTTCTTCAAGCGAGTGCTGGATGCCAGACCCGTGCTCCTTAATCAGGTCCTTGCCGAACTGGAAAAGCGCGACACGCAGCTGCGGCACAATGCTCTTCTTGACAAGGTCCCGCACAGCATCATCCTTGATGCTGGAAACGTTGAAAACGTAATCGCTTTCCTCGGAATCGTATGCAACCTCGGGGATTTTAATTTCGCCAGAAACCTTGTCACCGTCAGCATTGCTGCTGCCTTCGAACGTGAGAACAAGCGCAAGATCAAAAAGTGAAATCACCTTGCCCTTGCGCTGACACACGTCAACGTCACCCTCGCAGGATTTGACACCAGTAATCTTGGCGGTAGCGTCCCCAGCTGAAGCAGAAATCTGGGGAAGCTTTTCCTTAAAGTAGGTCCTAGACCAGTCGATGCAGTTCTTGTCGACCCAGTGCCTGTCATCAGGAGGGGTTAGTGATCATGCTTGATCAATCCAATTACACAAATGAAATCGTTGAGTACATACCAGTTGTTGGGGTTATGCAAAACCATTGTGAAATTGAAGTCTACGTGAAAAGTACCGGGTGTGTGTGTGTGCGCGTGATGGAAGGTTGCTTAGTGAAGACAAAAGGAAAGAGATGACCTCGAAAGCTTGCTGTTAGAAATACTAATTTTTTAAAAATGACAGAAATTTCCAGAAGGTTTGGCAAAAGGGACTTAATTTATAAAAGTTGTGATATAAATTTTGAGACTTGTGAATTGCAATTTGGATATTACCTTTTATAACTTGTGTTTTGTATTTTGTGACTTGGACATTTTCTAACTTTTACTAAATTAAATCTAAATTATACTAAACTGTGATAACTTTTAACACGTACAGAATAGTAATCATGCAAACAGCCTACCTGCCTTGTTTCTGTGCTAAACCTTCCCCATATTTTTAGCAGTGGCGAATTTCTTTTTAACCCTTCTCTGCGCGTAACCCAATCAGTTGGTTGTGACCACGACGACCATTTTGGAATTTTTTTTATTTTTTTTTTTGTTTCCTTATTTCACCCTGCTCTTTTCCCTCCTCCTCTTCACTTTTCTTCTCCAAAGAATATACGTTCCTTTGTCTGCAGACTTTACTAGGATATACCTGTCTACCACTACTACTATCAGCCACAATGGTGTCCACCAGAAGGTCGCGGATTCTGATCCTCACAGCCGTCACGTTTGTCGTGTGTTTCCTCATCTTTGCATACCCGCGGAGCCAGTCGCCCGTGTCTAAATTCAGCCCTGAGATCGACGAGAAGACGCGTCTAGAGCCCGAGTTCCAGGCCTCCGGGACAAATGCTAATGGTGCCAATTCTGGCGATTTATCCTCGCCACCTGGATCAGCCGTCAAGGCGGTCGGTGGTAGCACTGACGGGCAGGACCTGTCGAACGAGCCTGGAGAGACGTTTGATGCTGCCAAAGAGTATAAACTAATCCTCCGTCAGGCCCCTGTCATGATCTTTTCAAAGTCTTACTGCCCGCACTCCAAGTTTGTCAAGGACCTCCTGTTGAACGAGTATCAGATCAACCCGAAGCCCTTCGTAGTTGAGCTTGACCTGCATCCGCATGGTGCTGAGCTGCAAGCACACGTTGGTGAAGTCACTGGTCGCCGCACTGTTCCCAACGTCCACGTCATGGGTCAGTCGCGCGGCGGTGGTGATGAGTTCCGGGCGTTGCACCAACAAAACACCCTCGCAGAAACCATGGAAAAGTGGGGCGGTGACAAGAAGATTTCCGTCAAGAGGTTATCAACAAACTGATCCAATCTCATTGATTTTTTGTTATAATTGTTATTATTTTATTGGTTACAATTGGTGTTTATGTGGAATCTAGGAGATACAGATCCCTTTTTTTTTT
>Ga0160505_101122_pt1 | contig 13172 bp, 8 predicted proteins | sample DIDeMG_FD_108225 | JGI IMG/M metagenome (GOLD analysis project Ga0160505, IMG submission 108225) | Enriched chicken feces microbial communities from UW Madison campus, WI, USA - DID2874_E49_Stillage MG | ecosystem: Host-associated > Birds > Digestive system > Large intestine > Fecal ... | reverse complement strand
TTTTTTTTTTTTTTTTTTTTTTTTTTTTTTTTTTTTTTTTTTTTTTTTTTTTCCTTTTTTTTTTTTTTTTTTTTTTTTTTCTCTCTCTCGCCGTAAAAGGGCTTTTGCTATTCCCAACCAGCTTCACTGTTGTCTTTCCAGCAGTCCATGTCTATTCCGCCCATCCTACCAACTGCCTATTCACTCGCCATACTACAATTATCAGCACCCACCGCACCAACTGTCTCTAGCCCCTCCTTGCGATATCGCAAACAATGAACGATGATTCCTTTAGTGACACAAGCGTTTCTTTTCACAAGTCTAAATCTGGTGGCATTACCCAAACCATTCGCCTAAAGCTCAACTTTATGGATGAGCGCCAGTGGAAAAAGTTCTCAGCACGACGGCTTGAGCTCATTGACAGCCTTTCGCTTAGTGAACGCAAAGCATCGGAACAGGATGATGACATCACCGGCGTCGCCGATCGACTCCGGATTGAGTACGGGTACCCCTCTGAGGCCCTGATAGACTTTGAAAAGCTAGTACGTGCCGGAATCCAGTCGGTACGTCGCAATCGCAAACGTGTACCCAAGTTCAAAACCCACGGCAGCAGCCCCACAGCAGCTCCTGTCATGCCCCACCAACACAACTATCATAAACGCGGAGGTGCTGCCCCTTACACTGCCGGTACTACTGCAGGATCAGTATCGCCCAACCCCACTTTGATCTCCATGGCTCCCAGTGGTTCGTCTGCTAAGGATGCTGACACTGATATGATTGACGTTGCAGAAGACCATCGCGGACGGATTTCCATTAGTGCTCTGGTGTCACCAGATAGTAGCAGTACTAAACATAATAGCAATAATGGCTACAGTAATACCTCAACCCCCCGCCGGCAAAGCACTGACTCGTCAGCATCTGCCCGGGTACAACTGCCACCTCTCAAAAACCTCGATCCGATCCCGGAAAAAATGCGCCACTCAGTCGACCAGCTTGTCTCGTTTCTTGATCGCTCAGATTTACCGCCAAACCAAGACGTGGCCAAACTTGAGTATGCGGGGTTCAGTATCTTGCACACTGCCGCGACAGTATCTGTGCAGGCACGTGTGTTTGGTACCACTGACGACTATATCCGATTTATAAACTCGGTTCTTTTATCAAAAACTGTCTTGCAAGCAATATCGAACGTTCTGCCAGCCTCATCTGTGCTTATCTCGGAGCAGCAGCTAATTGAGCATCTTAAAATCAAAGTTGCCATTGCCGCTATCGCGATTGGATTTGATCCAGTGATACGAGCGCTTGCCGCTGTGTTTGAAGACATGGTCAACTTTGACCAACTGCCAGACGGCCAACATTATGACTTTCACTTTAATTCCAATAATTATACTAATGGCAACTCCAATCAGACTTGCTCACAGCTGCCTTCGCCGCGGTCCTCAACGGCCCCAAGCATTACGCCTGTTACTTTACGTTTCCTTTCTCAGAAACTCGACTTTACCTATGCACCCGGTAGCTCGACGCCGCCAACCATCATTGAAATCCTTGAAAATGGAAAGTCTGCCTTCCACATTTTGGGCGACAACAAGGTGCTCAAGATTCGGAATCTCAATGGAGGCGGCGCCGTAGTCGAGACTGACGCCGACCTTGCTGAGATTTTTGAAACATCACACATTGACCTCGAGCTGTTTTTCCCAGTATTTGATAATGCCAACATTACAAACGCTGGTAGTGCTGGTAGTGCTGGTAGTATTGGAAACAGCGGGTTTGGCAATAACAAAAATACTAGCCATGGCAATCCCAGCGCGAGCAATACAGTGTCGAGGAATCCCAAGGGCATGCGTTTTCAGGAGGTCCTATAATGACAAAACTCTTCTTATATCAACCCGGTCATAATAGCATTCGAGCGGGGGACACCGCCCACTATCATTTGAAAGACTCTCAGGTAGAACTAGAAGAGGGTAAAGAGTTCCAAATGCATATTCTATTTATTTATTGTTTTACTATATCCAACGCGTTATTATTTCTTTTCACTTAATAAGTGATATCCAAGTTTAGTTAAACTATCGTGTACAACCATGAAGGCTTTTTTTTTTTTTTTTGAGGTAATAGAATGATCTTCGGTCGGCACGTTTTAATGTCACGTGATAATGACACTTTAAGACTTGCTTCACAAAAACACTAAAAGCCGTGTCAACATGATCAAATATGGTGAGGGCTTGAGCCTTCGTGAGTCAACATTGATGATAAACTAGTAAATAACAAAGCAATAAGCTTGCAATCGCAATAGTTTTCAACTTATTCTAATCACTATATATAGCATGCTTGATTCCTTATTAACTCTCTTTTATTTTTACTTGTTTATCAACAAAACAGTTTCAACTCTTTACCAGCAATAACTATCAATCATGACCCGCTATTTTAAAGATCCCAATACAAACCTTACTTCCAACAACACCAGAAAACAAGGCCGCAAGCTTCTTGCCGTGGAGAAAGTCTACCAAGACTCAAAGGAGATCCTCCTGCTTGTGGACCATCTGGCCCAACTTAAGAAGAAGACGTGTCTGTTGACTCGGAGGGATTGTTCAGACGATGATGACGAGCTTGCTAGCTCCAACGTAGCAGAGATTGCTCGTGTCACAAGCCAGCTGAACCAGTTGAAAAGAGATCATTTGCTCAAGTCTGTTGCTAATGAAAATACCAAGGATTACAGCCCTGAGTTTCAGCTGACTGTATTCAAAGAACTCCTCAACACTCTGTTTGACAGACAGTCCAACATCATTTTCACCGAAAAAGAGGTAAAAAAGGTGTTTGATAACTTTAAAAATTCAACGGATGACGACCTGTACGAACAGGCTTTGAGATTTGTGTTGCTGAACTACCTTGTCAGCAGCAATGACATTAAATTTTCTACTTCCCTTGAAAAGCCAAAGGACATTACCGCTAATTTCGAATGCCTGGTACTGGACATTGTCCTGCCATCTATTAGAAAAAATCTAAACAGATACAACAGCACTTCTTCAACCAGCTCAGCCACACGTCTGGCAACCGAGATTAGGGCCTTGATTTCCATCTACCTCTTTACTTGGTATGACTCCAAGTGTGAAAATGACATTGAGAGTGATATTTCCGTTTTGTTTGAGCTTCTCAAAAACACCAATAACGACGTTATCCTCCAAACCTCCCTGGCCGCTATAACCTTGCTTACATTTTTCTCGGAGAACTGGTTTGATGCCATTGAATCGAGTGCACTGAACCTTTTTGAAACTTTCCAAACCCAGTCCTTGAAGCACAAACTAGTAACTGGCCAGGCTCTTGCCTTTCTCTATAGCATCTACGACTACTCAGAGCAACATGCCGAGTTGGTAACAAGCAAAGAGAATTCCGTTCCTTACATGTTCAATATCCCAACCATTGATAATGGCCAGCTGGATTATGAGCTTTCACAAACCGAAGTCAGTCTGAGACTCAGCACCGAGACTGACTACACTGACGACCACTTGCTAGAAAAAATCAAGTCCTCTATCAACGCCAGTCTTGTGCGTGCTGACACACGCGAGCCCTGCCCGAGCGACTACGATTGCTACGAGCACCACGTTTTAGACAACATAAAATCACTAGACCTCAGTCTCCGCAACGACGGCATCAGCTACTCCTGGCTTCAGGCCCTCGTTTACCCGACTCTGATCTGGCTGTTTGAGTCGCGCCTCAACACCGAGCTCCAGCACAGCACGCTTGTCAGCAACGCCTACTACTCCCTAAGCGCCTACTCCGTCTTTTGGTCCCGCACCAACCAGCGCCAAAAGCTGTTTCGGTACACCCACCTTCATGACCCCAAGTTTGTGAAAAGTGCTCACATTGACCAGGCTCAACGACAACAGCATGATAGCTCCAGCGGAGACGAATATGGGCACAAATCTAATCAGCCCCGCCATCGCCGGAAATCGCCCAAGGCGATAAGGAAATCCAACAAACATGCAAAAAATCTGCTTGTTGTGGCCTAGATATGTAGTACATAGAAAAATTGTGAATTTTTTTTAATATATTTATTATTATCATTAAACCCATGGGTTGTCGCTAACATTAAAGATATCTTTATTTTTTGAATATGATTTTTCTCGTTGATATATTGAGGCTGAAAAAAAAAAATACTTGTGACTTTATACTACAAAGATTCAATACACGTGACCTAATACCACTAACTTCAACATGTAAAAGCTGGTCCCGACAGGACAATCGACGGGGACAATGCTGATCTATCAAAATATCCCATCTTTCACCGTTGAAAATCCGTCTCTCCTGCTCGCGCCCACAAGCTTTCAATTTTTCTTTTTTTTTTTCCCTTTTTGTTTTTTGCCATTGAATGAGTGCACGCAAGCCGGCCTTTGCTCGGGCCACCAGCTCGAAAAACAAAAATAAGCCACGCTCGGCGGCAGACAAGGCCGCCCTGGCCGAGGGCCAGCTGCTCTACGACGCGGTGCACGAGTGGTTCATGCAGCCCACGGGCACAATTGCGCAGGTAGCGCCCCTGCCAAAGTGGCTGGGCCGGGCTCCCGGGTTTCTTCTAAGCACCTGCTCGAATTGCCACAGCAAGATCATAACGGTGCCATATTACAAATGCTTGGAGTGCAACGATGTGTTTTGTTCTGGGTGCGTTGATGCCGATGAGCTTTCCCCGGGGATGCATCCGCGGTCACACATGATGGTTAAGGTGAGGTCGCCGCTCTACCCGCGCGGCGGGAGTGTTCCTCAGGCCGAGTATAGCGTGGGCAGCTGGCCAAGCGAGCAGACCCGGCGGAAAATCGGTCCCTCGGGCTCAATGATGCTGGAAAAGCAGCTCAAGGATTTGTGTGATTCGCTGGTCGCAATTTCGGCCAACAAGGCCGAGCGGTTTGGTGGTGCCGGCGGGCCTGATGCGGAGCTGACAATGGAGAAGGTGAAGACCTATTTGGAAATGTTTGTGACGCTGGCGTCGGCGACTGTGGACGACCATGTGTGCATTGCGAAGCAGGAGTTTATGGGCCTGCTGCCAACTGCCTACGGGGCCACTGAAAATAACATGCTGGCCGAGTTCCTTTTTGGCATTTACGACTACAAGGGGGATGATAACATTGATTTGGAAGAGTTCATATTTGGCATCACGCTGCTCAAACGGGTATGCAGCACCACTTATAGCAAAGTCAAGCTTGCAGTGTATCTTGTGTCCTTTGTACTAAGCGGCCCTGACAATGAGTTCAAATTTGTGCGTAGTCCAAGCTGGAACCTGCGTGACCCTAGCAAGTCCGACAGTCCGCCCGATGGTGTTCACAGCTCCCGCGGGATCATGCTCGACCGCTTCTTCACGGTACTACGGCTACTCGTCTACGCCTACTTTGACATGACCAAGCTCATCTTTGCTGACGCCACCGCCATCCTCGAGCAAAAACAGCTTGCTGCGCTACCTCCCACCCGGACCAAACTCGTTGACAACGTGCAACCCGAGTTCCGTAACAGCGAAAAAACGCTTTTCTCGGAAAAATATTTCTTCTATAATGATACCAGCGACCCCGCGGTGGCCGACACGCGGGCGGGCTACGATCCCATTGCTAAGGATTTGGAAGTGGAGTCGGATATTAATAGTTTCCAAATCCAAAATATTGAAAATGAGATTAACGCCATTCGCGCAAAATTTGGGGATGAAACGGTTACAACTGTGCCGCTTAACAAGCTTTTTGACGCGGTGCTGGCTAGCGAGTCCATTTCCTTCATTTTAGTTTCCTGCGTTGAGGCATCGTTGATATAACTTATGACCCCCACACACCCAACCACAAACACTTTTTTTTGCATTGTGAATGATAGAATTAATAATATTAAAATTAAATAAGTTTAAAGCCCAATGTACGATTCTTCTTTTTTGGCAGGCCTTTCAACAGTAATCAATAGTGCTTTCTGCCGTCAACAGAGACGTTTTAAAACTATTTATAAGCCCCATTTTGGTCTTCACCAGCTGGAGTGAAGTCCAGAACTCCATATCGTCAATCAACATGAGCGCGTTGACAAGGTTGTACGGCTTTATCGCACTTGTATCAATTAGCATCGCCGGATCCATTGGGTTGCCGCTCTCATCGCGCCTTTTTATGTTTTCAATTGTTTGTAAAAACGTCTTGCCCTCATGCGACTGATGCAGGTTATTAAGATAGTCCCGGTAGACCGATTTGCGAAGGCAATTATCGACCAGATTCTGGTAGCTAAAGGGATTAACGCGGTTGCGACGTTTCTTTTTCTTGGCAGCAGCACTGCCGCCCTGATCCAGCAGCAGATCAAATGCAATGGTATTGAGGAGTGCTTTGGATTCATCGGGTTGAAGGTACCGCAGCAGGTCGCGCAGCGCCTGTACCTCGTTGTGGCCCTTGAGCGATAACACCAGATCCTCGGTGCTGTTTGTGCTTGAAAAGGGGTCTTCGAATTCCTGTGGTTCATATTTAAACACCTTGTTTGGACTTTCTAATTTATTCTGTGATGCATCTTTGTTGTCGTTATTATTCTCGTTATTCGTGCTAATACTGGATTCAGGTTCATAGCCTGAAAGCGGCGTACGGATCGTGATCATAAACTCCGCAATATCCGCCATGGTCTGCCTCGTTGCCACCAGCGTTGACAGTTCTGTTCCCTTCGGGTGTACGGTGTCACCTGTGCATATCGCTAACCGGTGCGTCGAGATCTGGACCAGATTTTCCACTGTCCCGAACGCAAGGTCGATGCAACGCAGGTATATTCCCAGCTCCCACGACTCATTTTGATTGCGGTCATATTCAGAAAAGTCAGACTTTGTGTTTTCATCAACAAAAAAAATGTAAAAAAGCTCAACGTAAATGCGGCGCGCATGGGCGAGCGTTGGGCCGAGCGTTTCGTCGCTTGTAGATGATACCACGGGCCCGCCGTCTTCAGAAATTGGTTCAAAGACAAGAAAGTCGAGCCCTAGAATCTTGTGCGCTTTTAGCCAGTCTTCAAGACCACTTGCCGGTATGCTAGTGAAATCGAGAGACTCTTTGGGTAGTAGCGAAGTCGGGTCCACGGGGGGTTGTGTTGCCGCCGTGCTTGATGTAATGGGGTCGTTAAACAGTTGCTCTTCCTTCTGCTCTGCTGCAGCATTCTGTGACTGATGCTGCTTCGAGCGCGCTGCTTTGATTGCCTTTTTCTTTTTGTTGGAAGTTTTTTTCTTTGCCATCGTTGGATATATGTGCGAGGATGTGGGACTAGGCGGACTTTGGAATCTGCGTATATGGCAGAGAGTTAAAATTTCGAAGAGGTTTTCTTTATAAAATCTTTCAGAAAAACTCATAACAACCAAATAAATAAAATAAAATACGTGACAACCTGCGGCACCAACGAGTCATACCGGCACCGACACCGACTAAATCTCGTTTCACAAATAATCGAAACACAATGTCTGGGCTCTTTTCTGTATATCCGCCGCCGCCACCATACTACAAGTATTTTACGCAGGAGAACATTGACAAGCTCGCTAAGTTCAAAGAAACCCAGGCCGCGTCGAATATCCTACCCCCCTCGGACCAGCCAACACCGCTTGAAAAGGAAGATGCCAGTGCGACGTCATCATCAAATATTAAGGATCACTTTCCGTTAGAGTACCTAGAGCCGCCAGAGCCGCCTGCAGACGGACCCTATCGTAGCTTTGGCGAAATCTGGCAGACAGAAGACAAGCTTCCAACGCTGAGTGACACAGGCATTAAGCAGCTCTACAGCAATTCCGAGGGCAATCAGGACCGCATTTTTGAGCTTAAAAAGCTTCTGCATTCACTTCTCATTCAGTTTATTGAACTTGCCGGCATTATGAGCATATCGCCAGAATCGTTCCCGGCCAAGATTGAGGACATCCGTGTGCTGCTAATCAATATGCACCATCTTCTTAACGAGTACCGCCCGCACCAATCGCGCGAATCTTTGATCTTATTGATGGAGAGCCAGCTAGAGGATAAGCGCCGCGAAATTGCGGATCTTAAGCAGAAGAACGAGCAAGTTCAAAATAAAGTTGCAGACCTGACGAAGCAATTCGACTCAGTACTGTTGGAGAAAAATGAAAAGAGCGGTGTCAGTGGTAATAGCAACACCAGCAGAAGGAAAAGCCGAACAACGTCAGTAGTGGAGGAACGTGTAGACGAAACAGATGAAGGCAAAAAACCGAGCATAGACGACCTGCAATGGCAGCTGCTTGACTTCCAGCCAACGTAAAGCTGCAGTATAAGTACACGTTTTTTTAGTATTTAATACTTAGAACATATATATTTAATGTCTTTATCTTATATTTCATCTTGTAAGTTTCCGCTACCTGCTTTTAACAGTGGGTGACACCAAATAAGTAATACAGACTCAGACCCGTCGTTTGGGCTCGTTTACTTAACGAGAAACGCGCTCCAAACACGGAGGAAAAACTTCTACCCGATGCCGAAGAGACTTGGCCTCGAGACAACTACATGATTAGAATAGCAACAGATCAGAAACTGAACGTCATAGTGGAGACGACAAGGGGAAGAAAAAGAAACAGGAACAAAAAAAACATTACGATTTTGCTGATTGGCTTTACTGATCCTGTATAACTCAATTTGTCGCGAGATATACGACGATTTGAGATCTCGTTTCCAGCTCTTGCTGAGCTGGATATTTCTACCGGTGTTTTTAAAAGTATATACTAATATATTTACTGACAAGTTTATGCGCACACGCCCCAGCATGCCCTGCTGTTTCTGTCAGCTGCATTTCTCAAAACTCGGTTGGTCAAACGATTCTTCTAGCCGCACAAGGTCTTTACTTTTCATTGCATTATCCTGCATCTATAGAAGGGCGATATCAGGTCTCCTCTTAAGTTAAATGTTGCTGTTTTATTCAGTTATTGAGAAACTGGAGATTTTTGTTTGTAGATTACAAAATTGAATCCCCTGTGCCTTTTTTTTTTTTTTTAATAATATTTACAAACATCCAACCTATTTATTACCTCAACATTTTCTGCATTTTTCTTCATTCTTTCCTCCTCCATTTTTTTTGTTTACCATCCGTACATTTGCCCAATAGTAGGACCATCTTTTCCCTCCCTTTTCAAGACACTGATCTATTTACCATGTCTGTCAATAAAACTGAAAAGAAGGTCTACAAAGCTGAGATTGTTAGGCTCAAGGATGAGCCCGCCAGAAAAATTAGAATTTTCAATCCTGAAGTTCAGCATGGCACATTCCAGTACGAGTTTGGCGGCCCCATTGGCGTCACTGCCATGATGATTGGCTTCCCGCTTCTCATGTACTACCTTTTTGTCTGCTACAAGTACTACGATAGCCAGTTTGTTGGCCCCAACCCTGGTGAGTCCGTTGTCGAGTTTGTTCAGCGTTTAGCCAACCTCGCATATGAGGGAGCTTACCCAACCAAGACTGCGTTCAAGATCGAGCTCGGTTTCCTCGTTTTCCAAGCATTCAACTACGTTTATCTTCCTGGTATCTGGACCAAGGGTACTCCCATTCCCCAAAATAATAACCAGGGTCTTGATTACTACTGCAGTGCTGTCGCCTCGATCTACTTTTCTACTGTCGTGGCTCTTGTTCTCAACTACGCCGGCATCTTCAAGCTTTCTACTGTCATTGATGAGATCGGAGGTATCATGTCTGTTGCCATTATTACCGGCTTTGCTTTCTCCTTCTTTGTCTACTTCAGAGCTATCCTCCAAGGCAAGGCTGTTAGAATGACTGGAAACTTTTTCTATGATTTTTTCATGGGTGCTCCCCTCTATCCCAGAATTGGTAAGACTCTTGATCTCAAGATGTTTTTTGAAGTCCGTCTCCCCTGGTACACTCTTTACTTTTTGTCACTCGCTGCCGTTCACAAGCAATACGAGGACTACGGCTATGTTTCTTACAACATGATTTATAACTTGCTCGGAAGCTGGCTTTTTGCCAACTCATGCTGCAAGGGCGAAAACCTTATTATCCCTACCTGGGATATTTTCTATGAGAAGTTTGGTTTCATGCTCATCTTTTGGAATATTGCTGGTGTTCCCTTTACCTACTGCTACCAGACTCTCTACCTTGTCAACCACGACCCCGCTACTTACCAGCATAGCTTTGCTATCAATGTGACTCTTACTGTAGTTTTGCTCACTGCGTACTACTTCTTTGATACCACTAACGGCCAGAAGAACTCCTTTAGATTGCAGATTACTGGCAATTACATTCAGCGCAAGGCCTTCCCTCAATTGCCTCTACAATGCCTCGAAAACCCTCGCTACATCAAGTGCAAGAACGGCGGTACTCTGCTTGTTGATGGTTGGTACAGATACGCCCGCAAGGCTCATTACACTGCCGACTTTATCCAGAACTGCTGCTGGGCCCTTAACACTGGCTTTGGCTCCCCTCTTCCTTACTTCTACCCTGTTTTTTTCTTCATTATGATTTTGCAAAGAACTAAGCGTGACATGGAAAAGTGCGCTGAGAAGTACGGTGAAGACTGGGAGGCCTACAAGCAGGAGTGCCCTTGGATCTTCATTCCTTACGTCTTCTAAAGATATAATAGCCCTAATAAAAAGACAAACAAAATGGAATCTATAAATGATAAATAGAAATTAATAATGACAAAAAAAAATAATACACAAACCTCATGTAGTATCCCCCTAACGTCTCCGCTTCTTGGTCTTGTCCCAGACAGATGCGGCACCGCCGGACCGTCTCTTCTTTGTGGCCGAATCGACGTTGGACTTGCTGGAGAACCCCCAGTCCTCGCCAAAAAACGAATCGTTGCTGAAATCGTGTCGTCCGCCCTTCTTTTTGTTGCTTTGTTCCCTCTTTTGAATACTGGTAAGTCTTGTATAGTTGGTTTCTTCGTAGTCGCGAATCTCCTTTTCCTTGCGGCGATCGCGAGCAGACTTGATACCACCGCGGCCGTGATCGAGAATGGTACTGCCAATCGACGGCTCCGCCACAGGGGTTGCCGAGGTGGCCTCGAGGTAGTCCTCCATAAGCGCGTTCTTGACCTGGCGCTTGTTGCCCCGCGTGTTGGGACCGGCGTCCGGGTGCGCTTGCTGTTGCGAAACGGCGGAGATCTTGGGCACCTGGTACTTTTCGGTACTGGCCTTGGGCTCATCGTCGTCCTCACTGTCGCTACCTCTGTGATGCTTCGACTTGGGCTTGTCTGCTGCGGCGGGCTTGTTGTTGTTGTTGTTGAGCAGCAGCTTGGGGTTGGGCTTGAACATAAGCAAATCACCGTCCTCCTCATCGTCTTCATCGTCTTCGTCGTTCTCCTTTTCGGCAAGTTTCTTTTCCTTATCTTCGGCCTCAGCCTTGCTCTTAGCATATGCTCTCAGGGCCTTCTCGACCTGGTACGAAACCTTGGACTCCAGGCCACGCACGCCCTTCTCCAGCACCACGCGCTGTGTCACTGTGTTTCGCACAGCCTTTTGTTCCAGCTCCTCCAGCTTCTTGGTATCGATATCAGCATTACAACTGCGCTCGAGCTTACCAAGTAAAACCAATACCGAGTTGTGCAGGTATGACAGCAGGGCCTCGTTCTTCAAGTCCAGCAGTGAGAGGCCGCCTGTTGCCGCGCTTGTCTTCTTTTTATCACCAATGCTGCTGAGACTGGAGTCTGTGCTCAAGGTCTCAAGAACAGCCTTAATTGAACTTGTCGCCAAATCTAGTTGTTTGTCCATAACTGCTATGTGTATACGTGTGTTGTGTAGGTGTCTTTCGACGATGGTGAGATCTTGGGTTGGTGATGTATAAGGTTGTTTCAAGCGTAGAGTTCCTGTAGAAAAAAATTTTTAGGATGGAAATTTCATCAAACCTTAAACTCCCAATAGGGGACTTGATACATAAAATATATTAATAAGTGATATGTCTTTATACCCAGGTCTTATATTTGGAAACTAAATTTGCCAACCACGTCAAAGACAATTATCCTCCACAAAATAGTGTCAAAGTTACAGTCATAACAAGTGTTTCTATCATTCTATTCAAAGTATTTTAATCTTTTTTAATACAACTTTGTTTTCGTTTGGGTACTTGTGAAGTTCAATATTTGATAGTAACAAGATCCATTTTGCCCCAGATACATGTATATTGATCTTTACAAACTATACGGTATAATAACAACTCTGACTTGAATGAGTTGGTCATGCAAAAGAATTGTGCTTTTATCCTTTGACTTAAAGTGTAAAGCACAAAATATCAGGGTAGATTATCATATTATTACCTTCACTATCATGATTCTGTGAGTCACCGTGACAAAGCACCCTAGAATACCTTTTAAAAAAAGAAATATTCTATGTCAAACATGTTCATGAGATTCTTGCGTTAGCAATGATAAAATTGACTTTCAAGTCGTTGATCTGATGATTAAAGTGGCAAATACTGATGACTCGACAGCATCTTTGATTGTGGAAAATATTTGTCTTCATTTCAATTTCTCATTATTTTGTTGTTCAAATGTCGATATAAAGTTGGTATTTCTGTAACTTGCAAATGTCGATTTAAAAAGGTTAAATTCTTTAATTGTTTTTAAAAGATTTATAAATGTCAATTGGAAAAACTTACTGCGACTAGACCCTGAAATTAAAAAATTTCACAACAAAAAGCGGTTGGTTATAATGGACTTCTAATATGTTAATTTATGGTGGAAAGTCAAAATATTGCTTTAAAATCTTAATTAATCAACACACATATTGATTCGCCACTGCACAGCTCATTAAGCTACGCAACTCATCAACTCATCAACCCATCAACCGCTTTTTAAAGCTCTCATTATTTCGCTTAATTCTTTTTTATTTCTCATTTTATTGAAATTCCAGAATGTCCAAGGTATATCTCTCTTGTTTACACAAATGCTAGAAAAAATATTACTGTAGAACAAAAGTTTTTGGCAACTATAGCCATAAACCCATGCTAGCAAAGCACTGCCACAGTTGTAGAAATAATAATAGTTTCTGCACAAGCGGAATAGGTCTTTAAGTTTCTTTCTGGGTCTACTGAACAAAGCCAAGCTTTTTTTATTTTTATTATGACAGGTCACCTATTTCTTGCTTTCAACAACTGGTTAAAAGAAATAATAATAAAAAAAAAGAAAAAAGAAAAAAAGAAAAAGAAAAAAAAAAAAAAAAAAAAAAAAAAAAAAAAAAAGAAAAAAAAAAAAAAAAAAAAAAAAAAAAAAAAGAAAAAAAAAAA
>Ga0160505_101121_pt1 | contig 13193 bp, 9 predicted proteins | sample DIDeMG_FD_108225 | JGI IMG/M metagenome (GOLD analysis project Ga0160505, IMG submission 108225) | Enriched chicken feces microbial communities from UW Madison campus, WI, USA - DID2874_E49_Stillage MG | ecosystem: Host-associated > Birds > Digestive system > Large intestine > Fecal ... | reverse complement strand
CATCCTGCAAAAGATTAGTGGGAAGCAGCATAGTGACGAGATTCAATGAAGATGCGAAGAGGAATGATATAGTGTCAATGAGGAACATAATAAGAAGTACAAAGGAATAATGAAACCAATGAGAGACCAAATAAAAATAGGAAAGATAAAAAAAACAAAAGTAAAAAAAAAAGAAATGATATGAAAGTAATATTCTAAGTTACAGTTACTTGTATTCTTGTATATTCGGCACGTGAGAAATCACGTGTATTTGATTCTCAACGAAAATTTGAACTCATAGGTAACATTAAACCACCATGTTTAAACAGAGTGTCAGAACACTCGCCACGAAAGAGCTTTCGGTGGGAATTCCCCCAAAGTATACATTGGCTTCCCTTCGGAGTTTTCCATCCTTGGAGCCTCACTCTTTCGCACCTTACCCAACCAAGTTCTTGGACTTACCCTTGAGAAGAGACTTCTTATGGAGTGCCGTGGTGTATGAAGCCGATAAGGCCCGTGTTGGCTCGGGATACGTGCCTACCAAAGGTGACAAGTGGTTTTCTAACCGTAAGTTGCACCCCCAGAAAGGTACCGGACGTGCAAGAGTGGGAGATGCCAACTCTCCAATCAGAGACAATGGATTGAAAGCCCACGGTATCAAGGCCCCACATGACTGGTCAACCAGATTGCCCCTGAAGATTTACAGTAGAGCCATCCGTACGGCGTTCAGTGAACAATACAGAAACGGTAAGCTTTTCGTGATTGGAGGTGAACAGGCTGGTGAGGGTGACGAATTAACCACGAATTTCAAGTACGAGTACCCTGAGCAGATTTCACAGTTTGTGGAAAAGCACCATTTGGAGCAGTTACATTTGCTTTTTATCACCGATGGCCAAAGAGACAACTTGTTGAGTGCCAGTGAAGCTTTGGGTAAGAAGTGCGATGTCTTGGTGAAGGAGGCAGTGGAGGTTAGAGACTTGTTGAAGGCCAACAGAATATATATTGAGGAGTCGGCGTTGAACTGGTTTGTGGGCAAGTACACCACGGACTAGGCATGTACATAGAAATGAAGAAATAGAGACCAGGTGTAAAGACGGAAATTGTATTTAAGAATGAAGTGAAAGACATGCTTATACAATTATTAAATCGAAGGATGATCTTTAGAAAACATTGATTTAAATTCCAAGTGATTAGAGAGGCTTGGTTATTGAACATCTGAACTTCTTATTTACTCAATTTACGATCAAGCTCACAAGACAATGTTGCATCTACTAGTGCTACACTTCTACTATCTCAAAATACTATTAAAGAACCTGTTTTCGATTCTGTTGAAAAGATGATGTGAAACTGAAATAGAACAATTTTTCAATTTGGCATCTTTGAGTATCTCTGTTCGAAGTCTTTGAGTATAGTCTGGCACTATTCGCAGCCATTTGGTTGATATTTAAAAATGGCATGAAAGCACCCATGAATTCTCACAAATGACACGGTTAGCATTGACTTGATTCATTTCATCCAGGGTTCTCTTTGGAAAAGTTCGAATCTCGCAAAAAAAATTTGACTTCCTGATATGAATGTAGGTGTCTTGTAACTACCTTAAGTCATACCTTCAGTCATATCTTCTCCAACATTCTCCAATAGCGCCACAATTCAATCACACTGAGTATATCTCTGCTTTCTCTTGATTCTCTTTCTTATAAATCCAATCTGCTCATAATCTATGTGACTCTCTATTTACCATTTGTCTCTACAGAACCCTCTAATCGCCTCTCCATTTCAGTTACGTAATATCCGGTAATCCTATCAACTTTTCTGTCTCGCGATTCAGCCTTTATCTACATCTACAAATAGTCTCACCTCGCCATCTTTATAACCATGTTACAATCTAGTAGCTTAATTTTCATTTCGACATTGTCTAGTTCTCGATGAGAGTCGAGCCTGATCACGTCCTGGACACCCTCCATCCCACACCCAAACTTCTTCTTTCAAAAATTAACAACCAATGTCTTCATTATTCCTTAATGATCAACTGAATACACTTTTATCTCTCTAGACTTTCTTTTTCCAATTGAATTCTTATGATCTTCCATCTTTTAGGGCATATGCCCTAGACTCCTCAGATGCACGTGACAGGCTTCGCGACCTCTGCCCTGCACACTCTCCACCCACTCCAACCTCGCAAAAAAAAATTTCTAGCCTTCGAAATTCCTTCTTCTACTACACAATCCAAGTACCAAAATGTCTTTAGTCGTTCAAGAAGACGGTTCGTTCCAGCACATTTTGCGGTATGTGTTCTACAATTTCCAATCCAACCAAGCGTCCGGCAGTCATTATCCCTGAGTCCATGAATATAATCCAGAAGACCACGAAGAAACTGATGAAAATTGAAGATTCATGAATTTGATGAACAGAATTGAAGGATGATTTGAAACAGGTTAATTGTTTTAAGCTGATTTAATCATTATCTGCTTTTTCATCTACCGCTGGTTCATTTTCGTCTGCATTTCATGTACAATTTTCAAGTTCTTTTCATCCACTTTTTCATCTACATTTTCATTCATTTTAGCTTCACCTCCCTATCGCCGGAATCCTAAACCTATACTAACAGTCAGTTTGTTGAACACCAACATCGATGGTAGAATCAAGATCATGTACGCCTTGACCAAGATTAGAGGTGTCGGTAGAAGATACTCCAACTTGGTCTGCAAGAAGGCTGATGTGGACTTGAACAAGCGTGCCGGTGAGTTGACCCAGGAAGAGTTGGAGAGAGTCGTCACCATCATGCAGAACCCAACCCAATACAAGGTCCCAGCTTGGTTCTTGAACAGACAGAAGGATCAGGTTGACGGTAAGGACTACCACGTCTTGGCCAACAACTTGGAGTCTAAGTTGAGAGATGACTTGGAGAGATTGAAGAAGATCAGATCCCACAGAGGTATCAGACACTTCTGGGGTCTCAAGGTCAGAGGTCAGCACACCAAGACCACCTCGCGTGGTCGTTAAGCTTCCATTTGGGGGTGTTATACATTACACATGTAATTTAATTTACGTTACTATCAGCGAGTGTAGAGAGTGATATGAGCGTTTCTAGTAATTTTGTATTGTTTCAACTTCAATTTTAATTTCTGCCTCGGGTGGTGGGATTGCTTTCCTGTTTTCTCTACCTCTGTTTTCATTTCATTAAAGAGATAGTCTAACATTTTTCCATGTATTTCATTCATGTCTAATGATTATCTTTACGACTAGTAATTTATCTTTTTTTTTATATATAAATCTGCGTTATCTATGACAATCTTCGGTGCTACCAATTCCTTTTCAAATTGTATATTCATCTCGGTCATAATGTGTCTGTATGTTCACTTTTTCATCATTGCTGTGTCACTAATCTCCTTCACTTCAATCATAAAAAACGTTTTGATTATTTCTACTTCTCTACTTCTCTCCAAATTCATGTTATTCCGGAACATCTTTTTCTCTATTGGATCTACTATCTCTATGTCTACCGTTTTTAGTCATTTCTGTCAATTCAGTCACTTCTGTCTCTTCTTTCTCTTCTGTTTGATGACTCCAATGATTCCTTACATTTCCATAGCGTTCAAATTGCTTCTATAAATCGTTCTCACTCCCCAACTATTTCAAGTTTTATACTTTTCACCTCACATCAAAATCTCATATTTTTCTTCGCCTTCATCTTCTCTCCTGGTCTTATCCTTTGTCAGCCTGTACAAATCAACGCATTTTGCAATCGATAAGATCACCTACTCATCTCTTCACGAATACCTCTAGTTTTTAAAAATATTGCATTGTTTGATTCATATTCCAAATGACGAATGATTCCTATCTCTCAGGAAGCGACGAATCTGCTGGTGGTGGCTTCATAGTTAACGACCCAGACAGATCTCGTAGAGGTCTGAGAAGAAAGGCTGGCACGGTGAAATCATACAAGGAAGAGTCGGAGGATGAGAACGGAGGCGTTGCAGCAACTAGTACTGCTCTGAAGTCAAAGAGAGCGCCTCGGAAAATGCCTCAGAGACGTGCTACACGCGTCAAAAGGAAGCTAGAGTCCGATAACGAGGACGAGTTCACTTTAAGTGGTGATGGAAAGAGTGATGATGACGACGACGACGACGCTTTCGAAGTCAAGGAACTCAAGGTTGAAGATGAGGACGATGATATTGCTCTCATCAGCTATTCCCGCGCAAACGAGGGCCAGACACTGGAAAACCCTATAGACCTTGACGACGATGAAGAAGAGCAACTTCTCAGCGCGTCGCCACCTCCCAAGAAAGCTAGGGCGAAGAAGCTGACGACAACTACGAAGAAGCCACGGAAGAAGAAGGAGCCAAAGGTGAAGGTCCCTTACTTTACGCGTGCAACCAACAAATTGTATGAGCAACATCCAGAACTCAAAGATGTGTTCCCATATTTACAGTCTTTGGAGCGTATCAAGGTAGAGCGTGCGCCACAGCCCGGTGGAATGAATATCAAGTTGCTTCCTTTTCAGCTCGAGGGCCTCAATTGGCTCATCAAACAAGAGGATGGTGAGTTTGCTGGCGGAGTGTTAGCAGACGAGATGGGAATGGGAAAAACCATTCAAACCATTGCTCTCTTCATGCACGACTTGACCAAACGGCCCAACTTGGTGGTGGGGCCCACGGTGGCGCTCATGCAGTGGAAGAACGAGATCGAGGCCCACACTGAAGAGGGAAAGCTAAAGGTACTCTTATTTCATGGTGCCAATCGTTCTACAGACATCGAGGAGCTTCTGAAATACGACGTCATTCTTACTTCCTATTCGGTGTTGGAAAGTGTCTACCGAAAGGAAAAGTACGGATTTAAGAGGAAAGATGGCTTGGTCAAGCAGAAATCTCCGCTACATGCTATCAAGTTTTACCGAGTCGTGTTGGATGAAGCACACAACATCAAGGACAGAACAAGTGGTACGGCCAAGTCCGCCAATGAGCTTCAGTGTGAGAAACGTTGGTGTCTTTCTGGTACGCCCTTGCAGAATCGTATCGGAGAGATGTATTCTTTGGTGCGATTTATGAAGTTGGACCCGTTCTACAAATACTTCTGCACCAAATGTGAGTGTTCTTCATCTGAGTGGAAGTTCTCTGACTGGCGCCACTGTGATATATGTAATCACTCTCCCATGCTACACACCAACTTCTTCAATCACTTCATGCTCAAAAACATTCAGAAGCACGGTATAAGCGGGGATGGCCTTACATCATTCCAGCATATCCGTCTTCTTCTCAGCAACGTCATGTTGCGCAGAACAAAGCTTGAACGAGCGGACGATTTGGGACTTCCTCCTCGGATTGTGGAGATCAGGAAGGACCGATTCAATCCGGAAGAGAAAGATTTGTACACCTCACTTTACAGTGACTCTAAGCGTAAATTTAACGATTATGTGGCGGAGGGTGTGGTTTTGAATAACTATGCTAATATTTTTACGTTGATTACCAGAATGAGACAATTGGCAGACCATCCAGATTTGGTGTTGAAGCGAGTGGGCTCCAATGCTATCTCGCAGGAGGTTGATGGAGTCATCATGTGTCAGTTATGCGACGACGAGGCCGAAGAGCCTATTGAATCCAAGTGCCGGCACCGGTTCTGTCGAATGTGCATTCTGGAATATTGTGAGAGTTTCATGGGTGAACTGAAGAACTTAGCATGCCCTGTTTGTCACATTGGCTTATCTATTGACTTACAGCAGCCTGCTCTCGAAGTCGATGAAGAGTTATTCTCCAAGGCATCGATTGTCAACAGAATTAAATTGGGTACTCACGGTGGAGAATGGCGGTCATCAACGAAAATTGAGGCTCTTGTTGAGGAGCTCTATAAATTGAGATCAGATAGACATACAATTAAATCAATTGTGTTTTCGCAGTTCACTTCCATGTTAGACCTTATTGAATGGAGGCTAAAGCGAGCTGGATTTGAGACGGTTAAACTTCAAGGATCCATGTCCCCTCAACAAAGAGATAAAACCATTAAACATTTTATGGAGAACACACTGGTGGAGATATTCTTGGTATCATTGAAAGCCGGAGGAGTGGCATTGAACCTTTGTGAGGCATCTCAAGTGTTTTTGATGGATCCGTGGTGGAATCCTAGTGTGGAATGGCAGTCGATGGACAGAGTACATAGAATTGGCCAGAAACGGCCGATTCGAATCACCAGATTCTGTATCGAGGACAGCATCGAGCTGAAAATCATTGAATTACAAGAGAAGAAAGCTAACATGATCCATGCCACCATTAATCTGGACGACGGAGCGGTCAACCGGTTAACTCCAGATGATCTACAGTTCTTGTTCATGAACTAAAGAAACGAAATTGGGACAAAAACATTGAATTTTTGCAAGCTTTGCAGTCCTTGCGGGATTTTAATACCTTCCTATTTATCATTCTTCAACGATTTTTTTTATTTTTCGAATCTACGGGACCTACTCACTAGGTCCATCTTTTACAATCATTGACACCTTAGGCTTATCTCCACGTGAGTCGCATGAGTCATATACTAAATGCCTTGGGAAAAATCCCTCCCACACAGGAAAACATGAACCCAATCCCCAGAAATTTTCTATATGCACACTCACCTCATACATTTTTCATTCCGTTCTAGCAAATTTCCCCTTCAACCCAAAACTTTTATCCAGATTTCCAATATGCTTGATTTCTGGTTGAATTACTTGGACAACCCGACATTGTCGGTGTTGCCGCACGACTTCTTGAGACCTTTGAGCGGAAAGTCCGTCGAAGGAACCAAGAAGTTCACCGTACCAAACAGCTCGGATTTCACTACTGGCTTGGCTATTTTCGCTGCTTTAATCTACAGACTTACTGGAGATGAGGACGTCGTAATTGCCACTGATGCTGCTAGTGCCGGTGAGCCATTCATTGTGAGATTGAACATTGACGCATCCATGACTTTTGCTCAGTTGTTGGAGAAAGTGAGAGTTGAATTTAACGCCAACCAGAAGAAAGTCGAGTACCACAATTTGGGAGATATTGCCAATGCCATGAAGGATAGAAAGGGTCTTGATTCTCACCCTGAATTGTTTAAGGTTTCTTACCAGCATGCTAGAGATTCGCAGAAGTTAGAAACCGTGGTCAAGGGTTCAGTCAGAGACTTGGCCATTTTCACTGATAACAACGGCAACTTCTCAATCTACTACAATGCTTTATTATACACTCGTGAACGTATGGACATTTTGGCTGATCAAATTACTCACTTTTTCTCTGCTGTGACTTCGAACCCTCAGGAGGTGATCACTAAGGTCAACTTGGTAACCGACTCTCAGAGATCGCATTTGCCAGACCCAACTTTGGACTTGGACTGGAGTGGTTTCCGTGGTGCCATTCAGGACATCTTCATGGAAAACGCAGCCAAATTTCCTGATAGGACTTGTGTGGTGGAGACCAAGTCATTCATGGATGCCAACTCTAAGACTAGAACCTTCACGTACAAGCAAATCAATCAAGCTTCTAATATCGTCGGAAACTATTTGAAGGAGACCGGAATCAAGAAGGGCGACATTGTCATGATCTATGCATACAGAGGTGTAGACTTGATGGTGGCCGTGATGGGTGTTTTGAAGGCTGGTGCTACTTTCTCGGTCATCGACCCAGCTTATCCTCCAGCCAGACAGAACATCTATCTTTCTGTTGCCAAGCCCCAGGGTTTGATCGGTTTGGAGAAGGCCGGTGTCTTGGACCAGCTTGTGGAGGACTACATCTCCGACGAATTGAATGTCATCTCTAAGATCCCTCAATTGAAACTCCAAGACGATGGTTCAATTTCTGGTGGTAACTTGCCTGAATCTTCTGACGATTGTTTGGCCGCTTATGTCCTGTTAAAGGATAAGCCTACTGGTGTCGTTGTGGGACCTGACAACAACCCAACCTTGTCTTTCACTTCCGGTTCAGAAGGTATTCCAAAGGGAGTTTTGGGTCGTCACTACTCGTTAGCCTATTACTTCCCATGGATGGCCAAGCGTTTCAACTTATCCTCTGAAGACAAGTTCACTATGTTGTCTGGTATCGCCCATGATCCTATCCAAAGAGATATGTTCACACCATTGTTCTTGGGAGCACAATTGTTGGTTCCTACCGCTGACGATATTGGAACCCCAGGTAAGTTGGCAGACTGGATGGCTGAGTATGGTGCCTCCGTAACTCACTTGACCCCTGCAATGGGTCAATTGTTGAGTGCTCAAGCCTCCACGCCAATTCCAACTTTGCACCATGCCTTCTTCGTGGGAGATATTTTGACTAAGAGAGACTGTCTCAGATTGCAAACTTTGGCTGAGAATGTCTACATCGTCAATATGTATGGTACCACCGAGACTCAGAGAGCCGTGTCGTATTTCGAGATCGCCAGCAGAGCCTCAGACCCTAACTACTTGAAGAACTTGAAGGATGTCATGCCTGCCGGTACGGGAATGTACAATGTGCAGCTTTTGGTGGTGAACAGAAACGATAGATCTCAGACCTGCGGTGTTGGAGAAATCGGAGAAATTTACGTCAGAGCCGCTGGTTTAGCTGAGGGCTATAGGGGCTTGCCTGACTTGAACAAGGAAAAATTCGTCACGAATTGGTATGTTGACCCAGAGCAGTGGGTTGTTGCAGACGAAAAGAATAAGACCGAAGTTCAGAAGGCATGGAGAGAGGCCCTGTGGTTGGGACCAAGAGACCGTTTGTACAGAACTGGTGACTTGGGTCGTTACTTGCCAGACGGAAATGTGGAATGTTGCGGTAGAGCCGATGATCAGGTTAAGATCAGAGGTTTTAGAATCGAGTTGGGTGAAATCGACACTCACATGTCCCAGCATCCATTGGTGAGGGAAAACGTCACGTTGGTGAGGAGAGATAAGAACGAGGAGCCAACCTTGATCTCTTACATTGTTCCAAAGGATTCCCCAGAGTTGAAGGAGTTGAAGGACGACGTCGAGAATCTGGACGACCCAATAGTCAATGGTTTGGCTGCCTACGGTCCATTGATCAGAGACATCAAGAAGTACTTGAAGTCCAGATTGGCCACATATGCCATCCCAACCATTATTGTTCCATTGGTTAAGTTGCCTCTTAATCCTAACGGTAAGGTCGACAAGCCTAAGTTGCCATTCCCAGACACTGCTCAGCTCGAGGCTGTGGCCAGGTTGACAGCTTCGCAAAAGGGTGTCAACGCCGACGAGGAGTCCTTCAATGAATTGGAGAAGACCATTCGTGACTTGTGGTTAGAAGTTTTGCCCAGCAGACCAGCAACCATCTCCAAGGATGACTCTTTCTTCGACTTGGGTGGTCACTCCATCTTGGGTACCCGTATGATTTTCGAGTTGAGAAAGAAGCTCAATGTGGAGGTTCCTTTGGGTGCTATTTTCAAGAACCCTACCGTCGAGTCATTTGCTGACGAGGTGAGAAAGTTCATCAAAGGAGATAGTGCCCAGTTGGCAGATGGCACTGAGAGCCACGAGGTCGAGATCGACACTTCTGTTACCTACGCTGATGACGCCAAAGAGCTTATTCACTCTTCCTTGTTGAAAGAATATCCATCTTTGGAGGCCTTGGACTTCTCCAAGACCATCAATGTCCTTGTGACTGGTGTGACTGGGTTCCTTGGTTCGTTCATTTTGAGAGACATTTTGACGGGTCGTCAAGGTTCGTTCAAGGTATACGCCCACGTCAGAGCTTCTTCCAAGGAGGCTGGTTTGGAGAGATTGCGTAAGACAGGAAAAACTTATGGTATTTGGAACGAGGAGTGGGCCAAGCACATCGAGATTGTGTTGGGTGACTTGTCGAAGCCAAAGTTTGGTTTGGACGATGCTGCCTGGAACGACTTGGCCAACACCATCGATGTCATTATTCACAATGGAGCCTTGGTCCACTGGGTGTACCCATACTCCCAATTGAGAGTGGCCAACGTGATCAGTTCTATTAATGTGATGAACTTAGCTGGTGAGGGTAAGGCTAAGTTCTTCTCGTTTGTGTCTTCTACTTCCGTTCTCGATACTGACTACTTTATTGATGACTCTGACGAATTGACCTCCAGAGGCTTTGCTGGAATTCCAGAGTCCGACGATTTGTCGGGATCTGCCACTGGTTTGGGCACCGGATACGGTCAATCGAAGTGGGTAGCTGAGTTTATTGCCAGAAAAGCTGGTGAGCGTGGATTGAAGGGATGTATCACTAGACCGGGATACGTAACGGGATTCTCTTCTACAGGTTCGTCTAACACTGACGATTTCTTGTTGAGAATGTTGAAGGGATGTGCCGAGTTGGGTTCGTACCCAGACATTTCCAACAACGTGAACATGGTGCCTGTTGACCATGTTGCTAGAGTTGTCGTAGCTACTGCTTTACATCCACCTCAGGCGCACTACTTGTCTGTTGCTCAGGTGACTGGCCACCCAAGAGTCAAGTTTAACGAATTCTTGGGTGCATTGAAGACGTACGGTTACGAAGTGCATTGTGAAGACTATCCAACATGGAGAAGTCAATTGGAGAAATACGTGGTGGAAGATTCCAAGGATTCGGCCTTGTTCCCATTGTTGCACTTCGTGTTGGACAACTTGCCTCAGGACACCAAAGCTCCAGAGTTGGACGATCAGAACGCAGTCAAGGCCTTGAAGGCAGACATTGCGTTGACCAAGCAGGATGTCAGTGGAGGAAAGGGTGTGGAAGAAAAGCAGATCAGTATCTACATCAGTTACTTGGTGAAGATCGGATTCTTGCCAAAGCCTACTGGATCTGGCAAGTCGTTGCCTGAGGTTGAGTTAAGCGAGGAGACTTTGGCCCTCATTTCTGCTGGTGCCGGAGGCCGTGGTTCTGCCAATTAAAATTACGACTTGTGAATGTAAAGCATTGTGAATAAAAAAAAAATTAAAGAAACTATTTCTGGATTGTAGTGTATGGTCCACCTATCAACCTGGCTTAGGTGCACACTATCATCTACTGACAACCATTCATGATTTCATTATAAACCTTTATAAAAGCAGCATTGATCCACAAAAAAGTCCCGGTTCAACTGTGAAAGCCGTCACATTAGGTCTATTGATCCATCCAAATACAATCAAAAGAGCATCTTGATCCGTTCCAAGCATAGAAACCATCGATTAAATCGACATCCATATGTCCAAGGCGTTCCTAAGCGAGGTTAACACCAACTTGGGGTCAAGCAGCTCGTCCAATCAGAGCTCTATGGCATCCAGTCCCGTTTCTAGGCCGATATTTCGGGGTCTGCCCAAGTCACCTAGGCCATCTTTTATTCATTCCAGGCTGTCTAGTAAAGACAATGGAGGACTACCAGTAAAGACAAGATTGGTGGAACAATTTTACAATAGTGAGCCAGCACAGCCGCAAAGGTCCCATGGTGACTTGGCTGCCGTCTTCCGCAATGAGGTCCTCGGAAACCAGCAAAATATGGGGCTAGATGTCTTCACCGAAGAAGCACTCAACGACGCCATTCAAAAGGGCAAGTTGTCGCATCGGTCAGTGGACCGTGAAATCGCAGACGTACATGAGATTGCAGAGACTTTGATAAACATTGATCAGACTCTTTCGGCAAAAAATCTGAGAATCCAGAACATCGAAGAGGTGATCGAGGTTGTCAGTCGATCTGCACGAGAACTAGAGCGGGGGCTGGCTAGAAGCAAATTACACTTGTCAGGGTCATCTGTGCAGCAGTTGATGCATCTCAGCAGCTACTTAGAAGAGCTACAGACGTTGATTCGAAAGGTACAGAAGGAGTTGGCGTCCACCACTACCCAGCTCGAGGCGCAGTATCGCGAGGAGATGAAGGCGAGTATGGGGATGCTAGAGACGCTCGACCAGACACTATTCGTACTTAATGCACGGCTAGAACTGGCTAGGGCCTCTATGGGCAGAAATAAAGCCGTGTTGGGAGAAACAATGGGGGAGAAGGTTGCAGCTCTTGAGTACATTTCAGCCAAGTTCGCCGAGTACGACCAGCTCAACCGGTACCGTAAGGTTCGACAGCTGATCGTTGCGTTAGTGGTTGTTGTGACAATGGTCTGTGGTTACATGATTGTGAGCCACACACCGAATGTGAAGGCAACGCTAGTAAAGTGAGGTATGGCGGGAGAGTTTGTTAAAATTTGCAAGTCGGTTTGGAGAAAGCATAGTGGGAGAGTTTAATATCGAACTAAGTTAGGTTGGTGATTGGGTGGGGGTATTGGAAATAAATGACCTGGAGAATATAGTGTAGAGCAATTTAGACATGGCAACCAATGATTTGGCGAGAATGCGAGGGTAGAGTCACAACCAGAGGCATGGAAGTTGTGTGATTAAATAAAGCCCGGAGAATTTTTCACAAAGTCTCGGAGGTTCTACGTCAAATGTCTCTGAGTGGACCAAGTCCAATTAAACCATGTTAGGCACACGATTAAGAGGTTTAAAGAGCAACGCTAAAAAGTCAACATATACGAGACGAGTCAGAGACACCAAAACCAGGGAAAAGTTGCCTCGAGCGTCGAAAGTTGCGCATCGCAGTCAAAAGATGCCTTCGCAGTCAACTCCAACCACAGCAGCCAAGGTTATTTTTGCCCTGAGATTGCGCATATCACACAATTGGCGCAGAAACTCATGGCGTCACTTCCTGAACATGGAGCAAATCATAACGGCATCAAATGTCCAATCCCAGTTCCGAACTCCGAGATGCTAACTACTTGCCTCACGTGAAAATCCATCACGATTTGACTAAGCATTTAGTACAGAAAAATAATGGAATTTCCTTCATTTGCTGGCTCTGCAACGGCGATCTCAAAGTGAGAAAAGAAAATTTTTGACATGGTGCCAAAAAACGCTCCTGTAAGGGTTCCTTGTGTGACCAATATTGTGCGTCGGAGATCAATACCCATCTCCAGAACACTACTCCTGTTAATCTTGATACCCCGGGCACCATGATGTTTATTTTATAATGTAATCATCTGTCTAATTCTATTGTTCTACCCATTCAAAACTGCCAAGATGTTCAAAAAGAAATTGTCATTTGTCTATCTATCATAGCTCCACCTCCTCCATGTCTACAATTGGAGATTCGCAAGCGGAGCCGTGCGCCAAGCATTTTGGCACATTTGGAGAAGCGTTCTTTTCCTTACCTTTTTTTTTTTTTTCTGTTTTTTTTTTGGCTCTCTGCATTTATTCCCAACTTCTCTGCCCCTCATTTCAAGTTATTTCCCCGCATCTTGT
>Ga0160505_101120_pt1 | contig 13201 bp, 7 predicted proteins | sample DIDeMG_FD_108225 | JGI IMG/M metagenome (GOLD analysis project Ga0160505, IMG submission 108225) | Enriched chicken feces microbial communities from UW Madison campus, WI, USA - DID2874_E49_Stillage MG | ecosystem: Host-associated > Birds > Digestive system > Large intestine > Fecal ... | reverse complement strand
TTTTTTTTTTTTTTTTGATTACTAAATTCTTCGATACAATTACTCTCTTTATTCACCTTAATTTTATTTTTTTTTTTTTTTTCGAATAATAAACAATATGCCACACGGCCTTTTTTATTTCATGTATCAAACGATAGCTGCAAACCATACAGAAATCATATCTAGTAGGAAGAAGAAAAAAAATGATAAACAGATAGAAGATCTAAAAATTTCAAATCAAGAATAGAAGTGCGGCAATCATCATCACTGCTCAAAAAAAGAAAAGAAAAAAAAATACATTATGATACAATAAATGGTTGATTGTGTAACTTTTTTTTTTTTCTTTTCAAAAGTATGGAGAAAGCAGCTGGCCTTTTCAAAAAAAAAATTTGGTATGTTACAAGTTCTGAATTCCTTCCAAAAGCACATCCACGTCGGGGGCTACAATCATTTTTCTTGTAACCTGGCCAATAAGGTAGGCCTTTTGTTCCTCGGGGGACATAACCACGACATCTTGTAAAAAGTTGGCTTCTGTGCCCTGAGACACTTCCATGACAATATTGCCCAACAACATGGTTAACTTGCCGGATTTGTGCAGGCGGAGTTTGCCCGCCATGCCCTCGGGGAATCGGGTGATGGCGGCAGACTGCTTGGCGGCATCATTATCGCCGACCACACGCATCTCAGCGTCCTCGTCGTCGGCTCCGTCGTCGGCACCCACAGGCGCCTCAAACTTGGGGGCAAGCACCGGCATCTGGAAAAAGAAAAGCTTCTGCTCAATCTCGGGTTGGCGCTCCTCCTCTGCCATGGCCACATCAGTATCCTTGTCCTTTTCTTCAGCGGCAGGGGTAGTGGCAGCGACAGTAGCCGGCTCAGAAGACTTGGACTTCAATATCGACGAAATATTGAACTCCTTTGCAATGGTTTTGTGATCACGCGCAACCCGCTTGAGCTCTGTTAGCTCTTCGGGTGATACATATGTGTCAGCTTTGCTCGGCGGCAGTACAAAGGGGGTAGATGACTTTGATCGCACAGGGCGCGAAACTGTAATGGTCTTTTTGCTGCTAGTTAGCGTACCAGTGGCATCAGACCCAAGTTCCGATTTAATCATGACCGCTGTCTCCTCGTCAACTTCAACTTCAACGTCCTCGTAGCCATCGCTGTAATCTTCCTCGTCTTCGGTCTTATTTTCATCCCCTTGTGTTGTTTCCTCCCGTGACGCACGTACGGGGAAAAACTCGTCTGTATCAACTCCCGTGTGTCGGGTCATGTTAAACGCGTTAGGGTCGTCGAGAATATCATCGCCGGTTTTCACACCACCGTTCACCATCATTCTGGATACATCTTCAGCCACTGATGCGCTTCCAGTAATTTCAAACGCAGGTCCCGCACGACGGCGGCCGTCGTAGGCACCAATTGATGAAAATGCACCCACGGCCTGCGTTGAAATTGGCTCGAATCGGCCACGGCCACGGCCCTGCTTGCCGCCTCTGCCGCTATTATTACCACTATTACCACCAGCTCTGCCACCAGCCCTACCGCCACGTGAGCCGCGGCCGTGTGCGTTGCTGTTGAATGTCGGTGTCTGCACCGGCACGGGCGCAACCTTACTGGCCGCTGGCGCTGACTTGTCACGGTCTTCCTTTGACCGACGTGCCACTTGTTTTGGCAAAAAGGAGCGCTTGGCGCCAGAGGCACTGCTACTAGCACCGCCAGCCCCCGCCGCGCTGCTGCTGCTGCGACCGATTGTGGGACCACCTGGCGTGGGGCGCGCGCCAAGCGAACTGAGCCGGCCCGGCGCCAGGGTCGAGACAGCGGGCTTGGGCTCGGTCACATTACCCGTGGTGGCAGGTGTCGCTGACGCTGCTGCAGGTCTATTTCTTCTAGGTGGAGGAGGCTTAGTAGGTGGCATTATCTAGATTAATGTGTAGTCTCTGTTATGCTCTTCTTTTTTTTTGGTTTCGGAATGCTAAACGAGAGCTAATCGATGATTTACTTGAGAAGAGGCAGAAAAAAAAAAATCAAATAGTGAAATTTTGGGCTGACAAAGATTTATGTGCTTGTATTTGTCAGCTGGGAGATGGATTAGTGTCCCTAGCCCTTTATTTCTAGACTTGGAAACTTGCGATAAGCCTCGAAACACGCGGCTTTTAACTACTTTAGTCACAACAGATCAGTTTATTGTCCTTGATTCAAGCCGTTGATCCTGAGTAGATAGATGATCAGTCTATTGTCCTTAATGTTGAGTAGTGTTGATTGTTTTTTAAATCTTTTTTTTATTATTATTAGTCATATTTGAAATACATGAATCGTAAGCATTATTCGGTTTTCCCATCAACATCATCTAGGCCACTCTCTTTCGTCGTCGTCGCTTCCCACTCATCAAAGCATGTCCACGAGCAAAAGTTCCGTTTAAACACAACGTTGCGATTGCCACGAAAAGTGCGCCACCATTCGTAGGCATAGCCAACGCCAATAACTGTAACTTGACGGCAGGTGCTGCATGTGCGGCTGCTCTGCTTTGCGGCAATGGAAAGATTAATAAGCTTCTCAAAGTGCGGATTCAGGTTCAGGCGCTCTTTTTCGCGTGTGGTAAGAACAATATGGTCCGCGAGCACACGTAGTGATTGTTCAGTTAGCGAGGCAACTTGTGCATGTTTGTGGGGGTTGCGAGACTTGAGGTAGATGGATGCAAAATACGGGGTGGGCTCCGACGCAGTTGCGGAGATGCTGGAGAAAGTGTCTGTGGTCTGTTTATTATCACCAAGGCTAAGAGTGTAATGATTTGGGGTTTCAGTCAAGTCCTCTAAATCATCGTTGGTATTTTCAGCTTCAAGACCAGTGGGGACTTCGCGAAAGGGGTTGGGGTGCAGCGAAAGAATGGACAAATCCTTGAGACGCGTCAGCTCAATAGGCAAATCTTGAAGCAAGTTTCCTCCAATTGACAGCTCCACCAGGTTCTGTAGCTTGCACACTGCCGGCGGGATTTCTGTCAACATATTGTCGCGCAGGGTTAGGACAGTGATGTTTTTGACATCAAATATTCGTGGGGAGAGCGAAGTTATGCGATTATGTGACAGGAAGATCTTAACTTTTGGTACGAGCGAGTCGTTATCATTCAAAATTACCAAATCTTTCAAATCCGAAATTTCTTCGGGGATTTGAGTGAGCTGTAGACTCTCCAGCTTCACCTCAGATTTTCCTTCGTCAATAGCGGCTTGAATAACATTCTGCGCCGTGACCAACGAGTTGTTGAGCCTGATAGTGTCCCTGCTACAGTCCATATCGTCATCCTCGACCCCGTCATCGTCCTCCATTAGCGTTACGTCGTGCTCGTTATCATACATGGGAGGTGAGCTTGCTGGGAGTTCCCACAATCGGTCATGATCCAGATCGCTGGTAAATTGATGCAATCTTTTGAGGCCTGAGCGGTGATGGTGCGGGTTAACATCATCGTCTGTGTGAAAATTGTAGTGCGACGCCTCTGAGCTCGGCCAGAATTCGCTCGTGTTGTCCGACATGGGATATTCGCGCTTACGCGAAACGCTCGACGAGGGCGGCGGATCAGTCGCTACGTAGTTCGTAGAGAGGGCAAGCTCATTCGGTGGCCGCGATTGGTCATGGGCAAATGGCAGCAGGTGGTTTGAACCCATAGCAAAGAAGATGACAATGAAAGAGTGGACGCGTATGTCAGTGAGGTGAAGGAGAAAGAAGTTATGTCGCGCTGCCTACTCATCGTGTCGTAGCAAATGGCCCGTTGAGCAGCAGGAATTTTGAAATTTCGTTGCTTATGTCATACACGCGTACTGCAGTGAACTGCCTGATCAGACCTAGGCCAATTGCTGTTGCAGTGGACTGCCTAATAGAGCCTAAACCAACTGCTATTGCAGTGAACTGCCTAATGAAGTCTAGTCACCAAGGTCTGTGGGCGTTTGACCCTGTTTGTTTTGTGCTTTTCCTCCTCCTCCTCTTGCCATTAAAACCAACTGCTCCCCTTTGACCTTCTCCTGATTGACATTACTCCAGAACCAACAACTACAACGACCTGTACTCCATTGACTAGCTGTAACCACCGTATATCTCATATTCTCAGGAAAAAAAAATTTGAAAAAATTTGAAAAAAAAAAAATCCAATCATGGGTGTATCTCTATGGCGTCCCCCACTACAGAACACTACGCACACAGCTCCCGCGCCAAAGCCGCCATCTCCGTCAAGGGTGCGGACATTTAATACTAGGCAGCTTATTCAAGATCTAGTCCAGTACCGCTTGCCCACCCGAGAACGCGAGAGTAGCAGCGGCAGCAGCGTCAGTAGAAACGCCACCACCAGCAATACGAGTAATATTAGCAATAGCGACAATGGTAACATCAGCGATAGTAGTACGTACCCGATAGCAGGTCTGACTACAGCGCTTAGCCGTGTGGCGCAACAGCCCCCGATATTCGGCAGCGTGATGGCGAGACGGAGTCAACGCCGGCGCAGGCGCCGGCCTAGCCCACATTCAAACCTCACATCACTGAGCAGAGATCTGCTTCTACGCCACAACAGGATCAGGCGCTCCGAGTGTTCCTTCAAGAGCGCAGGCGCCCGCATGAAATTCCTATGTGAGCGGAGCCAGGCCTCTGGACTCGTCCCCATGGAATCCCAAACCACCGATTCAGCTGACCCCATGGCACCTGGTGGTGCTAACAGCACTGACGCGATTATGGATGGTCAGTGGTACACGTCGGGAGAGGATGAAACCGTCCCTGCAGTGAGTAACGAAAACCTCAATCGGGCAATCACGCAAGGACTGAGGTCCTGGTTTACCCCCCTGCAGAGCAGTCTGATTCAGTCTATGGGGCCCCCCTACACACTAGAGTATAGCCCGCCGCTTGCTAGAAATGGTGGTAATGGTAACAGTATTGACCTCAGCGAGAATAACGATGGCGACGAAGGCGAGAACATCAGTGACGAACACAGCGAAGAGAGTGACTACGGTGCGTACCACGACGAAGACCGGGCTTTCCAGCGGCAGGTACATTTTTCAAACCCGGTCTCCGACATCTTTGAGCTATGACGATGAAATTCCAATGTATGTACTTATTTATTTTTTATTCATCTTTTTTTTTCTATCTATATTTTTATGACGGCCAATCCATTCATGTAAGACCACAATTGTAGATGTCCGTAATACTCAGTGTTCTTGCGTGTTTTAGAAAAAAGATTGTAAGAGACATGGCAACGCTGTAAAACAATACTGAACGTTTAGTAACAAAAGAGAAATAAAGATTATTTCAGCAGACCATTAACTTGAATCAGGTTCTCAATGAGCTGCAACACCTCGTGCTTGTCAGTGTCCACAGGGTTAGCAAGGCGGTCTTCAACAACACGATCGAACAAGCCGCGCAAAAGCTTTACCAGAATACCAATTCGCGGCCAGCACTTGAGGCCAAGCCACTCGTCAACCACAACACCAGTACCCAGAGGATCGACGGTGATGCCACCGGAGGCAAAGAATAAGAGGCCGTAGACATTGACTGGAGTAAGCCCATCGATAAACGTTTTGGTGGTTTGCATCTTGCGAGCGTATGCAAGATATTCGCCATATTCATTGTCAGTGCGCTCACCCCGTGGGATAAATGTAGTTGCGCCAAAGAGAAGTGACGCAGGGTGCACAAAGAGTCGCTCAGTGGGGGTAAAAATTTTAATGGACCGAGCATCAGTATTTTCCGACTCAATGGCACCAAAGTTGGATGACTTGAAAGTTTTCTCCGGTGGCACAATGTTGGCAATGCTCGGGGCAAGGGAGGCACCAATAATAGCACGAATCATTGCCGTGGATCCCTTCTCGGCGCCGCCAGAGCCAGTGTTTTTGAGGGCTGAGCGGGAAGAGGAGGAGATAAATCCAATCTCTTGTAAAATTGTGACATATTGTTTGCGTGCACTGGTAATGTCCTGAAGTGTCTGTCTTGACAAGAAGTTATCCTTCAGCCACCTTCGCAGCTCCGAGCTGGAAGTCTTGTTGTTGCTGCGCAGGCGTGAGTACTCATCGTACGCGCGAACCTGAACTAGCAAATCACCAACACCATCAGCCGCGCCGAATTTCTCGTTCAAAACTTGTCGCAGCTCGTCACGATTATTCTTATTGCTGATAAAAGGGGATCGTAGTGACAAAATTGCAGCCAATGTAAGACCAGTATCCATATAGCCAAAAATCGACGAGAGAACAAGCAGTTTTGCGCACCTCAAGTCTGTGGGGATCATAGACATGTGCTTACCCAGGGGCGTCAGGTCAGCCGTAGATTCATCAGCCGTCTTTTCCAACGCGCCTACGCTAACTAACGTATCCCTAGCAGCCTCAATGGCACCAGTCTCGGGAGGGTCAATTGCCTCAGCCAAGAACTTGGCAGTATCCTTGATTCCCATGGCTTTGACAGTAAGATAAAGCTGCTCCAAGGGGGCTCGCAGGATTTCTGGAAGAGGGCGCTCGGGCATCTCCTTGGCCTCCATCGTAGCGGTAAACATTTTGTAGCAAGTACCTCTGCGAACACGGCCGGCACGACCGCGACGCTGCTTGGCAGCGGCGAGCGAGGTCCAGCAGTCCACAAGTTGGGTCGAGCGAGTGGTGGGATCATAACGCGTCTCCTTAACTTTACCGGAATCGATTACAGCCACAATATCCGGGATAGTAATAGACGTCTCGGCAACGTTGGTACTGACAACGACCTTACGCTTTCCAGCAGGCGGCGAGGGGAAAACCCGGCGTTGCTCTTGGGGCGAGAGCGAGGCATGCAGCGGGAGAATGTAAAACCGGGACGAGACACCAGCAATAGCATTGATGCATCGGTCAATTTCAGCGACACCAGGCATAAAAATAAGAATAGATCCATCTTCCTTTTCAATGCCCAATTGACGGTCAATGTAGCTCACAATGTTGGCAATGAGGTCGTACTGGATGGCATTTCTCATGGCAATGATTTTACGGCCAATATCAATGGGCTCGTTTTTGTCAATCTTTACACCATCATCATAGTAGTCATCGTCGCGACGGAGTAAAGCCGGTGGCGTGTATCCAGTGATGTCCAAGATAGTATCGAGGTAGTAGTCATCAACAGGGAAAGTTCTGCCCTCAATATGGGTGTAGCCGACCTTTTTCTCGCCGCCAAAGTAGTTGATGAAAAGGCTGGGATCAACTGTAGCACTCATAAGCACAATTTTGACATTCTTATTGATTGAGATGATGCGTTTGAGCAGAATAAGCAAAAAGTCACTGTCAAGAGATCGCTCGTGGACTTCGTCCACCACAATGTGACTGAATCTAGTAAACTCTTCAGGGCCCTGCTGGATCATTCTTACTAGCACACCAGTGGTCACAAATCTCAGTAGTGTCTTGTTTGAGACCTTTGATTCACCTCTAATCACGTAACCAATCTCGTCGCCAATATCGCTTGCACGCTCATCGGCCACACGCTGCGCAAGACCCATGGCAGAAATACGTCTTGGTTGCGAGCAAATAATATCAACTTTGTCACCATTGCCTGAGTTTATATATGAGTCGACCACAAACTGAGCGACCTGAGTTGACTTACCAGAACCAGTCTCACCGGTCACAAGAGTCACCTGGTGTTTGGCAATAATGTCAATAATACTCTCTTGTTTTTTCCACGCGGGGAGAGCCTTGCGAGCCTCAATCATCTCTTTAAGTTTCGATGAGTTCTCAAGTTTAGCCTTGTGGTCTGCAAGCATTTGCGCGGAGTTCCGCTTGGGCCGGTTAAATTTGCGGCCCGACGACTGTTTCTTGGTGGTGGCCGATGAGGGCTTCTTTGAAACAATCAGCTCTTGAACACCGGTAATACCCTTGGCTAGCTGTGACAGGCCGGATGGGTTGTTGCAGATGGTTTCAAAGTTGTCCTTGAGCCATTCAGCTAGCGACATTAGCATAAAATCACCAGTTAGGCTTTCAATTGCATATTGGCCAGTACGCTTAATCAAATCTAGAATGACGTATTTGGGGAGCTTTTTCGTCTTTGAGGCAGGGTCGGGCATTTGAACCACCTCAATAGTGATGCCGGGAATCTTATGTGGATAGCTATCAGTTCTCCATAGAGTCAGGTTAAGCTTGGTTTCCTTGAAAAAATCCTTCAGCACAAAGCAGCATGCGTCTTCCGTGACCTTAAACTCCTCTGGATCATAAATAGCTTCAAGACTTGATACTTCTTCCTTCCACATTTCAAGAGCCTCCTCAGGGTTGGTGGTAGACTCATCCTCTACAGTAGAATCATCATAGCAAAGACTGTGGGTGAGTGAGGTAATGGCAAGACGTTTATTGCCATGAACAGCCTCCATCTGCGATCGGATCAAATCCTCCGTAAAACCCATTTCCTTGATGTCGCGCACAGCGTATTCAAACTTGAGATCATTGGATTGAATGCTCGCAGACATAGCCTTGTACTTGTTATTGGCAAAAATGCCAGGCAGATCATCCTCAGGAACGTGGATCAACAACCATTCAATAGCATCCGAAAGAGATGCGCAAATTTGCAGCGACTCAGTTACTTGGTATTTGGCAAAGCCAATCTTGATAAGAGTCTTGTATAACGACTTGTAAAGATCGGAAGACTCCTCCAGGCGGGTACCCTGCTTGGTATTCTCAAAGCCGTGGTACTTCTTGATAAGCTGTTCCACAGCAGTGCGCCCGTCCTTTGACATGGTTAGAATCTTGTTAAAGCGCACTCTTTTAGCAGGTGGCTGCTGGTTTTTGTCACCCGACTCTGTGCCATCCGCCACAGCACCTGAAGCAGTACTTTTCTCATCTGAAATGGTTTCTTTCACAGATCTCATGATACTTTTAATTTCGGTTGCTTTTCTGCCCTTTTCTGAATTCTTGGACTTTTCAATCTCCTGTCTCTTGGCCTTAAAATCACGGTCTGCTTGGAAAGGGTCTTCAACATACTGGTACGCCTTCTCTGGAGATGCTTTCTTAATGTCGTCGAGCTTGGACCAAAGCGCCTTGTGTTCGCCGGGCAGGATCATCTTGAGATTCTTGTGTGACGCAATGCGGTGAAGAGTGTAAGTTGCCGCAATGTGGCGAGCCTCCAAAACAGTTGCTTGAGGAGGTACAACATCAGGCGAGGGCGTAAACCGCAAAAATTCAACCTGACTAGTCTTGGGGTTCTTCTGGCCCAGGATAGCTGTGGCAGTGTATCCATTTTTCGAGTTTCGCTGTGCTTCGTGTTAGTGATCTGATTTGAACTAGTTCAATGATAAAAATTTCAACCTACCATGTCAAACGTAACCTTCTCCCACTTTGCTTTTTGGCAATGCTCATGCAGCAATGTCGCTGGAAGCTTGCCTGTCCATGAAGATGACGACGTGACCGACTTGCGTGCTTCAGGGTTCATGGGAGTGAACCGCTTCTTACCATTCGGCAGCGTCTGTGGCTTTTTGTCAGCCTCAGGATCGGGCTTTTCCTTCTCGGACTTTTTACTCTTAAGACCCTTAGAGGTCTTTGTCTTGTTCTTTTCCTTCATGGCTCCCAGGTCGTGTTCTGATGTTCTAATGATCTAACACTGAGTCGTTCTGATACCCTGGAGTTGATCTGTGAGGATTGAAATATTTTGTGATGACTAAGTACTTACCTCACCAGCCCGCTGATGAAGACTCGCAGATTCTAACCCCGAAGAGATCTGACAGTTACCCTGAAGATCTGATAACGAACTTGCCCCGCTACGTTATGATTGGTGGGTATCTTCCCATACGCAACGCCCTGCTCTGAGCCCGTCTTACCAGCAGCGCTGATACGAACAATTGAAAACTAAGAGTGCTAGGTCTAAATGCATTTGCAATGATAATGCTGCTCATTTTTTTTACCTATCTTGCCTTGAATCTGCCGCAACGTGCATTCATTTGGAAAGGGCTTCTTTTTTAAGTAGGAAAGCAATCGACCCTTAGTCGCGGTCTAGACCCTCTAGTCCAAATTCTATTGCCTCTGTTTGGAAATTTCAAATCCTCCTCCCGAGTAACTCGGCCGCTTCTTTCTCTCTGCCATCTCTAATTTCTTCCTGAGCAGTTCTATTATTGCTCTATAATTTAATAATTTTGCATTTTACAGCTTATCCATAGCTGAGTCCCTTTTTTTTACTGATATCTTTTGCTGCTATGCCTGCCGTCGTTACATCCGATCACGCCGACGCTGTCGCGGCCCTCCCTAAGAATGTCGTCCCTCCTATTCCGGCCATCGACAACTCGCCCGTTGAGACCCCTAGTAGGACCGTTCAGAGCAACGGTGGCCAGAGTAGTCTTGGAAGTCCTCCCGATGAAGACGACGAGTTTGACTATGAGGCGCTGCCTGAAAACACCTCGCTCGCTGCTAACCTGATAGCTGGTGCTGTTGCCGGTATCATGGAGCACACAGTCATGTACCCAGTCGATGCTATCAAGACCCGCATGCAGGTTGCAAAATCTGCCAATGTTTATTCCGGTATTGTCAATGCCGTCTCCAAGATCTCTGCCGCTGAGGGTGCCTCTAGTCTGTGGCGAGGCATCTCGTCCATGGTCATGGGTGCGGGTCCCGCGCACGCCGTCTATTTTGGCGTTTACGAAGCTGTCAAGGTAAAGCTCGGCGGCGACAATGTGGATCACACACATCTTCCGCTTGTCTCGGCTGCGGCGGGCGCCTCTGCCACGATCACGAGTGATGCGCTAATGAATCCGTTTGACGTGACAAAACAACGCATGCAGCTCAACTCCTCACATCGGTATGCGAGCACATTTGCCTGTATGGCTGATATTTACAGAAAGGAAGGCATCTCTGCTTTTTACGTGTCGTATCCTACAACCCTAATTATGAATATTCCCTTTGCTGCTGTCAACTTCACCATCTACGACACGACATCTAAGCTGCTAAACCCGGACCGTACGTACGATCCGCTAGTGCATTGCATTGCTGGTGGTCTCGCCGGTGCGACTGCCGCCGCTGTCACGACGCCACTTGATGTGGTCAAAACGGTGCTGCAAACCAAAGCCATTTTTGTTGAGAACCCCGCTGTTCTTGGCCTCAACTCGTTCCGGGACGGTGTCAAGTACATTTACAATAACAATGGTATCAATGGGTTTGCGCGGGGCATGCGGCCTCGAGTTGTTGCAAATATGCCGTCAACAGCGATATGCTGGACCTCATACGAAATGGCCAAGTTCTATCTGTTAAAAAAGGGCATGATTAAGGAATAGATAGATCAAAAGACCAATACGTAGAAAGTCAAATGTTATTTAAAAGAAGAAAAAAAAAAAAAGCTTGCAATATATACCCAAATCCTGTAAATAATTTTATTTTTATTTAATTATTGTTTAATCCATTTATCAATTATAACGAATTCTATTATGCTTTTCTGGTACGCCTCAGTCTTATTGCAAGAGACTATAAATATAACTGATGGATCTAGGCAAATTGAAGAAATATATGTAGACTATTCCATTATTCATACTTCAATGGAAACCACACAAAAAAAAACCAAAGATTGTAACTTCTGTAGATAGATGGGAAATAACGTCTGCATAAGGTGCAAATTTCCTTCTTTTTTTTTAAAGATTGCATGTGAATATCCCCCATCAGTCTGTACGGCGTTATCAATATGACAACCGCTTATCCGAGCGATTAGCAGGGCACAAATCGTAACTTGAGACTTGAACAACACAAAATCACAAGTCCACCACGAGCACGCACAACTATGTCAACCCATCACTTAGTTAAAAAGTTAACACATGTAAAAGAATATTCGTTTTTGAATTTACAATAAATTATGGTCTAGCTTGAACTTCCATTCACACTGGTTTTTCCAGTGACAGTTTGTACAACGCGCATACTGACTGCTTTGTACGCCCAGTGGGGGTCGCCGGTAGTCCCAGAATTCCATTGAAAACTCGACCACCTCATTCATCAACGCGCGATCAAAAGTAAACTGGTGATGAGAGATCGTGCGGATCTCGTCATTACGGGCATTCTGGTACATGAACTCAACCTCAGTCTGTGTCGAAACTGTTGGGACAATCATCCGATACAGGTCACTCAGCAAGCTTTGGAAGGACGCTATGGACCAGGCATCTGCGTATTTCTTTCTTAATGACTCCATGTGCGTCAACTTGTTGACTCGAGCCTTGTTGTGTGCCATCATTATAAGTGTGTCCTCCAACGGTTTCTTTACTGCGCTTCCTAGCTCGGTTGTGAAGTCAACTGAATCTAGATCAAAATCCCCATGGTGAGCATTCCAGGTTTCATGACTAAACTTGCCCAAAACTAGATTGTCAAGCATCTGGCGATATATAAATGTCTGAAACTTAGCATTCTGTATGCTTTCCTGAGTCGGAACCGCTGTCTTGCTTGCACGTGTTTTAGTGTCTGTTATCACCACCTCACCATTTTTATCCAAATGGAGTTTGTCGATAATACCTGATACAAGCACCTTCTTCCCATCCCCATAGGGTATTATGCCTTGTAAATAAAGCTCCCGAACGCTGCCATTGCGTACAAGCTCCAAGATTTTCACAATGGACTCAAAAACACGATCACGGTTCACAACTTTTGTTGGCAAGGTCTCGATGATACGAAGCACATCTTCAATTTTCTGGTTCTGCTGGCGTTCTAGCACCTCGTGTATGCGCGTCCCGCGTTCTAGCATTTTGGATTCGTACCGCACATCAAATATGAGGTCATAATAATAACGCACTTCGCAGTACTTGGGTATAAGCCCTGTCACAGACACATGGTGCTGGCCAATGCGCTCAAGTAGTGTCGTACCGTCGGGCTTTGGGATCGTGATGATATTTCTTTCAGGTTTAGCAGTCTCTTTAACACTAGTAGGTATTGGTCCAGTGGAAACAGCTCCAGTGCTACGAATATCCCCAAAAGTCGATTCTGTGTTTGACGATGATGTTGAGATGGGCTTTTCAAGTGAGTCCTTGCAAGCACTGTCCCTAATGCGCCGTGGAAAGATCAGCTCGAGCACAGGATGGCCCCGGCGGGCTGTCGTAGTAATAAACCGCTTTGCCGGTAGTTGAATTGTTCTGATCATAACTATTTTCTTGTTTTCTTTATCTACAAGGCTCTAGTATCTATTGCCTAGCAACACTTGGGTATTGAATCTCTAGTATGCGGTGATAGATTTTGATCCTGAGATTTTCTGGGCAATGAGACTAAATACCACGCAAGTGCCGAGAAAGCCAATGAGGTTGAAAAACTAAAAA
>Ga0160505_101119_pt1 | contig 13204 bp, 8 predicted proteins | sample DIDeMG_FD_108225 | JGI IMG/M metagenome (GOLD analysis project Ga0160505, IMG submission 108225) | Enriched chicken feces microbial communities from UW Madison campus, WI, USA - DID2874_E49_Stillage MG | ecosystem: Host-associated > Birds > Digestive system > Large intestine > Fecal ... | reverse complement strand
ATGACGATAATCGTGACGGGCATGTTCATCTGGGGCACCTCCTCCTCCTCCTCGGACGACGCGGACGAGTGCACCGATCCCTCGCGGGGCACGGCCGTGCCGTTGGACGTCGCCTCGCCCACCACACCTTCGCCCTCGACGACCGAGCGCGACTTTTCCTCGTCGCCCTCGGCCTGCTCCTCGTCGCGCTTCTTGCTGCGGAAGTTGGCCATACGGCGGGCACGGCGCCTGGCGCGTCCGGGGAGGTTGGCAATCTCGGGGCGGTAGCGCGTCGACTCAATGCCGGGCGCGTCGTCAGAGTACAGGTCCGAGTGGGTCCACATCTGGAAGAGCATGAAGAAGACGTAGAGCGCAAGCAGGATGACAGCCACGCCGTGCGACATGTTCAAGAGGTCCTTCTTCTCCTCGTCCGACGAGCCGTCCGTCCTGGAGAAGGCAAAGTGGAACGCGGACTGGGGCGTCAATTAAGCGATACGCAGGTTTGAACTTACGGGAACGAGAACGGCACAAACGGCAATAAGCAGCAGAGACATGTTGAGCTGAGACGCAGTCTCCTTCATGCTCTGCTCGGCGTACTTGAATCCACCGGCAATGAAGCACATGCCGAGGACAAGGAGCAAGTTGGAGAGCATGGATCCGACAAGCGACGACTGCACGACATCAATCTCGCACTTGATAAGCGCGATAATGGCAACGATGAGTTCGACGACGTTTCCGAGCGTAGCATTCACAAGACCACCGAGGGTCTCGCCGAGACGCATGGAAATCTCCTCGGTCGCAAATCCAAGCAGACCAGCGAGCGGGATGATGGAAATAAAGGTCATGACGAAAACGACCGTGTCCGAGATCGAGTGGTTGCCACCCGACTTGACAAAGTGCAGTGCCCAGCCGACGGGGATGAAGACGAGCAGCACATTCCTGCGTGGATCAGCAAGTGGTCAAAGAAGCATGTCGAGAACAGCCCATCAGTGGAATTGCCACCTGAAACCCGCCACAGAACAACGCGAAACATCGCTGGAACACGGTCCCAATCTGTGATCAAGCCACAATTCAGCCCGTAGTCGTCCCACTACGGCCGGGTCATTCCCGACGACGATCCAAGCTCGATTGGATTCACAACACGCAGTTACTTCTCGGTGGAAAGCGACAGGTCGACTTCTTGGTCCCCAGTGCAGTGACCGCAGCAGCATTACTGATGCTGTGTAGAGTGCGAAGACCACACTTGACGCTTGTCTACGGATACACCAAACCACACAGCCCAGCCTTAGGGTGCGGAGACGCCATTTTGTTTACCGCTCCACAGCCGGTCCGCTCGTTCCCACCGTCTTGCTCAGCGTACTCACACCCATGAACTGCAAATCGCTGCCTTGAAACTTGCGAGCCACCCGGGAGCCGGGGCCACAGGGCGCTCAGGCGTAAACAACGACGTCGTAACTTTGCGGAGGACGGCTGCCGCCGACGGGGCAGGCTCGGAGCGGGACCGGTGGCCTGACTCGCCTGTCGCCTTGCGCGAGCCGCCGTGCTGCGCATCGACAGTGACGGCGCGTCCGGGCCGCCGGCGGAGTTCCTCGTTTAGTGCCGAGTTGGAGGCGGCGGTCTGCGCCGAGGTGGCCGAGGTAGCGGACGGGCCGGCGACAGCGGCGGCGGGAGTCTCCTCCGGCGCGAGAGAGAGGTGCGAGCCTACCGGGGAGTAGGATAGCGGTTGATCCGAGACGTTGGCCATCGTGAGCCTTTGTTGTGCGGTGGAAGAGAGTGTTGGAGTTCAAGTCAAAACAAGATGGAAAGAAAGAGAGAGGATATAGTGAGTGAAAAGAAAGTCGAGGAGCCGTGAAGAGAAGTGGAGCACGAATGGAGGATGGCGGATGGAGGATGAACAAATTGACAGAGGAGGTATGAGGCAGGCGGGGTGGAGCGTGATGCAACAGTTCTTCCCAACTCGTGCGCCGACCCGCTTTCGGTCGCTTCCTGTGGGGTGGGAGCGTTGTGTTTTTTCTCTGCATTTTCGATTAATTCTTCGTCCCGTTACACAGTCCACAACTGTGCTGAACCTTGATCTTCCACTGGCTCATGTGCTCTTTCTCTTTCTCTTCTCTTCGCCCTCCCGAGCCGTGCATTTGCATTTGCATTCTTCGGCATGTCGCTCCAGTTCCAGTTCCACGTCCTGAGGAACAGGGGCAGCAGCGCGTCATAACTGGCGGATAGCGGATAGCATCAAGAGACTGTTTACTGTTACTGTTACTGATACTCCACGTCGGTGGTGGTGGAGATTTTATTGATGGTGGTGTTTACGCTTGGCGGCGTGTCTAAAACCTGCGGATGTTGCTAATTATGGATCTGGCAGCACCACTCGCAGTTTGCTTGGCAGGAACGGGCCCGGGGGGCCTGGGGGTCCAGCACACTCTATTATGGCACCCACTCCAAAATCGGCGTCATCTGGCTGGCTGGCTGAGCTCGCTCCGACACGCCCGGGATCCACAACAGGCTCACTCACGCGCACACCGCAGTCCATACAAAGGGGCCAGGCCGTCTCCAAGGGGAATCTCGAAATCTCCAATCTCGCCCTGGCTGGAACAGAAACAGAAACACGGCACGCCCTTCGCCGAGCCAGGCAGCCAGCCCAAGTTCGGTCCAGATCCCGCCGCCACGCGGTTTAATTGGGTCGTTTGCATCATTGGGCAGTGTCTCATCAGAGAGAAATGATAACGATCGGGCCTGAGTCCTCTCCTGTCTTAGCGAGGATCCCTTCCCTTGAGCCCACTCCTCCCTGACGTCGTTGTGGGTGTGTGCATGGGCGCTCGTTCGCATCCGCCACCCCATCCGTGCATCCGTGCATCCGTGCATGGCCCGCGGTGACGTCGATCAATAACCATACTGGAGATCAGTGCTGCGCCTCTACGGAAATGCATGGCGCACATTCTCATGTGTCCGTGAGCTTGCCTGCTTGGGCCTGTCGGTGATGAGCGACGTTGGTAATACACAGCGTTGATGAACGTCCTGCATCATTAACGATTGAGAGTCGGGGGATAGCTTGTGCTGCACAAGCTGTGCTGCTTCGCAGTACCTTCACACTCGTCGGTCGTGCTTCTCTGCAAAGGTCCATAGGAGAAGCAGCGCTCACAGTAACAGGACAGCCTAGTGATCGCCGCACATACGCAGTGTTGGCCCTCACCGCTCACCCCAGTGTCGATGCCAGTACACCGCTTCGTCAAGTACAGTGGAGACCTCGTGTGGCATTTAGACACTACCCCTAGGTACCGCAGCAGGCTCCAGAACTACACTACACAGCCGCGGACAACATGACAGTGGCACTCGTGACGTCGACTCTACCAGCCACTCCCAACCACCAAGATCCCTCCTTCTGTCAATACAGGCGTTCTTTCTGTGCTTCCCAGCTCCAGGCGTCGCGCGAGGCTGCCCATTGCAACAGAACACAGAGGCTGATGCATAAGAAGGCGGCTGTGGCTGCTGACGTAAGCCACAGACATAACACTCGCCACATGTATAGTCTAGTGGTTAGGATGCTTCTCTTCCATCCCCCGTCGCTCCGGCTGCCGGGTAAGTCGAAGAAGCGGCCGGTGTTCGAATCACCGTACATGTACGGCGGAGCAACGCGTACAGCTTCAGCGTTGCCTTTTTGGAAATGCGGCAACGGGGTCGTGGACGCGGTCCTGGTGTGGACGACGGGATCGCGGCCCAGAATGCCAACCCGGACCGTCGATGGCCGTATTAGAGCCTCAGAGATCCGAGGGAGACGTCACCATCTGAAGCAATGGAGTAGGTCTAACTGGTTCAGCCATTGAGGGGAGAGGCAGGCGAGACACGAACGCTACGTCCAATCCAATCATCAGATTTCCTGTCGGCGAGCCAGGTTCCTCCAACATAAGGAAGGACAGCTCCCAGCCACCCAAACAATCCCATAGTCACATCCTCATCTACCCTATTTTCCGCCTCTTCATGAAAGACACAGCACCAGGCCACGTCTCGCGAGCGCACGCCACTGAAGTGATCTCGTCGGGCGTGTAGCTCAGTTGGTAGAGCGTTCCATTCGCAGCGCGGCAGATGCCGAGCAAGTATGTGATTTGGAAAGGTCTTTGGTTCGATTCCTAACTCGTCCAGTCCTCCTCTGAAGAAGAGGAGCATCCTTTTTCTTGCCGGCGAGGAGATGAGGAGAGGGGGGGACGGCTGCGGTGTCGGTGATGCCGAGGGCGAGTGCTATGTGAGCGGAAGAGTTGAGGATTTTCGGAACGTAGGTGAGACGAAGAAGAGTGATGCAGGTTCATCTCAAGCTAGGTAAAGAGAGTTTGGTTAACGAAGAGGGGGTAAGGATATGGACCCCTGACAGTGAGGACGGCAGATGACTGATGTCTGCCGACCTCTTTTCATGCCTTCACGTGAAGGCCAAGGGTTAGTCAATCTGGAACGGAGTTGGTGGCCGAACTGTTCACTTCCTCCACGCTGTATCTAACTGACTGTACAGAGTAACAGTGCAGAGAGCAGAGAAGCACTGCTATGGGCCGCCTCGTCAGTGTACAGAAACCGAGGGATCAGTACTGTCGTTGATATCAGCTGGCTAAGGTTAACATGAAGGCGTGATTCCCCTTTGCCACGCGTATTCTGACCTGTCGTCCTCCCCTTATTTCGTGGCCATATTCGGTGTTGGTTGTTTAACCTACTCCAGAGTAGACCGAAGCATTGAGGACGACCATCACTGGAAGTGCACGACGCACACGGTACGGTTCGGAGGGAGTTCCGGGCACCCCGAGGAGTTGATTGGGTTGATGCTCCGACCAGACCGAGACAGCTTGGATTAGATCGCAAAGTTGTGAAGATTCAGTATCGCATTCTCCGCGCTTGACGATTAGATGTCAGTGTCAGTATTAACCGTATGAAGCATACTCATCACCATGAAATGAATGAAGCAACACCAACAATCGTTCGTGCGCCACCAGATCGTCATTCGGAGGACGGAACCAAAATTCGGAGATGACCTCCACTTCGTCCCGATCCAACAATCACAATCGGGGGTATGCACAGCGCACAGCATCCCATCCCATCCGTTTCCCATCCGTCACCGCAACGCACAACAACCACAATGTCGACACCACAGCCCCCGCGCCCGCCCGCGCCGTCGCGCAAGGGCCCGAACCCGTTCCTCATGCTCGGCCTGTTCGCGGCTGCCTCTTCGGCCTTCCTCATCATCACGGACCGCCGGAACCGCGACCCGAACCACAAGCGCAAGGAGTACCATGGCCCGCTGCTCGGCCCGCTTAGTGCCGAGAAGGTCGATCTGCCGGACCGCAAGCCCGTGGAGGGATAAGACCGCGAGAGTGACTAGTGAAAGAAGTGACGAGTGTGAAAGACGAGTGAGTTTCCGCACCGCTGTGACTGATCTGACCTTAGGCATTACATATTTCCCATCTGCATTCATTGGACGTACATTACTCTGCTGCCGTTGCTAGAGCTACTGCTGCAGGCTTGACTTGACTTGACTTGCAGAGGTGGTGACACTCGGAGGGAAGCGCTGTTTCCACCGAGAGTGAAAGTGCGCAGTGGCGAAACGATGCGTTTCCTTCCGCGTTCTTTATCACTTTGTGATACAGCTGGATCTTTGAATAAACGAACAAGCACTGCAGCGTCCGCCAGAAGGCACTGGGACGCCATGGAATCGCACAACGATGCACCCCGAGCACCGGGGACCTGAGGCGCCGGAAGCCGACAGATCTCACGTCGCCCAATTTGACTGCTGCACAGCAGCCAGGTCTCGGTTCCACCGAAATTTCTGTCCGGTGTCACATCCCGACCTTTACCCCTTCCCCTCCTGCCCTCTGCACTGACATTAGCTACTGACGAGCATGACGAGCCTGATTTTGTTCAGTGCACCAATACTCACACAGGGTTTCAACGCGACGCCTCGGCGCCGTAATTGGAACACTGGGAGATGGAACAATCCCATTTCCAGGATTGTCACACGACAGCGAGACGCCCACACCGGTGCAGACCAGGGTGTGTCAATGCACCATGCCAATGTCCCATGGTGGACCTGCGCATTGCCATGTCTTGGCTGGGCAACACCAGCTCTGGAGACATGGTTCTCCGCACTAAGTGCTCATGTCTCGGGTGCCGGTCATAGCTGTCCTCACAGCCACGCCGCGCTTCACCTGGCGGACGGAATGTGCCAATGAATCTCGGTATTGATCCTCTATAGTGTCTTCCGATCCAGAGCGCAGAACACACCGCTCAGACCCCGCCGTGCTTACCTTTGACGTCACTCGCCCAAGGACATCACACCATGTCCGAGCTAGCAGTGGACGTACCCCTTCACGGACGGCGCGACGCGACGCACGCGCCCGCACGCGTGCACACCGCTGCCATCACGTTCTGTAATGACTCCTTTACTCGCATTACAGCTTGGACGACCACCTCGGCGCAGACTGTCGTTTCACAGACTTGCACCGGAGTGCGAACATTACACCGGAGTGCGAACATTACACCGGAGTGCACAGTCGGACCGACCACTGCGCTGCGTGCTTCGGAGATGTTGACTGATACTGACACATGTCACATGCTGACACGACTCCCCGCCCAATGATTCTCCGGGCGTCACGTCTAATGTCAGTTCCTTCGCAATGTCTGTCTCATGCACATGTTTGCGCAGCAGTGCGTTGTCACTTCTCTTCTGTCACCTGGTCACATTTCCTGCACGCCCCTATTCTCCGCTCACAGCCAGCCAGCCACGCATTGCTTTCGAGGTGACATGTTCCAATGTGAGGTGTGAATGTGACTCTCATGTAATGTTGCGCAGGGACTGCGGTGGCCACAGTCACTGTTCAGGACCCCGAACCTGGATCGACTCACCGATCTCCCCGGAGTATGGAACTAAACAAACACCGGAGAGAGATATAAAGACTGGGAGGTCGCGACGTTTCTTTCCCCATCAACGTCAACATCAACATCTCCGACTTCTTCTCTCCAGTCTTCTCTCCCACTCTGGGTGGGAGGTCCCTGGCCGAGGCCAGGGATCGGAAGCTCGGCCTCGATCACACCTCCACGCACCTAACGCGCAGGCTGACGTCTAACCGCTTCCGAGAACCGAGTTCGTACCCCCACACACAACTTGCGGCGATGCAAGGGTAGGTCGGGATCGAACCACATTACTTGCCATATAGCTGACCCTGACAGCGACCCTCAACCTCACGCCAAGCATCGCACGAGTCCGATGACGACAAACCTCGGCTACGATCGAACCGCCTCGCCGAGCGCACGAGAAGAAGGACGCTCACTGAGACGCAGAGACACGGTATGACCCTCTGTCCGGCCGCTCCAATCTTCGGAGAGGAGGCAAGGCGCGCGCTGGGCCCGTCTGCGCCGCCCGAACCTTGGGGAACGGAGAGCAAGGACAGGACTCCAGCGCGCACAGCCCTCTGCCAGGCCATTCTACCGTCTTACATACTCGGAGCCATGGCGACAGCCCGCTGGCAGGCCTAGCGCCACATGGCGACAGCCCTCTGTGCGGTCCGCAGATTACATTCATCGCGGGCCATGCGCGACACGGTGCACTACCCTCTGTCCGGCCGTTCCGATGTTTTGTTGGGGACACAAGGCGCCAGCCCGCTGTGAGGCAACTTGACACGGTCCACTACCCTCTGTCCGCCGTTCCCCAACCAAAACAGAAAACAGCGAAATCAAGGCGCACTGCCCTCTGACACCCGCTACCAAACCGCTAAAAACAACACAAAACGCAAAATCGAAATTACGCGCGGTACATACACGGTGAGCAGGCGCCTGGCACCGGCTCTGATCACAGGTACACCCCCGTCACCAACTGCTGCGATGCAGCCTGGCGCGTTGAGAAGTTCAGAAGGAAGAAGAAGTGAAGTGTACAAAGGAGAAAGAAGAAGAATCAGAGGAATGTATGTGCCCTCCAACAGCGTTTTCACTCACCAGCACAGCCGTCCCCCGCGCTCGTGCTCTCGTCCGTGCCCACACACGGTGTGAGCATCGTCTTTCGCCCTCGTCACCCGCTTCTCGTCTCACGCCCCCGCTCTCGTCCGGCTCGTATACGCGAGCGAGTCTCGACACCGCCCGAGGCGACACGACCCACCGACCCGCTAGTACTGCCACCACATCGACAACCCAGCTGGCCTCCACCCCGAGCCCGAGACACGGATTTCATTCGAGGAGACATGCAGGATCATGACTGTGCAGTGGTAGCTTACAACAGGACTTACGAGACTATGCAGACTGTAGCACTTACCGCAGACTTACGACCCAGACCACGAGTCCCTCGAAAGCAAGCGACAGCCAGAACCAAGGCTTCAAGAGCTTGGCGAAGATACTCAAGGCATGAACCTGCTCCTAATACTGACCTCCAGACTAAAGCTTCCTAGCCGATGGTACCTGTCGCCACATCCCCGCCCTCGCCGCCGCCCACCGTCGATCCCACCACAACTCCGACCCTCGGACCTCGTCCTCGACCGTCCCTCAGCCTCCCAAACACCCAAAAAGGACTCCGCCCTCGCTAACGAGCGCGAGACAGGCCACGACGGGGATCGAACCCGCGATCTCCTGATTATCGAATCGTAGTCAGACGCCGTACCATTTGGCCACGCGACCGGGACGTTCACGACGCCGAGCGCCGAAATCCGCGCCGAACGTCGAAGCCGAGACGTGGAGGGCTACACAAGGCCAGTGGCACGCAGTTAGAGGGCTGTCTGACTGACTTTGGAGCGCTAGGGGCGGAGGGGATGACTGTAGATGCATGAGATAGCTCACAGCAGGCGCGAACGGTTGAGGAGGATACCGAGGATCGATGAGTCACCGTCGAGAGGTTTGGGGAACCTGAACTGACCTCAGACGACGAGACCTGAGAGATGAGCTAACTCTAGATATTCGACTCGATCTGCATCAAGATTGGGACCGGTCGGGCAGATACGGCAGCCACGCTCTCACCGCGGCTGGGAAAGGGCTGATCACAGGTATTCCGTTTCTGGTCAACAATGCGAGTCAACCTTGCCAAACTGTTAGTTACAGATATTTCCAAGACGCGGAAAGAGCTAATCACAGCTGGAGATTGACGACGACGGGAGCGATGACAGGAAACTGACGACAGGCTCGAACCCCGACGGCTCTTGGCCTACCTTTATCTGTTCGGCCGATCGCTGCTATGTATGTCGTATGCGCCTCCCGCCGCCCTACACGCGCCACGCATAGGCCGGCCTCGAATGCGTTGGAGACAGTTTCAGTAGTACTAGCTTAGACAATGGCGTATGGACAGCTCAAAACACATGAGGCGTGCCATATATTCCGCCACGGGTGATGCCCTCTGGGTGTGGGTTGCATCTGGAAGGTAGGCGCTAGCAACAGCCCGAGCAGAACTGCTAGAAAAAGCCAAGATCAAGCAAGCAGTGGCGGACGGTGTACACCAGCTATTGATTTCCCAGCTACATGACAGCGTTTGCTGCAAAACAATGATTCAGAATTCCGTCGGAAACAGTCAATGCATTCCGTGCCTTGAGCCACGGCGGTGCCTTCTGGGGCTTCCCCGTGGCGGAACGGCATGCCCGTCAGTATCGGCAGCAACGGCCCTTGACTGACGTCGTTTTCTTGGCATTGCATTGTTCTGTGCTGAGGAAAGTGGAGGATGTGTACAAGCTGTCGCCACCTCTGACTGCAGACTTGGTGTCCCCCACTCACTCTCGCTTTCACTGACACGCAATGCTCACCGCGATACTCCTCGCCGCGCCCGCTGCGGCCTTCCAGGCCACCCTGCTATTCAACATGTCCTTCTCGGACATGCACGCCTTTTACCAGTGGACGTCTCCGGCGTTCGCGCCGCGGCAGGCGATCAACACCTCGATGCCCGGGATGTGGAACACGAGTTTTGCGGACACGCCGTGGAGCACGTACGCGCCCGGCATAATTGGGGGTGGCGCGTCAACGCATGCACGGTACAATGTGTCGGCGTCGGCAACAGAAACGAACGGGATCAACCATGCGGGACAAATTGCGGGGCTGTCGACGCTCTCGCTTGTGTTTTACGGCGCTGGGGCGTGGGTCGACTGCAGGCTGAGTATGACACCGCACGGCGGCTATGACCCGTACGCTATCATGCGGGTCGGGAGCGCGACGATGAATATCGTGAAACCCGTATCCGGCTTGGTGGGGAGGGAGGTCGATGTCGGCAGGCAGGAGACGTCGTTGAGCGTGTATGGCGGCGATGTCGAGGTCACGGGGCTCACGCTCACGCTTGGCATCCAGTCGCAGGCGTATGTCCTACACATCGGCACCACTGACCTGCAGGCGGAGGATAGAGGACGTACCGAGGGCAGTTCAGCCGTGGATCCTCGATGGCCAGCTTAACTCGTTCTTCTCGTACAGGGGCGGCTGGGAGGTGCGGCACGAGCTCGGTGGCGGCGGTACGTTCCTGGCGAGAGTGCATGCTCACAGCAGGTGGCCAAGCGGCGATAGCGTACGAGCACGCAGTGGCGTCCTCGCCCGATAACAGCGCGGCCGTGACGACATTGTTCAGCGTGCCGGCCAACACGACCATGCTGATCATCAACGGCACGCTGGGACCCATGAACGGGCAGGCGGCCATCACTGTTCTGCCGCCCGTGTTGTCCGCCGAGCAGTTGCCGCGAACCACGAACGTCTCGGACCCGGCGTACGCCCTCGGCGCGCGTGTGATCCACTCAGTGTTCAACTGGTGGACGCAGCCTGATGCCGTCATCTACCTCGCTGTGCTGGACCCCACAGTGCAATACAATGTGACGATTGCGCCGTACGGCCTCACTGCGGCCGACAAGGTGTACGGCGAGATTGGTCTGCACAGCGTCACTTTCTATGCGGGCGGAGCGTGAGTACCTCACTTATTTCTCTAGTTCACGAGTAGGCCCGACGGCACGACAAGTACCTCACCGACACCAACTGGCGATCCCTCCCATCTCAGCAAGGGCGCCATCGCCGGCATTGTCGTGAGTCCCTGCCAGCCCATGCCGCTGACGCTAGATCGGGGCGGTTGTTGGTCTTGCCCTCATTGCGGCCGCAGCATACTTCCTCGCCTGGAAGCACATTCGCAGGCGCATGGCCAAACAGTGGGTTGGTCCCGTGGCGGAGCTGACAACAGGCGCCAAGCTGATCCGTTGTCGTTTGTCGTTGACGACGACTGCAAGGCGACGCCGTACAAGCGGAATGCCCCCAACGCGTGAGTGTACTTGTCCCGTTTGACTTGCTAACAATAACAGGCCGTCGGTGCCTCTACGGACGAGCAAGTTTGCGCCTGCGGTGCCAGTAGCACCGTTCGACGACGAGGTCCATGTCCTGCAGGCTCAGGATGTCGGTACCGTGAAGCGCGTCGAGTGGGTGCCGCCGCAGTATGACCCGGCGTGGAACAAGCCACAGGACAACGGTCAGAGTTCAGACAAGTAGAGGGTGCAGTGGAGTATAATGTATTGATCATGCCATGCCGTTCAGATGAGGTCAGCGACGATGCCACATGCCACGCTGCAGGCCAGGCATGACGTGCCACTTCGACCGTTGTCCGTGAGCTGCTTCCTACTGTCCTTTCTGTCACGTCTCAGTCTCTCTATTCATGGATATCAGTCCCTCCAACACTGGTTAGCATTAGAAAGTTCTTCCTCTTCTTCACTCCTGGCCTGCACTTGCAGTCTCAAGCCCTTCAGCGCGTCAGTGTACTCCACCTGCGATTTCAACTGCGACAATTCCGTAGGAATACAATGCATCGACACCAAAAATGGCCAGTATCGATAATGCATCGACATCGACCCGTCATCCATCGGCCGCACCCATCGCCGCGTGCGGGGCACACGGTGTGTCTGTCTGTCTATCTAGCTAGACCCATCGATGGGGTGGCGAGGAGCCCCGAGAGGCGGAGGGAGTGGATCCGTTTAGGCGGTCTCGGTCTGGAGCTGGGCAAGTGTTAGCCACCGGCAAATAACTTGCAGTTTGCTATACTTACGAGGTCCGAGTCACCAGCGTCCTGGATCGACATGACGCCGACGCGGTAGAGCTTACCGGCGGCGGTGCCGAGGTCGACGTTGGAGCCGTCGTAGTGGTGGACCGAGGTCTTGGAGCTAAAAGCGTTAGAAATGTTCACAACTCGAGGTTGTTGTTACTCACAGCATGGCGTAGTACTCGAGCTCAGACTTGCGAAGAGGGGGGCAGTTCTTCGAGATGAGGATGAGCTTGGCTAGCAAGTTAGCAATCGGGGAGTCCTTCTCAGCCGAGGCTCCAGCCCCCGACCACGCGGGCGGTGTGGCGTCACGGGCGGAGCGAGCAAACGACGCGGATTGAGAGCAGTTGCTAAGCCACATCTCACTCGTTGATCGCTACTCGCACCACCCGCTGTGACATTGAATGACCACACGACAACCACACCGAATTTGTGGCTCTTGGATTAACACTTACACTTGCCGTTGCGGAGCTGCTTGAGGGCCTGCTTGTAGCCGAGGGTGAACTTGCCCGACTTGACAACAAGCTGGAGCTTCGAGTTGATGTTCTCGGAGGCCTTGGCCGACTTGGACTTCTTAACGGGAGCCATTTTCTGCAATGTTAGGACAGTTCTTTCGAGGTTGGGTCGAGTCGTATCGGTTCGGCAGACGCGCAGACGAGCAAGATGGGAGCGAAACGACCTTTCTGCCCTCCTCGCGATCTGGTGGTGGGCGCAAATTTCCGCCAGCGAAAACTCGCACCCGACCACAGAATCCTCCCTGTCTTCCTCCTCTGTCCCGCTTCAATCCTCCATCCCCATTCTTTCTCCCTGCGCTCGCTCGCTCGCTCGTCGTCGCGCACGTCTGCCGGATTCCGATGTCGACGTCCCCGCTGGGCCTGACGGCGTATACGCACTGATCGATGTGTTGACGGATACGGATACACGACGGTGCAGTAAAGACTTTTACCGTGCGTGCGGGCCCTGCCACCGGGGAGGCTCTGGCTCTGGCTGGGCATTGGGAAGAATCTGCTAAAGTGGGGGGAACCAATTGTACCGAATTTGTCTCGATCCCTTCATGTCGCCATAATCCCGAAACGCCGGCCCCACCATTGGGTATTTTCACTTGTGGCACAACCACGTGGTCGCGGAAGCAATCGGGTGGCAAGTAGGAACTAGCCGAGCATTGAGAAAGAAGTCGAAGCGCAAGTGAGGAGTCAGGAGGTTAGGAAGTCAGGAATATCAAGCAGCAACACT
>Ga0160505_101118_pt1 | contig 13205 bp, 7 predicted proteins | sample DIDeMG_FD_108225 | JGI IMG/M metagenome (GOLD analysis project Ga0160505, IMG submission 108225) | Enriched chicken feces microbial communities from UW Madison campus, WI, USA - DID2874_E49_Stillage MG | ecosystem: Host-associated > Birds > Digestive system > Large intestine > Fecal ... | reverse complement strand
TTTTTTTTTTTTTTTTTTTTTTTTTTTTTTTTTTTTTTTTTTTTTTTTTTTTTTTTTTTTTTTTTTTTTTTTTTTTTTTTTTTTTTTTTCAAAAATAATTGTCTCTTCCATTCTTAGAATATTTGAATTGACTACAATGGCAACCTGAGACCTGCCTACTTGAGTCTCAAGTATAAATATTTCCTCTTTTCCATTGCCAATTCTCTTTTTTCTTCTCTTCTTTCTCATCAAGTCTTACTTTTTACTTATACCGTCGTTTAACACACCTTAATCAACACCCACAGTCGTTTAATATTATCACAATGAAGTTCTCTGTTGCTGCCGTCGCTGCCTTTGCTGGTGCTGCCTCCGCTGGTTTCGTTAACGTTACCACCGTTACCATTCCTTGCGAGATCACCTCCACCTCCGTCGTTGAGTCCTACGTCACCTACTGCCCTGAGGCCACCACCCTTATTGAGGGTAACAAGACCATTGTTGTCTCCGAGCCCGGTACCGTCACCGTCACTGACTGCCCCTGCACTCGTACCTCCACCCACACCACCGTTACTGTCACCACCTGCCCTGTCACCAACGGTACCCCCGTTCTTCCTTCTTCTATCGTCCCCGTGACTTCTGCTCCTGCCACCAAGGAGTCCCCCAAGGAGACCAAGCCTGTTTCTTCTGCTCATTCTGCTCCCGTTGTTGCTAACGGCACCACCACTGCCACTGCCCCTGCTCAGGGTGGTGCTGCTGCCATTGGTGTCTCCGGTGCCCTTGCTGGTGTCGTTGCCGCCGCTGCTTACCTTTTCTAAGCAATTAACCCATTTTTTCTTTAAAAAAAAGACATACATTTTTACGACCCTTACATTTTTTATTCATCAATTCTCATTCTATTTATAAACACATAATTTGATACATATAATTCTTGTTTACTTTTCTTTGCAATCATTAATTTATTTTTTGTTTTATTACACTAGTGAGCCATTTTGTAACCTTACACCAAATATACCATGTTGTGACCAACGGGGCGCCTAATTGATTACAAGTAATGACCCACCAATGTTTCACAGCAAAGACAAAAGTTACTGCACCTTCTCGTTTTGTAGTTTTCTTGTATTCATCCTTCTCTTATTCTTACTTCAAATATAAATAGCAATATCAAACAGTCTTGTCTTGCAGCATCGGAGCATAGCGCCTTGAATCAAATCCACTGTTGAAGATTCAGGCCATTATTATTATTTTTTACTGGGTGCCGTATTTATCAGTTTCTGTAGCCAATTGTTCCGCATTCAAATGTCAAGATCCAACACTGTGGAATTCTCTTCCTATCTCAACAGCTTAATTAGTAATGAGCCTGTAATTAAACCAGCTCGTCCAGCTCGTATAGGCTCTATTGTAGGAGCTGCTTCGCGCCGAAGCACTTCTGCAGCTGCCCCCATGCCGCGCAGACGGAGCGACAATGCAAGCAGAGCTGCTTCCAGAGCCAAGGCCGTTTCGTTAGGGGCAGGCGGCAGCGACAAGGTTGTTTGTGCTATCAGCGAGGGGAGGGGATCCCCAACAGTCGTGGGCCTCTGTTTTTTGGTTGTCGGTACAAGCGAATGTATCATCTGCAATATTGTGGACTCTCAGACCTACATAAGAACTTTGCAGAAGTTAGATGTGTTTGACCCAACGGAGATTTTGATGCCAATAGCATCGTGTGGTACAACCCAGCCCAGCGGCAGCAGTACTGGAAAATCCAAATTGTGTATACTAGTTGAGCGTTATTTTCCAGGCGCCAAGCTTGTGCCAACCAACAGAAAAGAATATAACGCAAGTTTAGGCATTGAGTGTTTGACTAAATGGGCTGCACCAGAGGAAACAGAAGGGTTATCTTTTGAGCTTTCCAGCAAGTACTATACGGCTTGTGCAGCTGCAGCTGCGATTCAGTACACGCAGAGTAAATATCACATTAATTATACGACCAACTCGGTAAGAATTAAGTTTCAGGCCAGCGAAGATAGCATGGCGCTGAACTCCACCACTATCAAGTCGCTAGAATTGGTGCACAACTCGCTTGAAGCAACCAGAGGCATGTCTTTGTATAAGCTGATGAACAAAACCCACACGGCCATGGGTGCTCGGATGTTAAGGTCATGTATTTTGCAACCTCTAACTAATGTAGAGACCTTAACAGGCCGGCAGGATGCAATAAAAGAGCTTTATGAAGAAGCGCTTATATTCTCTCAAATAACAAAAAGTATCAATTTTTGTTTTATCTCCCCATGTTTTTTATTATCATGCAAATCTAATGTGCTAATAAAACTTTAGAACTCAAGTCATTTGAAGACTTGGATAGGCTGTTCACGACACTTTCGACGGTGTGGAAAACCAAAAAGAAGCATATCAGTGATCAGCGGGTGAACCAATTATTGATTCTCAAGGAAGCCATTGACCATTCTCTCGAGCTATATCACTTGTTGGCTCCCCTTAAATCTGCGTTACTTGTGGAGCTTAGGTCCGTATTTGGATCAGATATTGTCAAATCCGTCAAGGATCTGCTTGCCACAGTTTTGGCAGAAGATTGTCGCTGGGCACAGGGTGCACTAGAGTTACGCAAGCAAAAGTGCTACGCCGTGCTGTCTGGTGCCAATGGGTTTCTCGACGTCACTCGGCAGATTTACGAAGAATACAACATGGATATTGGCGAGATGGTTAAAGCCTACACCAAGAAATATCATGTCAATTTTGAAACGCGTTACGATGTAAAGCGGGGCTATATACTGAGAATAAGAAACCCAGACCAGGACGAGGGTGCCGGACAACTCCCGGACGATGTCTTCTTAAATAAACATAAGGCAAATCGGTTCCTGGAATGCACGACCTTAGAAATGATCAAGTGCAACATGCGCATCAACAACGTGTTGAGTGAAATCATTCTGGTGAGTGACCAAATCGTAGAGGAGCTGTTTGAAAATAAGTTGACACAACCGCACCTCAGCCTAGAGCTTTTCAAAGTGTCAGAAGCTGTAGCGGTGCTGGACCTCGTGTGCGCGTTCACAGAACTAGTTACATCAAGTTTCAGCGGCTATGTACGGCCTGAGTTTTCCACGTCGCAGCGCCACTCCAATAAAATGGCCGTCAAGCTTGCGCGGCACCCCATCTTAGAGCGTACCATGGGCTATAAACCATACGTGCCAAACGACTACTATGGTTCCTTGGACACGGCGCGCATGAACATTGTGCAAGGTGTAAACATGAGCGGGAAGAGCATCTACCTACGCACAATTGCGCTGATAGCTGTGATGGCACAGACAGGCAGTTTTGTGCCTGCAGAGTATGCGGTGCTGCCCGTGTACCGTGCCCTTTATACGCGCATCACGCCCGACGCAAGCGATCTTTTAAGCTCAACATTCAGCGCCGAAATGACAGAAATGGCGTACATCCTCCGCAACTTATCAGTTAGCGGTAACAGAAGCAATAGCATGCCTGCAGCTGCTGGTAGCAACGGGGCCGTAGCAACAACAGCCAACGACGATGGGCTATCGCTGGTGATTGTAGATGAACTTGGTCGAGGGTCGAGCGTAGTAGATGGCTTTGCCATCACATTAGCAATCACCGACAAGCTGGCGCAGATGCCTGGCGTCGTAACATTTATGTGCACGCATTTTCAGGATCTTGTGAGGCTCATGGGGCAGCGGCCCGGGGTTGCGACGCTGGAGATGCAGGTCAATCTCCTCGACGCGGCGGGTCCGAATTTAAGCCGAAGTAATGAACAGGAAGTAGTGAATGGGTCTACGATAGTAATGCATTACAAGGCCCAAAAGACCAATCACAGCAGCAGCGCTGGCAGAGGTGAGGGGTCCCTAGACACAACTACAACAAGAGGGCTCATGCCCGGCTACGGGCTAAAAATAGCAAGCACCATGGTTTTCCCTGCCCAGTTCTTGGCCGAAGCAGTAGAAGTGAAGCGGCGGCTGGCGGTGGCTCAGGCCGCGCGCAGCCAAAACGCCGCCACACAGGGGGATACGGCCCTAGCGCGCAAAAAGCTCGTGCTTGAGCTGTATGAGACCCTGGTCCATATTTCCAAGCTGGACGCCACGCAATTGGACCCTACGAGTCTACGTCGCTGGCTCGTGGCGTTGCAAAATAAGTTTATTGAGAGCTGCACCGAATGATGCGGCGGGCACACATACGGCTGGCAAATGGTACATGTGAGGGTAACTTTTTTTTTTTTGGGGGGTCTATTTTATAAGCGAAGTTTATGAGGGAAAAAAAGTCTTCTAAAATAAAATATATAAATTCTTTGAAAGCATTACCTTTACGTTTCAGTGACATCCTGAGCAGCATCTGGCTTGGTGATGGGCCATTGGTAAAGGCCTTCCTTATCACGAACGTAGCCACGGTCGGCAAGGAACTTTGAAACACTCTTGGGGCCCCGGCTACCGTACGGGTAGGGCTCGGGGATAATGGTGGGATCATCATCAATCCTGTGCAGTAACGGCGAGAAAAGCTGCCATGACACGTCAAGCTCATCATTACGCACAAAGTTGGAATGGTCTCCCTTTAGCGCGTCAAGAATAAGTGCTTCGTAGGCCTCGGGGATCTTGAGGTTTTCATAACGAGAGTGATAAGTGAGATCAAGATCAGTAATAACCGTACGGGTAGTAAGACCGGGGTATTTTGTGTTGAGCTTGAGGTAAATGGCTTCCTCGGGCTGCACACGGATAACAAGCTCATTACGCGGAATGTTCTTAAAGATACCCTTGGCGACATCCTTAAACTGGATTCGGATTTCAACCTTAGCTTCATCAAGGGCTTTACCCGCACGCAGGATAAAGGGAACACCCTCCCAGCGCTCGTTGTGGATCTGAAGACCGAGCGCTGCAAACGTCACGGCGCGCGAGCCTTTGGGAACGGTTTCATCATCAGTGTAGGCGGGCTCTTTACCGTCCTCGGACTTGACGTACTGGCCAAGCACGACGTCGTCAAGCGTTAGCGGCTCAATAGCCTTGAGCAACTTGACCTTTTCATCACGAATATCTTCGGCATCAAATGAAACAGGTCGCTCCATGGCAATAAGCGATAACACCTGAAGCAAATGGTTCTGCATCACGTCACGAATAATACCAATGGAGTCAAAGTAACCACCGCGACCCTGGGTACCAAATGGCTCCTTGAACGAAATCTGCACGTTTGAAATGGTTCGGTTATTCCATGATGATGAAAAGAAGAGATTACCAAAACGCAGAATCAAAATGTTTTTGACCATTTCCTTGCCAAGATAGTGGTCAATACGGAAAATTTCACTTTCTTCCCAGATAGGCTCTAGCTGCATCTGCAGCTCTTGCGACGACTCCAGGTCGTGACCAAAGGGCTTTTCAATAATAACGCGCACGGTGCCCTCGTCGTTGGGGTAGACATTCCGGCGGAGGTGGGCAGAAACTACTGCAAAGACAGACGGCGGCAGGGCTAGGTAAAATAGACGATCTCTGTTGGCGACACCCATGCTGTCCTCAAGCTTCCGGATATGCTTGTTGAGCTCAATGTAGCCGTCATCAGTGTCGTACTGGCCAGAAATGTATGAACAGTTATCCAAGAATTTTTGCTTGATAGCCTTGTCTTCATCAGAATCGACGTGTTTAAAGTAGGCCGATATACGCTTCTTGTAGTCCTCATCGGACATCTTTGTGCGGGCATAGCCGACAATTTTGATATTTTTGGGTAGAAGCTCGTTGCGGAACTGTCAAACCAGGTGGTGGGGCGTTAGTAATGCGGGTATAATCATGACAAAAATAATAGCAAGCCTGAGAAGAGGGGCAAAAACCAAAACCAAAAAAAAAAAAGAACATACGAGACCAAAAAGCGCGGGATACTGCAACAATGGAACGAATCAAATGGTTAGTAGTTGAACAGAGAAATCAATTGCACAGATAAGCTGAGGGAATTGTCAGATAACGGTGGACAATTCAGCTCGGTTTGCAATCACATACAGTCTTCTTTTTAGCTAAATCGCCAGAGGCGCCCAGGACAACAATGACAACTTCGTCCTGAATGTCAATTGCGGGGTGTTGACTCTGGGAAAGGGATGAAACTCTCTGTCTCGGCATGATGATGGTTATTTTATAGATATTTTGAAATGTGAATTAGTTTCTGCAATGTTAAAACAAGTGATAAGGGAAAAGAAAGAAAAGAAAGAAAAAAAAAAAAAAAAAAGAGGCCTTTTTTTAAAAAAAATTATTGCTACTGTGTAGCCCTTTTGTACTGAAAAAAAAAAAAAAGTAAGCCAGCCGGGATATTGGTTGGCAGCCGTTGCTACCGCACATGCCTTCCCAGGGACACATGCGCCGTTGTCACGGCTGCCAGTAAGATTTCCATTAAGAACAAATTCAAGAATGCGTCAATTTGTGAACAATTTATTGGACTTTAACAAAGGGACTTTGCTGGGGGTATCCTTCCCATAGTAGTAGCCCACAGACCTTGCTAGTGGGGGGTTACCTGAGCTCAAGGTTGCTGAAAGCCTCTCGTTTTGCACAACAGAACTCTCCCTTCAGGCTTGACCTTTTGTTGCTGACCGAGACTATGAAAAGGTCTTAACCAGCGGAATCACAGCAGTCGTCTTTTTTCCCTTCTGCGATCGGACTGTGATTTCTACGGAACCAGGGTCGAGTCGGAGGGGGGCCAAAGCCATGACGCCATTTGCGCGGTGGTAGACCAAGTCTCTGCGAACTCCACCCCTGACGTCATATCACCATCATACACGCCCGGCAAATGTGTTCATTTAACAAGACGGAAACGAAACAAATCGCCATTGGCAGTCTCTTGTAAAGCCATATCTGTGGTTTGTTGGATTGAAAAAAAAAAATTGTATGTAATTATTATTGTTACTGCGGGTATTTTTCATTGTTACCTTTTGTGAAAAAAAAATCTACTATTGGTACTATTGCGTATTAATCACTATGAGCAGCCATGGTTTTTTAAATTCCATGTTGCTTGTCCAATGGGTCCTGTTGCTCGTCATTACGCGTGAGCTGAAACAAATGGAGCAATCACCAGGTTGCAAGCAGATGAAAGATCTCGGACCCTTCCTTTCTTAGGACATGATGCATCTACCCCGCCGTTTCAATCTGAGATCAAGAGCCCGTTCTATATTCTACCATCCTCTGCCACTCTACCCGCATTTTTGTACCGAGGGTTATAATGGAAGCGGGAAAAAAAATACCATTCCGTTCATCTACTTGATGCTTTTTTTAATAACACCAATCTCGGTTATTGCGCCAATCTCATCAATTAAATACTATATAAATATAATTATATATTAGGGCAAAAGGCAATTGACTACGCAAAAATACTTATTCCGACAAGACCAGTCAAGCACACAGTGATGTACACGCGCAAGAGGTCAAGATCCAATAGTGCCGAGAATTGCAGGGCGTGTATATTAATCAGGCATTTCTACAAATGTTTTATTAATCGGCAAACCCGGATCAGCAAAACCAGCACAATTATTATGCATATACATTTATTCATTTTAGATCAACATTAAGATTGATCCGACTGACGAGTCAGGGCTCGCCCTTTTGTATGTGCATATTGGACAAGACATGCATTTTGTTTTGTAGACACCAGTCTCTCGGTACCCTTCCCGGATTGTACCTTACGACTAAAGTAGCAAGTCATAAATTAAATAAATGTATATGAACTTGGGTATTAATTTTTGCCTGAAGGCTTGTGGTGACCAGGTTACTTGTGTGGTTAAGTCATCCTTGTGGGATTCTGGGGAAGGGGATATAGAAAATATGTACCAATCCCCAGATCATTCAGCGACCCTCCCAGTCCTGTCAACTGTTGCTGCTATAGGCTGGAAACATTAGAGCTGGTAGATTTGGTACTTGTAATGTAGATCCCACATCTTTTTTTTCTTGATTTGATAATGATTGATTTTTTTTTTTAATTGACAAAAAAAAGATTATGAAAAAAAAATTACATATAATTTACACCTCAAGCTGAGCATTCAATGATTCCACCATCCACGAAAAAACCACCTTTTTTTTTGTTTTGCATTTTATAGACGTCATTCGTCTAGCGGTAACGGGGTCCACCACCCGGGTAGCCGCCACCGGGGTAACCGCCGCCAGGTCGGCCACCACCATTATACACCGGCTGCGGTGGCGCCCGCGCGCCAGGTGGGCCGCCACCAGAGCGGCTTGAGTGGTGCTGCTGCTGCCGCGCCTGCACATGGCTCATAAAAATCGTCTTGAACCCATTACACAAGCTCACAACATCCGGGTACTCATTCTTGAAAAGTCGGAATCCATTAGGAATCACCTTGACGTACCAAACTTCAATGGGGGCACTAAGTCCCGTCTTGAATAGTAACAGGAAATAACCCGGTCGTTTATGGTCAAAGCAAAAAGCGTAGGTGGATCGCTTAGGGTTGGCTTGCGTATAAGTGGTTAGCCAACTCTCAACCTCTGAGCGGGGCTTGTTTTGGAACTTGTCCGAGGCCACCATCTCATCGACCTTGCGTGCCATGGTGCGGATATGCATCTCAATCAACTCGTCCAGATCACTGTAACGCGCATTGTCGACTTGCAAAATGCGGCCAACTGTGTACTCGTTCTCTTTATCCAACTCAAGCACATCAACGTGCTGGTAAAGCAGATCTGACACCTTCCAGGTAATGGCAATATGATCAAGACCACGCGACGAGGGACGGATCACCACGTCGCCGCGGCTGAGTCCCGCAAGGTATTCCTCGGCCTGGCGAGAGTTAAATGGTCGGAAAAGAGGATGCTTAATTACACGGCCCTGCTTGTGTTCTTGTTGCTTCACTGCCACCTTAGCCTGATCGTGCTCCTCGGCCGCAACGTTCCACGTGCGGCTATCCCGATGCTTGGCCCGCTTCTGCTGCTCCCGCGCGTTCTTAATGTCGCGCGGCACGGTGCTGAGCTCAGCAATAAACTTTCCGTAGTTGATGTCGAGAATCACTGCTTGCACCGTCTGGCCAAAACTAAACACCGTGCTTGGGTGCGGCGGTCGTTCCGTGCTGTCAAACATGTTGCTTGCTGTCACGTTACCCTCAACACCACACGCAAGCATAGCAATCAGGAACCGTTCCGAGACCTTGCGGATGCTAACAGGGATGATGACACCATTATGCAATGTCTCAGCCGACTCACCGGTCAGCATGGTAAAAACATCCATTTCCGTCAAAACATGCAACGGCGCCCGCTTCTCGGCAAAATGCTTAATCAACTCGGCTTTGATCATTTCAAGCGTCTCGCGCTTCTTTTGGTGGAACTTCTTCTCAAGCTCGTCTGCATACTCCTCCAAAATTAACTCATTCAGCTTCTCAGGCTCACCGGAAACAAGGTGAGCAACAACACCACCCGAGCTATCATACGCTGCAATGTCCTCTTCATCGAGTTCGAGCGCATCTGCAGCCATTTTGCGGCCAATGTCGTAATCCTCCGGGTGGATGCGCGTGGCATCAAGCACCTCGGTCTCGTCGCTTCTCACTGACCGGCCGTCGTAGGGAATGCGGAGGAAACTGGCGCAGTTCATGAAAACTTGCTTGGTGGTGATATGATCAATAATGAGCTGGGTTCTGTTGGACAATGTACCACCGTGGTTTTGAATACCCTGGATCATACCGGACGCTTTTCTTGGGCCAAGACCAGCAACATACTGCAGCAAGTTGGCATTGTATGTGTTTCGAATGCACTCGTTAATATCAACGCCAACAAGGTTCACGTAGTCAACAAACACAGTGTCAATCGACTCCTGGAAGGTCTCCTCGGGAAGTAGACTCTGGTACTTGTGAACAGGGATAGCTGAAATCTCCTTGCCCAGTGCCGCATACTCAAGCAGGGGCGACTGCAGGTAGCGAGCAAGACCAACACAGTAGCGGGATAAAGTCACCTGGTCGGGGAACTCTTCCAAGGATCTAGCAGAATGCTGGTACAGACGAGCAACTTCATCCTGAACCCAAATCACGTCGAGAGGATCAGTAGCATCGGTGTCACCACCGGTGGTAAGATCCTCCTTCTCGACAATATCCTTCAAAATTTGAAAGAATCTGCTCGAGTTGACAGTAAAACCAGCAACGCCGACAACATCAGGCGTTCTTCTGTTCACGATATCAACAAATGCTGCCTTAAACTCTGTATCCCTAGGGTTGCCCAACTTGGCGTACTCAATGACCTCTCCGTCCTCATCAAGAACAACTGCAAGAACTGCATCTTTGTTGAAGTCACCCATACCACACGTCATGGCCAGAACTCTAGCAGTTGTACCAGCTGCATAACCCTTGGGTTGGTAGGGGGCTTGGTTAAGCTTGACAGCAAAGTTCTTTCTAACTTCAAAGTAAAGAGAGCGCGAGCAGTCAAGTCGGAGATCCTCCTTAATGTTGTTACAAATAAGAGGAATGATCTTTCTCGATGCAGTCTTGAGGACAACTCGTCTTGCCTCATTCCAAGCCTTGGCGGTATCCGACACAGCATCAGACGCCAAGTATTTGGAAAAAAGCCTTTCAAACAAGGTTGTCTTGTAGTTGGGGTAAGAAATGCGCACAATCACCAAGCCATCAGACTCAGCTTGCAACATTTGAAGGTAAACTTCAGGGCGCAGACGGAGTTCATCAAAGCTGCGGTTGATGGCGTACTTAAAGTCACTGTAGGGGCTAGAATCGTCAATTTGCTTTCTACCCTTGTCAGTAAGTACAATGTCGACCTTGGCCTCATCCCAAAAGATCGATCTAAGGGTGCGTCTGACCCGAGGCTCATGAAACAGTTCCTCAGCCAGCATCAGCTGGGCGGTCTCTAATGCCTGCGCAGCAGTTGAGTAACCAGATGGTGTTCCATCCTCTAGTGGCTTGGTGAATTCTTCAGCAAGAACCTCAGGCGCGGATGGTGGATCCTCAGCAAAGTAAAGTCTTTGCTGGGATTCAACATTTTCACCAAACTGCTCAGCGCTGATACCAAACGATCTAACCAGTTCATAAAGCTTGCCGTTACGGATGCGATCGAACCGACCAAATCTATTGTGACGTTTAGTGCCGCTATTTCCCTTGGTAGCAGAAATATCTTGCAGACGAGACGAGTATCTAAACTGCAAGTATTCGGTGAGATCTTGGAAGTCCACCAGTTTTGTTGAAGTGGAAAAAAGTTCTCTGTAAGTCGTGTCGGAGACTTCCAGCTCCTCATACATCTTGACGAGTGCCTTCTTTCTTATCAGCAGACCGTGGAACTCAATGTCGAGCTGAACAATGCGCCACAGATCGTCAATAGTGAATAGCGTCTCGATAATAGGGGCGGCGCCATGGGCCTGGGGCTCTGCGCCCTCCTCTTTATTGAGGGATCTGACATATAATAAATAATCCTTGCGGTGGTTCCAGATGAAAGGCACTTCCAGGTTCTCCTTGCAGATAAATTCGAGGATTTTCTTGACGGCCTTGTCGAATGGGATTTGAATGTATGGTTTGCTGTAGAAAAGAGCCGACTTTTCAGCATTGAGTTTCTTAATGACCCAATTTTGCTCCTCGATAAACTCCTCGTCGGTAAGTTCGTACTGGCCTTTGAGCTGAGCACGTAAAAGCTGATACCGCTCGGGCTCGTCCTTGGATCTGATGAGATTATCTTCGTCGGTGAGCAGACGGTCTCTTAACTCACCGGGCTCAAACACGTCTTTGAGCTCGGGGCCAGCCTTTTCAGCATCCTCATCACTAAGGTACTCCGGTAGACCCATCTCATCCTCACCCTCGAGAGCCCATTCGTAATCGGCACCATCACCAAAGACTTCATACAGTTCACCGAGCTTGTCCTCGTCAAGACCAGAAACACGCGTCGGCACAGCAGAGACCTTGGCTGAGCGTCTCTCAACGTGTCGCTCACGCGTGTGGTCCTCATCGTCAGAGAATTCGTCTTCTTCGATAAAATCGTCAAACTCGTTGACACGCGAGAATTGCTCGCGGCGGTTGTTACGCGGACGCTCATCAATGCCTTCGTCTTCTTCCTCCTCTTCGTCGGAAAACATGTCGTTAAGACCGCGCGGGCCATTATCATCAGCGCGCTTAAGACGCTTGAGCTGTCGAGAAGACTCAGAGGGTTCCTTTCTGTAAGCAGTACCGGTGTTTTCCATGAGTAAGTCGAGATCATCTTCATCGAGTTCAGCGCCAGCTCGGTCGCCATCTTTCTCGTCGTCACTATCTCTAGTTCTGTGTCTTCTCTTCTTCTTCCGTCGCTTCCGCACATGATCACTTTCGTCTGAATTGCGTTCTTCTTCCTCTTCTTCCTCGTCGTCAACGATGAAGCCGCGTCGGACCTGAGTTCAGTTAGTTTAAAAATTATACATGATAAAATTCAAAATACGCGTAGAAGAACGCGTTTATTTGCAAAGCATACTCTTTCTAATTCCTCTTCATTGTCGTCTTCTTCTTCTTCAGAAGTGTCGATGTCTTGATTCATGTTGGCTTCGTCGTCGTCATCGTCATCACGAACTTCTTCTTCCTCCTCGGGACGTCTGTCCACGTAGGACCCTTCTTCATCGTCATATTGATCTGACATGGCTATAGTGGTGTGGAATGGGGGATTTTTTAACAGGTAAGCGGAGGGCAATTACCAGTTAATTGAGGGCAATGAAAAGAAAATATTTGTGGAGGGCGGGAGTGAAAATTGAAGAAAATAAAAAACACAATTAGGGTTAGGTTAATGTATTAAATCACATGTTTTATGATATATATTTCAAGTCTTTTATCATTGTCGTTAAAGTTTAAAGCGTTTTCAGGAAATCATGGAAATTTGATTTCGTAATTCAAAATAAAAAATAAAAAATAAAAATAAAAAAAAATAGAAATGTAGCCGTTTATCTTGATGTGCACTAGATTGAGTAACAACCATGGGTTGTAGTTATTGACACGACTTTACAATCATTTGTGGTATCTATGATAATCTATGATAAATGAATAGTTTGAAAATGGACTATGGTATTATCGCAGTTAGCCGTAGCCGAGTATGTGATTGCGCCGTGTATTATCAAACTAGTGCCAGGGATTACAGATTAAGGCAGTGAATAGAGTGTTGAGATCTTCATGATGGAGATGCAATTAATCAGTTATCATTTATTGATAACCTTGTTTTTTTTTTTTTTTTTTTTTTTTTTTTTTTAAAAATAAATTTTGGTGTTTTTATTTTTTTTTTTTTAATTTTTTTTTTATTTTTTTTTTTTGTTAATTTTGTTTTTTGTTT
>Ga0160505_101117_pt1 | contig 13214 bp, 6 predicted proteins | sample DIDeMG_FD_108225 | JGI IMG/M metagenome (GOLD analysis project Ga0160505, IMG submission 108225) | Enriched chicken feces microbial communities from UW Madison campus, WI, USA - DID2874_E49_Stillage MG | ecosystem: Host-associated > Birds > Digestive system > Large intestine > Fecal ... | reverse complement strand
ATTATTTTTTATATATATAATTTTTTAATTTTATATACTTTCAGAAAAATATAAAAAAAGTAAAAAAAAAAAAAAAAAAAGAAATGTCAATGGAATCAAATAATGTTTACAAGAGTTAATGAAGTTTCCATGCATTGTAGCCATAATGAACTGTCAGTAACCAGATTATCAAATTTTTTTATTGGCATTTGGATGAAGAGCTGGTCTGCAATTTTTGTTTAGAGTTCACGAAGTTTAAGCTTACTTTTTTACAACCCTCTCGACTGGCTACACGTCTGAATATTAAGTCCAACCATCCAAAAGAAAAGACTCGAGTCCTAACATTTCAATATTGTCATATTGAAGTTGTCACCCTTTTTTCCCCAATACCTTGGATGAAAGAGCTACAAGCAGACTTTACCCTTTTTTTCTGAGTCAGTAACTGCTATTCTAGTATTTATTAATAGGGCAGATGACTCTAGGGAAACATCGTAATGGGCACTATCACTTTTGTTTATTGCAAAGTTTAAATTTTTCAGGGACGGGTGCGAATCTTTTGCGACCGTTACCAAACCCCGTAGCCTAAGAAAATCAGATCATTTTTTCTTTTTTTTTGTATTTCTTGAGAATTTGCAATATGCACTGCGGACATTGTCATTTTTACCCTTTACAGAATTCCTAGCCCAATTGCCAGCCAAGAATTGCACTACTCATCATCATTTCTAAAAGTCGCACTCCTAAAAACTGCCAGGTCCATCGACAAATAAAAGGGGTCTTTGTAACAAAGTAAAGTCTATTCAACTACTTTAAGCTTGCACAACCAATTAGAACATCTATATATACATCAATCATTAAGAAAAAAAAAATTATAAAATTGTCAAAAACATGCTGAAAATAAAAGTCAAAAACCCATCTATTATTTAGTGCTTGACAATCTCAAAGGCAAGCCCGCTTCCTTCTCACGTCTCTCCTCCTCAGCAACAATAGACTGCCACGAGTACTTCTCCTCCTCGGCCTTCTTGCTGCCCTGGTAGCTGTTGACACTCATAAGCATTGATCCCAAAAGAATGACAACAGTCAAAGCCTGAGCGTACATTCTAGCCTGGACAATTTTTTGAGACTTGGTCAAGAACTTGTCTCTGTTAATCCACCAGAAAGAGCCACCAAGGGAAGCAGCCCAAGCACCAACGATAATCTTGTATTTGTTCTCAATGCCGTAGACTTTTGCCCGCTCTAACAATGGCAGAGAGTCAATCTTTTCTCTCTCAGCCTTTCTCATCTTCTCGGCCTCACCAAAGTCGTACTGCTCCATATCGAATTTGAGAGAAGCCCATTCAGTGGCGGTGATACCGCAGGCAAGAATGGGAGACAAGAAAAAGAAGGTCTTGAAAGTAGGAGTCATGGTGCGAAAGATGGTGTTGCGGCCTCTAGCCCAGTAAGCAGCACCGAGGGAAACACCAAGACCGACGGCTGCACCTTTGAGACCTCCAATGACAATGGCTTGGGAGTAGTTTTTAACTTCAGAATCAGTAGCGATTTTCATTTTGTTGTTGTTGTTATTGTAATGTGTGTGTGTGTATATGTAGAGTCTTGATATTAGAATCAAAAAGAATAGGAAGAAGAAAAAGTTTGAATAAATGATTAATGAAAAAAAAATAAAAAATAAAAAAATAAAAATTATCAATTAATTCTGATGGAATCCAGTAGGTATTTAAATTAATTATTGCCAAGTCCTGTGGGCTGTCATGTCCTAAAACGACAAATACGGAAAATTCCCTGGTTTTCCTGGGATTAAAGTTCCGGCGTGAGGCTTAGAGTTATCCCAAGTACTAAGTTTGGAGTTCTAGAACTCTCCGAAGCCCGAGACCACTGTATAGCGGGCATAGGGTAATTTCGGAACTGAGAAAATTCCATGCATAAAAAGCCGCAGTGGCAAAGTTTACGTGCCTTTTTCGTTTAGTTCCGGCAAGAAAGGCTCTACGGAGCAGAAATTAAAAATAGCTGAGAGTCATATGATCAGCGTGACTTTAGGTTATTTTGACTACGGAGGTACGGTGAATGCCCATTATACCACTATATTCAATAGTCGGTAAATAGCCCTTACGGGACGACCCGGCACCATGCGGCTTTGTTAAAACCCGTCTTCCAATCGATTCCATGTCTACAAAATGCTGCTGTCAGGTAACAAACCAGGGAAAGTACATATTTCAGTGACGCAGCCGTATCCTCTGGTCTAGACCCTCCGGACTCTGGTTTTAAAGGCAAACCCCATTCAGAGCCCTGATACCAGTTTACCAAGCCGTCGTAAGTCTTTGAACCAGGGACCACTTGTTCCTGTTCTCCGCATGTTAAAGTAAAATTTACTACGCATTACACAATATCTTGGTATTGAGTCTTGCAATCAGCTTATAATTTCAGCCTTTCCCGAAATCTATTGTTTTGGAAATAATGGCGTGGTACAGAATATAACAACTGTAGTTAGCCGTGGCAGCCCTACATCTTTCTCTAGCAGTCTTTTGATAGAGTTAGCTCTTCCAGTAAGCAATTTTACAAAGCTTTGAGTTTCTGACCAAACGATTAAACTTGCTATTTTTACTGGTCAAGTCACGCAAGCTTGTTAATCCCGGTGTAGAGTCAACTGAAATCACGTTTAAACTCCCAATGGCAAATTTTTATCAATTTTTTCTTTTTTCTTTTTTTTTTTTTTCGGGTTCCGGGTTAGTTGCTTTCCTTTCAATATTTTTCTTTTTCTTTTTTATTGTCTCTGTAAGTGATCATGGGTCTAGTGAAGAACACTCCGCAAAGCAGAAAAAAACAAGTAGAAAATCTCACATCCTACCTCAACAAGACTCACCCGAGACCTGCAAAAACAGTTTCTCTTCTAAATCAAAGTAATATTAACCTGCATACAATAGAGCCAAGTTCAACCGAGTCATTAATCACCAAGCCGTCAGATTTGCAGCATGCAATAGCACATATTAAAGACAACATGTGGAGGTCCACAGAGTTGCTTTCTTCCGAAAAGCTCAAGGTGAGCACAGAGCATTTTAGATCGGCACTGCCAAACATTGTGTTGAAATCGCAGCTCACTGGACTCTATCGGTTTAACCCGACATTGCTCGAGCAAGAATTGTTTAAAGCCTGTCAAGACGCCAAGATTCGAATCATCCTGATAAACAATGGGCTTGGGGGATCGGTTATTATTGAGAATGAATACTTTTACGATCTTTTGCAGCGGACCCTACAAAAAGAATACCCAGAGCTTTATGACGCTTTCAATTCTCTTCTTCGGGAAAACCCTGCGGCAACGTCATTTACCCAGGACGAGCTACAGACAGCAACAATCTCTCAAGAAAGTGAACGCATTCTTGTTAACGCTGGGTTTTTGACATTATGTAATACCACCAGCCAGGACAAGACGTTTACTGTGTGTATTCCTAACCTAGGAAGCCTTTTAAAAATCATCAAACAGGCACGTAAATGGGTAGTAGATTCCTTACGCCAGTCTAAAAACAAATCCACTTTGTCCGAGGTAAACTTACAATCAAGATGGGTTTACTCAAAGGACTTTTGGGTCAAAAATAAAGGCCTTGATCTGTCATGGATTTTGCTTGACTGTTATGGTGGGGGCTACTGTAACAAGTTCATGTCACCAACAGGATTACATTGGAAATTAAGTGGAAAAAGTTATTAAAAAATAAAAATAAATTAATTATAAAAAAAATATCTCGTCATATCTCCTAAACTCCTTAGTAGGAAAATTAAGACAGCTATTTCAAGAGCATAACGAATGTCATTCAAAGAGGCAGGGAACGGAAGAGAATCTATAATAAAAACCACCGTAGTGATTTAAAAGAAAACCCCTCAACTATAGCAGGTAGTCAGACGTCTACAAAACGACTAACTCCTTTTTGCTAAAAGCCTTTTTGTAAATGTATATATATTTAGTATATACCTACTGATGTGTGAGGAGAAAAAAAAGAAGAAAAAAAAGAAGAGAAAAAGAGGTTTTGTATGAGATTTTCATCAGTATTTATAGTAGTTGAAACTGTAAAGGAGGGTAAATAGGTACATGGAAGCCCTAGTCTTAGGTTAGACTTAGGGTAACTTTTTTCTAATTTTCTGTTTTTTGTGTTTTCAACTTCAAACGAAAAACAATTTTACAGAGTATTTGTGAGGTTAGGGTATTTTGTTTCAACCAATGAACTTGTTGTCAATAAAAATAATCGAAAAATAATAAAAAAATATATTCGAAGAAAAAAAAAAAGGTCCTCCACGTTTTAATCTCTTTTCTATCTACAGAAGACTTTCTTCTTTTCTCTTTCAGTCAACCCATCATCTAACTTATTCCCCCTTTGCATATACACATTTCATTATGAGTTTGACTCGATTTATCAGCCAAGCTGCTAAGGCTGCGCCTAGAACCCTGTCTTCTGTCCGCTATGCTTCGTCCTCAACAGCGGCAGCTAGATCCTCGCTTCCCACCGACTACCCGCTTCCCTCTGAACAAAAGCCCAATAGCGCGATTGACTACGCTTTGACCTCGCTTGATGGAATTGCTAATTGGGCCAGACAGGGCAGTTTCTGGCCCGTCACTTTCGGTCTTGCTTGCTGTGCCGTCGAAATGATGCACGTCTCCGCCCCCAGATACGATCAGGATCGTCTCGGAATCATTTTCAGAGCTTCCCCCAGACAGTCCGATATTATGATTGTTGCCGGTACTTTGACAAATAAGATGGCCCCTGCCCTACGACAGGTTTACGATCAGATGCCTGAACCTAGATGGTATGTTGAAAGAAGCTGCCTGACCCCATGACCATGCCTACTAACTTTTTTTTCTTCTTTTTTTATTAGGGTCATTTCAATGGGTTCTTGTGCCAACGGTGGTGGTTACTACCACTACTCATATGCTGTTGTCAGAGGTTGTGACCGCATTGTTCCTGTCGATGTCTATGTTCCTGGTTGTCCCCCTACTGCTGAGGCTCTGATGTACGGAGTGTTCCAGCTGCAAAAGAAGATGAGAAACACAAAGATCACGAGAATGTGGTACAGAAAGTAAATTTCATGTTTTTGGTATTATTTCGGTATTATAAAGTATTTTATGAATAAATCAGTTAATTTTGTAGAGGTCCGGGATGGCAGACGCTAGGGGGGATAGTAGCTGGTGCAATAGAGAATGTCCGGTTGTTACTGTAAAGTGCGCGGTCTTTTACTATTATGATTTTCATTATTGTTACTATTATGATTATTATTATGTTTTGTTTTTTTTTTTCGCGTTGCTGATTTGTCCCAAAGGTCTGACCTAACCCTGTTTCAATTGTACACTACTTGCAGAGTCTACTGCAGTTCAGTAATAACAGCGAACATGGGTGTCCACGGCTGCTGGTTCTGTCCACGGCTGGCACTGAACCTCCCCAGGTCTGGCTCTTAAAACTGTTTAACCCACTTGGAAAACTCGCCCCTAGATAATAATAATAATAATAATAATAATAATAATAATAATAATAATAATAATAATAATAATAATAATAATAATAATAATAATAACAAACCCCTAAACTACCAGTACTACCCTATTATTCACTGGATTCCTGTTCTTTCACTTTCTTCTTTTTCATCATTTATTCCTCACCCCCGTCGTTATGTTTGTTTTCCCTGCCAACGACGAAGGCTACAGAAAGCGGAAGCGGGCTCACAAGGCCTGCCAGCAGTGCAACAGAAGCCGAGTAAGTTTGTGATCATTGAGCGCTCCTCGTATACAATGCTAACACTCGCACTGCTTGTCTTGTTTTTTAGAGACGATGCAGCTTCCCGCCAGGTAACACTAGATGTGAACCGTGTGAACTAGCCGATATTATTTGTAGTCTGGCTCCTGAGATCCCGCCTAGTCTTATCCACCCGGGGGCTCACGATACCAAAACTGAGACCCCTTCTAACGCAACGGCACCTTCTAGTCGATTCATTCCTTCTGTTTACAATCGACAGCAACAACAGCAAGAGCATCACCAGCAACAATATCAGCAACAGCAGCAACAACATCAACAGCAAAAGCAAAAGCAACAGCAGCAGCAGCAGCAACAGCAAAAGCAACAGCAAAAGCAGCATCAGTACCACCAGCAACAACAGCGCCACCAACAGCATGATCAGCAACACGGACAACAACAACTAGATCAACAGCAACAACAACGGCAGCATCAAAAGAGCCAATCCTTCCACCAACAACAACAATCCACTATATCCACACTATCACACCCTGATAGCACCAATGGCAAAAATAATAATTTTAATCCCCAATCACCGCAATTTCAACGAGCCACCACACGTCAAGACCGATCAGCGAGTGCATCTTCAATCCCCTCTGGTAATAATGCTAAACTGGGGCTGGAGCGCGAATCAATGGGCGTCTGGGTCAAAGGGGTGTCTAACCAGCCTAACATTAACCCCATGATCCACGAATATTTACGCTCCATTGAGGCTTTTTCAATGCCACTTCGCCCTAACCGCGACGGTCTAATCAACCTTTATTGCCTGTCGATTCATCCAATCCTACCTCTCCTTGACAAGGACCAATTCCTGAAACTTCATGACATTGGCCAAGCTCCCACTCTTCTTTTGCATGCGGTACTGCTAGTGGCTGCCAGACACCCAGATGGAAAAAGATTTTTGGGAAACCAGACTGTGCGAGCATTTTGTTGCGCCACTGCTGAAAAAATTAGGGCTTTACTTTATGCTGAGGTGGAACAGGATCGGTTAACTTTGGTGAGAGTTTATGCACTACTTTCTTTACATTCGGAAGGTCCCGATGGATTAGAGAATAGCTGCAATGATTTGCAGAAAGCCATCCATTATTCAGTTTCTCTCGGCATCCACCACGAACGCCCTTTTATTGACAAAGAAGAATTACGCAAGCTCTGGTGGTCCGTTTGGTGCATGGACCGCATCAATGCCTGTGTCAATGCTCGCCCTTTGATTTGCAATTTGGAGGATGTTGGTGCTAAACCAATCACCAAGGCAGAACACTATAAACTTGGAACATTAATTGAGTCATGCATCAGACTAGAGAATGTCATTTACCTTTACAGGCCCAATCCCAAGACAAGAAGACGCCTGCTACTCTTAGATCAAGATGTCACAGAAGCGCCTGTCAACGATGAGAGCTCGGCAGTCTTTGCTCTGTTGCTCTATACCGCTGTTATCTTGGCCCATAAACGAGGGGCCGAAGAATCGCCATCAACCAGAGCAAGCACCTCCCCTCCTGGCACTTATACCCTAGATACTTCAATCACGAAACCCCCAAATTGTGGAAATAGTCCCAAGCATGACAAGGTAGAATTCTCAAACACCATTTTAATGAGAGCTGCTGGCTTTATTCTCAGAGTCATCACTGATTACCAAAAGTCACTTCCTCCATTACCGTTGATTCCTTATTGTGTTTCATTAACATTGACTGTTTTTTTAAGAACTTACCCGCAGAAAGACCCAGTCTATGGGTTTTCATGGAAAGATAGTGTTAGACTTTTAGAGGGCATGTCTGATCAATGGTGGGTAGCGGCTGCCATGGGAGGTATGGGCCAAACAGTCTTCAGCAAACTAGAAAATGACCCAGGATTTGCCAATGGTGAAACAGAGGTCAAACCTACTTCTTCTTGCAGTACCAACAATAGTCCTAATGAGAATGAGAAAAAAGGTCAAGTTAATGTTCCGCAGTACAAGAACAATGGTAATAACAGCGTCTCCGACTCTCAGGCATCAGACGTTCCCATGGAGGAGCAGTTCCTTGATATGTTCAGTCAATTGCCCAATGCAACCTCCTTTTTGGATACTGCTCTTGCGAACGAGCAGTTTGAGGAGATTAATGAATGGTTTTTGTAGCCATTGAAATCAAGTTTATAACTTGTAATAACACTAATAACGTTAATCCTGTAATGTTTTTCCTTACCTTTTCATGGCCTTATGATCCAGCATATAGCCCTTGTATTCATAAAAAAAATTAAAATGTACTGAAGCTCTCTTATCAACTGAGAATAATTGATGGGCCTATATGATGATGTTGTAGATACTGGCCACGTTATTGTAGTGTATTTTGGGTTATCAGTATGTATTGAAATCATAGTTGTTAACAGACGGTAAGCAGATTTCGTGGGCAAAGAAGCTTTTGTTCTGATAATGGTTTATAGATACAAACATAAAACAAACAGATTTGTTGAATATTACGGTGAGACTGAATTAATCGTGTTTTCTGGGAAATAGCGCGTTGAGTCTGGATAAAACAAACACGTTGGGCATGAGTTTGGGGTATTATTTCTAACCCTCTGGGCAGGTTCAGAAAATATTGAAAACAGACAACTGATTGATGATAATTAGGTATATCTAGTTGATTTGTGGTTGATATAGCAAACTTTGACTGGATTTGAAAAGGTATGATGGTTGGTGTATTCTAGTCATATCCTGGCATGTTTTTGTGCGTAGTAAATTGGATCTTGAAATTTGAGAAAACTGGCAAGTAATATTAACGATGTATAAGTTTATAATTGATATCACTAGAAAGAAACAATGTCAAAAACCTTGAATCAATAATCAATCTATTGTCTTTACATGAAATGACTATAAACAAAATTATACAACAAAATGGTATACAAAGAAGACATGAATTTCAAAACACTTATGTCTATAAAAGTGACAAAATAGTGGTGTCAGCACGTATTATAAGTTTAGGTGTTTGATGGTGTCTAATTCTCCATGAACAATTCTATGTTTTAAGAGAAACCTGTGGCCCAGTAGACCGATAGCAGAGATCGACTCTCAGAGAAACATTAACAAACTGCCCTAACCAAGCGACCTATCGATAAACAAGCTACAGTAATGAGTGTAAGAACCCAACTATTGCTACAGGGCCCTTCTTAGTATCAAGAAGGTTTCAGGAGCCTTGGTAATTACCATTTTCATCTTGATCAGAATTTTTTGAAAACCCCCCAAATTTGTAGCATTTCTGATTTTGACTTTTTTTTGGCTAACGCTTGTCTACTTGTTTCAAGACTTGGGTAGAAAAGCGGAGTTTATAGATAGTTATATGAAGATCCTACTGCAGCTTCACAACACAGATCTGAAGGAAATTAAATTTGACATGAACATGCTTAAGCCGGCCATGTTGTGGAAGCTCTATATCTTAGGCGCCCACACCGGCGGGTACAGCGACTCCAGAGGAAGCAGAGACTAATAGCATCGGCAGCACTCAGAATTTCCTCTCTGACACCGAGCAAAGCTAGCAGATTGAATAGATCCAAAAAGGAAATTGATTCCATGTATTAAAAATGCGCCATAAGTCTTAGGAGCACCCAACCAAACCTAAGAGCTATTATACAAAGGGCTGTCTGGGTTAACAGATTTTAACGTAGATACCAAAAAAGTTTTCAGGAATTAATGAGTAAACAAAAATAATGATGCTATTCTTAAGCCTCTTTTATCAATTGTTAATTGTTCACACTGTATATATTTAATTTTAAGCTTGAGTGAAGTAGGGTGGATTGGATTTTGCTGCAAGTATTGTTGTTTCTGCCCTATCTCAATAAGCACTTTTCTCTGCAACTGAAGTAACTTTCTTTTCGGTGTAAGTAGTTTAAGATGAGTGCTGGCAATTATTTTTATGGCCTCAGGTTGGGCAAGTTGTTGGCATTCATGGCATTGCCAGCTGTTGTCTCTATATTAACTCTCTTTCAAATCATTTGCAAAAGAGCCATGAAAACTCACGATTGCGAGTGCTTCTTCTAGTATTTGGGATTACGAATCTTTGTTCTTTTCTTATCTTTTAGCAAAGCTTTACGACACAAAGATAATTCTGTATGTAACCATTTGATGTAAGGACAATAAACTGATTATCTATTTACGACACAAAGGTCAATACATGGTGATATATTAACTTCTTGAAGATTTGGCATACTTTGCAAGTTTTCAAGGACCCATCTAGCTTAGTATTTTTTGTCTGAATTAACACTCATGTGTTCATGATTTTAAATCTATATGCTGTGTATTTAATAAAATAAAACAATTAATCGGCTTAACCGCTTTGACTGTTAACTGCAAGCTCCATAATGAGCTTGGTGGCTAAGTGCAGGAATGGGTAAGCAGAAAATGTGTCTCTTTGAGGTTGGTCCTGTGCTTCTTCCCAACCATCAAATTTGAAATCCACCAAGTAGTTGTCCCTTTGAATTCTGTACAGCTGAATACGCATTTTCATTTTTTGGCTGGTACCGTCAGCCAAGTCACATTTCCAGCGTACCCGGATAGTCCAAAGATCATCTTCGGTAGGTACGGCCCATTCAGCTCCCAAATTTTTAAGCGCGCGGTAAATTTCACACATGACATCTAATGGGTAAGATCGCGATCGAATTCCAAAGTGCCATCTAGTTTTAGACTTTTTGGTTGACACAGGATTAAGCTTGCGCATTGAGGGAGAACCATAAGCAATCATATTGGCTCGATGGTAAGCAGGAAGAGATGTTGGAAGAATAGCAATGGTGCTGTTTTGATTTACCCCACCTTCCATTAAAGATCCGCCATGCAACTTATCAAACGTCAGCGCGGGAGGGCTCTCATCCTTTCTATCCTTTGAAGCTGGGAATTTTTTATTTCGCTCTTGTGTGGAAGTGTCTTCAACCATATATTTGTCAATTTCACTTTGTCTTTCAGTATCCTCCGAGTCGAGTAATCGGTTATCCTTCAGTAATTGATATGCATCTCGAATAGCACCACCATCACCATTAGGATGGGTCAGGGCGTCATATATCTGTTCTTTAGAAAATCCCATAGTGAGAGAAAGTGCCGTTACCAGAGAGAAATCTATATCCTCTCTAGTGTTGTTATCATCTTGGGCTTCGGGGGGAAGTAAAGAGCGATCAATGTTGTATCTAAACCATGGATCTTGCATAATCTCATCAACTGTGATGCGGTTGAGGGGATTCACCACAAGCATTCGTCGTAGAAGACTTTTAGCACCAGGCGATAAACCTGACGGAATAGTGTAGACACCTTCAGAGATCTTCTTAAACAGGTTTGGAATGAACTCATCGTCAAAAGGTAAGCGTCCGCAAAGCATAACGTACAGAATCACGCCGCATGACCAGACATCAACCTCGGGACCAGCATACAACTTTCCTGATATAACTTCTGGAGCGGCATAGTTTGGTGAACCGCAACTTGTTTTCAAAAAGTTTCCGTCTGTCATGATATTAGAGAGACCAAAGTCTGCAATTTTGACTCTCATATCTTCATCGAGAAGCAAGTTTTCTGGTTTTAAATCCCGATGAACAATCTTGTGTTTATGGCAATATTCAACGGCAGAGATGATTTGCTGGAAAAACCGCCGAGCTTCATCCTCCTCCATCCGTCCTTTCTGCACAATATAGTCAAAAAGCTCCTTGCCAGCGTACTCAATGACCATTATAATTTCGTCTTTAGATTTTATCACATCATAAAGCTTGATGATGTGGGGATGTCGAAGAAGCCGAAGATAGGATATTTCACGCTCAACGTGGCCCTGCATGTCGGATTTTGCAAGAGTTTTACGGTTGATTATTTTCAGGGCGACTCTATCATGAGTGGCAAGGTGGTAAGCCAGTTTGACAGTACCGAACGAACCTTCGCCTAGTGTTTTGATGATTTGATATCTACCGATTCTGCCAGCGTTTGTTTGCTCTAATGTTGGCAAAACATCAGAAACCGTTGGATTATTGTCAACAGATGTTGAAGGCATAGTAGTGAATTGAGAAATTTTTCTGTTCACGCCAGTGATAGGTGATGGAGTGCGATCTAGAAGTGCAGTTGCAATGTCAAAACGTTGGTGATGAAAAGAAATAGAAAAGAGAAAAGGTAAGGGGAAGAAAAAAAAAATGAATCTTGGCTTTTATTGAAAGATTCAAAAGGAAATTTACGTGAGCCAGCCGCAACTACCTGTTCCAAAACTAGTCCTTGGCGGTTGGCCAAATGAAGACCTTAGTTCTCCTTGCACCACCAGTTCTTGTCATTATCCTTCTTTGCAGTATTCTCCGCTTGTTGATAGGGTCAAAGCAAGTGCGACTCCTTATACTGATACCGGTGGACATGCTAAAATTCAAGGCCTGATATTTCAGTCATTCAAGAGTCTCTAGGTGCAGAGTGAGACTATAAAGGTGAAAATAGTGGGTGTTTGGGCCACTCTGGTAGTATAGGCTAAATAGAGTCTTTTTAATTGTCTGGGATCGTGGTAGCTCTGGTGGATAGACTACTTAAAAGAGAATGCCATATTTGGTCTAAGTTGTATTGCCTAATATCTGTGGTCATGTGATCTATGTTTTTCAACTAGTCTTGAGATTAACCACATTGTCAAAACAGTCCCATAAAGTACTAGAGATTGCAAGGACAAAAGTAATAAATGACGCCGGCAGAATAAGTTAAGGCTTAACTAAATTTTGAAAATTTGATTTATATTTGTTTATGTAAAACTAATAAATAACAAATGAAGAAAGAAAAAAATATGTGTTACCTGGCCATCCCTAAATTTCGGCAATGGTCCTGGGTTATTCTGGGGTATCTGGAGCCCATTATTGATTCCTGACAGTGAATTGGTAGTTATTCTCAAAAGCTTTTACATCAAATTAAATGAAACTAAAAATAAAAGCGCAAAACGATTACTCTAATTAAAGACACTTAATAAAAAAATAAATGATATTAAAACAGAAACTATGTAAATAAAAAAATAATGAAGCTTAAATAAAGAGAATGGTCAGACAAGCAATGACCAACGCACTGGAAATCTTGAGGGTGTTGGAACCGTTAGCTTGGTCAACAGGGTAGCTGGATCCAGAGTTAGAACCTGAAGCTGAGCCGGTAGAAGAGCCAGAGTCAGTACCAGATCCAGAGCCAGCAGAAGAGCCGGAGTCAGTACCGGAGTTGCCAGAGCCAGAAGAGCCAGATCCGTTGTTACTAGATCCAGAAGAGCCAGAGCCAGATCCGTTGTTACTAGATCCAGTGTCAGTGCCAGAGCCGGAGCCAGTAGAAGAGCCGGAGCCAGTACCGGAGTTTCCAGATCCAGAAGAGCCAGATCCGTTGTTGCCAGATCCAGAGTCAGTGCCAGAGCTGGAGCCAGTACCGGAGTTTCCAGAGCCAGAAGAGCCAGATCCGTTGTTGCCAGATCCAGAGTCAGTGCCAGAGCCGGAGCCAGTACCGGAGTTTCCAGAGCCAGAAGAGCCAGATCCGTTGTT
>Ga0160505_101116_pt1 | contig 13216 bp, 7 predicted proteins | sample DIDeMG_FD_108225 | JGI IMG/M metagenome (GOLD analysis project Ga0160505, IMG submission 108225) | Enriched chicken feces microbial communities from UW Madison campus, WI, USA - DID2874_E49_Stillage MG | ecosystem: Host-associated > Birds > Digestive system > Large intestine > Fecal ... | reverse complement strand
TGAGTTTGATAAAAAAAAAAAAAAAAACATCAAGCACTTTGTGAAAAAAAAAAATAAAAAAAAAAAAAAGACAACAGCTTTTACAAAAAAAAAATAAAAAAAAAAAAAAAAAAAAAAGGGCGGTCTATCGCAATTGAAGAAAAAAACCTTAACGTTCTACTCTAGGCTAGTTGGATTAACTAGTCACAACTAGTCAGAGCAACTGTTACTTATTTCATCACTACTGTATTATTCCAAAGCTAGTAACTTGTACAAAGTTCTTGCTAAACATCAAACTTGCTTTTCAAACCCTTCAAATCCCTCAAAGCGGATAGTAATAAACTACAAAATCGTATCTTTCCTACCCCCAATTGTCCAAATACTTTAGCCCAAGGAACTAATGTTTTTACGGGTATGGTTTAGACAAAAAGAGAACAGTATCTTAGCCGTGCGTTAACAGCATATCGATCTGTACACAATTGCCAAGTAACTTCAATAACTAGGGTGATATTGTCTCAATCAATCTTGTGACGGAAAGATATAATAAAAATACCTGTCGATCAAGTCTCAAAAAAAAAAGAGGGCATAATTAAGCAAATCCTCAGCCTCAGTAGTCAGTAGTACGGCAGTTAAGTGTATTGTATATGTCCATATAATTATAATCTGTAAATCTTTCCCATTTTCAACTAAGCTTTAAAAGCCCATAACTTTTATGTATTGCTAGACCTGACAAGTTTGGTAGTTCAATAAACTAGTCAGGATTTGACACTGAAAAGAACTGGAATCACTTCGAAAGGACGGACAAATTAGTCAAGATCTGCCTGATCTATTTTAGCCATGACGCGAGGATCATTCGCTATTCCACGCACAATGGTATAACTAAATTATAACAGCTCACAAAAAAGATAATTAAGTCTCGTCGCAAAAGCCAATTATGATTTGGTCCAAAAACATTGTCACTTTTAATTTCGAAACTAGTTTGGAGTTTGCATAATCATCAGGTTATGGCTAGTTAACCTTCGGGCAGCGTATTTCTATACTGCAAAACTAAACCATAATTGGTATATTTAAAACGAACTGAAATAAATTGGTAGTACGATTGAAGGCTCAAGGATCTCCGTGAATAATAAGTAGTAGTAGGACCCGTATCTATTCGAGGCTGGGATCTCATAAAACGGCATCTTTTCGCGATACCGCTTCCAGGAGATTAGCATGTGTATCAGACCACGGCAGAGAAACCACAGATGACAACTGTGGCAGCAGAGAAGTACTCCTTTGTTTTTTGATAACCCTCAGGGTAGTAGCAATATTTACCTAGGAAGTACGAATGAGTTTATTTTAATACAATTATTTTCAGAGGATCTTCTTCAACTCTGCATATGTAGATACATTCAGTTCTTGAACGGAAGCATTAGCCGGTGATATTAAATAGAGAGGGTAGCTTTATGCAATTAGGAGCCATCTGAGCATGGTGGTGCCTAAGCTTTATGATGTCCCTGTTCATAAATCTACAAAGTCTAACGTCATAGGACCGACATTTCGTCGAAGCCTGCTGTATGATTTTCTATTGTGGTACAGGGGCTACATTGTAGCTTACCTTATAGAAGAAGTACGACATAACATACAGAGGTTGGTATCAGATCCGCATAAATCTAGACAAAGGACACCTACAAGGCTGGCGTGCTACGAGTAGCTATCCTCCATCAGGGCCCTGCTGCGTGGCCTATACAAGTTTCACGAGACTGCAGCAGCTGATTGTTCTTCGGGTATACATGTAGCTTTTAATTTCTGCTGCAGACTCTAGCTGACGTCACCCAATACAAACTTCCAAAGCCCTTCCTGAAATTTAGGGCATGCAGAGTGTCAATAAAAGTCATAGAGAGAAACAGAAAGGGACATAAATAACACCATTTCAAATATTGTACCTTTCGGTATGCCTAATAATTGTTATCGACAATGATTTAAATCCCAACGGGGAATAAAATTACAAAATCCAAAATTCAGGGCAGATTACAGACAGATATTAACATTAGTGTTGTCAGTAAAGGTAAAGTTTATATAGAACAAACCGTCACAACTAAAGTGTAGAGTCCAGTTGTAACATACAAGTGCGTTATCGCACCTCGAGTGGTGGCACCGTGTCCGGGATTTTTCCCAGCTCAAATTCCGTTGCTTCAAACGCCTCCCGTACCAGTTCATGCAGATCCGCCAGCTTTGGTAGTGTCTCGCCAGGGCCACCTTGATTCAGTCGCCGCACAGGCACGGCTGCGGAGATTGCAGGAGCCGTGGAGCCAAATCCGGCGTTTCCAGAAAACGCCCCAAATCCACCACTGCTTGCTGGCTTAGTTGTATTGTTGGCTTGGCCAAAAGCAGAGCTACCAAAGGCAGATGTCTGGCCAAATGGGCTAGTGCCAGCAGTAGCCTTACCAAATGGGCTGCTCGTAGCTCCAGCATTGTCTGTAGGTGCCTGATTGCCAAAGGCACCAAAGGCGCTTCCACCGGTGGTAGAGCCCGTATTAGCAGAGCTGCTGTTCGTAGTATTGGAAGCCGCCTGACCAAAAGAAGACTGACCAAACGCGGACTGCCCAAATGCACTTGTGTTGGATGACGAGCCAAATGTGCCAAAAGGAGATTTTGTTATACTTCCTGTAGCCGCTGAATCTGTTGTTCCTGCTGCAGTAGTGTTGGTATTTGATGGCGTCCCCCCAAAACCCGACTGTCCAAACGCCGGGGCTGCTGTCGATGCCCCAAATGCAGACTGACCAAAAGCACTACCAGTCCCTGCCTTATCATTGTTATTTGCGGATCCAAAGGCTGACTGACCAAAAGCACTACCGGCCCCTGCCTTATCATTGCTGTTTGTGGATCCAAAGGCTGACTGACCGAAACTAGACTGGCCAAAGGTCGATTGTCCAAACGCGGATCCCGCAGGTTTTGCGGTGCTGGAGGCCTGGCCAAATGGCGATGCTGCCGTGTTTGCCCCTGCTCCAAATCCAGATTGACCAAACGCCGATGTCGAGCCCGTGTTTGAAGAGGCGCCTGCTCCAAATGAGGATTGCCCGAATGCTGATGTACTACTGCTAGTACCGCTGCCAAATGCCGACCCTGTTGAGCCACCTGATCCAAAGGCTGATTGACCAAACGCAGGCTTTCCCCCAAACGCACTCTGGCCGCTGCCAAAAGGTGATGCTGTGGTGGATGATGTATTGTTGCTTGCAGCACCAAAAGCAGAGCCTGTGCTGCTCTTATTCGCGAACCCTCCAAATCCTGATCCACCACTACTGCTTCCAAATGCACTAGGTGTGTTAGAGTTGCTTCCAAAGCCATGCTGGCCAAAAGCACTACCACTGCTATTTCTGTTACTTCCTAACGCACCGCCACTACTAGCACCGAAGCCACCACTTGACGCAGCAGGTGGTTCATACGCTTTGTCGGCCCTGCGCTCAATAGTCAACTGAGAAAATCGGGCAGCTTTACGGCGATCAGAAAGTATATAGTCCACAATACGCTTGCGGTCAGCATCACGCTCCGCCATGCGCGACTGGAATTGTGGCAGCGTGTTTGAACGCATCGCTTGCATGTAGTCCCAACGATACTCTTCAGGCGAGTAGTCTCGATTTGCAATCAGGTTGTTCTGAGACTTTACATGAGGGCTGAACGAGCTGTAAGGGTATTCTGGTGTCTCGGTGCCCCCTAATTGTAGATTGATAATGTGTGCAATGTTCTCCAGCTCGGTCTCGGGATTTGGGCGCTCGTTGCTTTGACCGGAGCCAGGATGCAAAAAGTCACACTTACTTCCCTTATAGCAGGTGCCTAAAAATGTTAGCTCAAGTGGCAAACAGCCTTAATTAATGTATCATAATTACCTTGCTGATAGTAGCGGCAGACAGTGTTTCGTTTCGCCATTGTGATGCTGTGTAGTGTGTCTGTCAGCGAAGTGATGAGGTAAAATCTAAATTGGCAAAACGAAGTTTTTTATCTTTTTTTTTTTTTTCCATCTACCTGCGATACTGGTACTGATCCTTCCCAGCCTAACTCTACCTGTCTCACTGACAAAACAACGCCGGCAGCGTTCTTCAACTTTCTGATTTTTATATCATACTATGAGTTTAGCTGACGCTAGTATTTTGCACTTACGACGGCCACTTGACGTTCTCTTGAGCAAGCTGGCTCAAGATATGGAGCAGGCCCCAGTCGGCGCCGCACTTGAGCTTGACGAGGAGGTTGTCAGTTACTTGGTCTATACCGGTGCACAGTTTAGCACCATGATATTTTCTGCATTGGAGGTCTCTTTGCCTCTTCAGACTGAGCTTTGGGTGGGATTTCAACAGCCAATTTTGCGTCGTTATCGTGAGGACGCTCGCGAAGCCGCTTCTGATAACATCTATAAACATGTCAGCTACTTCTACAAAGTATTTCTTCAGAGACTTATCGAGTACTGTCCAGATTGCCCTGAGTTCAAACATGTCCGCCGTGTTTTTGATATCTCGAAACCTGAAAATTCCGCACGCTTTGACAAGTGTCCAAAAGCAATTTACCTACGAGCTGCGTACAATGCTGTATGCCGTGTGGGCGATCTATCGCGCTACCGCGGGCGGCTCGCCAACGCTACCCTCTACTACAAGCTAGCAACGCGGCTGCTCCCTGGCTCTGGCGCGGCACTCAACCAACTTGGTAGTCTTAGCTATAAGGCTGGCGATTTGCGCGATGCATTGTTCTACTTTACCAAATCCCTGTCGGTGCGTGAGCCCGCGAGCGACGGTAACCTGAGGGTGGTGTTACGCAAAATCGTTCGCGGATTCTCTAAAGACAATAGTGCAATCATGCGTATCTTTATCTGTTTTGCACGCGTGTACCTCGATTCTAATAAGGGTGGTAACAGCGACAGCTGCGTCGGGTTGACCGATGCTGTTCTGACTGAAACTTGTTGTGACGCGGACGTTCTTGCCAAACTGGCTATGACAACCATATGCTTTGCACATCTGACGCAGTCTGGCATAGTGCTCGAGCACGCAGTCGATACCATCCACGCACTACTAGATCTATACGATACCAGCGGTGCCGCCTATGTGCTACCTGCTTTGCATTTATACATGGATTGGTTAGCTAAAAACCCGACAGTCGCGACTGAGGTGGACTCACGGCGCCTGGCACGTTGTGCAAAAAAATTACGTTCGCTGACTACAGTTCCGCAGTGCGGCGCGGCAGAGTCCTTGCATGCTGCCGGAATAGAATTTCTTAATGGGGGACTTTCTCAGGATGATAGCCAACGTCGCGGCAGAATCCTGGGGATCCTCGCATCAGTGGAGCGCATTTTAAACAATAACAATTATTATACGGAACAAACGAAATTAACTATGGGAGAAAATCATAAGGCAAACAACATGAGCAATAAAGAGAAGAAAGAAATAATAAAGAAAAAAAACGAAACAGAACTCGAGCAAGGAAACGACGAAGAAATAGTGTTTCTAGGGCGACGCTAAACGATACGACACCTACTTGGAGGAGCTGGGGTCACCATCATGAGCCTTAGGTGTAGACTCGCTGCTGCCAAAGAAAGCTTTGACGCGCTGGAGAAAAGATTGCTTCTCAGCATCTTGTGCCTCCTTGGTTGCCATAACGTTACCGTAACCACCGCGACCTACTGACACGCCAGAAAATGACGGATTCTCGGCACTCACGCGGCCAACAGGACCCTCGACATCCTGCAGTTTGCGCGTAATTTCTTTGTCGTCGTTTAGACGCATGTTGCCAGCGCCGCCACGGCCAGTGGTGTAGATTTGCTGCTTGAGCTCGGGGACAATGGCACCCTCCTCAACGTACGTGGGCTCTGAGGGCTTTTTGCCATGGCTGATGTTGCCGGCGCCGCCTCTGCCGGTGGAGTAGAATTCTTGGTCGGACATTATATGGATTGAGTACGGATCAGGAGGCTCTAAAAGTTTTAAAGTTTGGTAATCTGAGGTGATGGGACGAGAATCAAAGATGCCCTGAGGCAGCGCTGGGTTTTTATACTTGGGGCGGTTATACACTCTTAATACGCAGCCGCCCAAAAAGGCGATTTTATTCCAGATAACACACCACATACTGGGCAAGCCCCCACTGATAACAGCTGGCTTGGCGATGCTATCCAGCCAATCAGCGAGCACCACCCATCTTAATCTTTGTTAACAGCAATCGCTCCAACTCAGCCAAGCGTCCCGCCACGGCCGCACCACCGGAGCTCGGAACTGATGTCGCATCCTGTTCAAGTTCTGGGCGCAAGACATCGACTACCAGGGAGTCTGCCATGCTCGCAGCCCGCTCCATCACGGCTGCGTCGTTATCTGCCACTGCCTGCGCACCACCCGCGCGCAACTCTGCCACGCCCGCGCCGCGGAACTCCACTTCTGTGCCATCGGAACCACCAAACGCAAACTCGCTCGCTGGCAACGCGAGGAATGAGAGATAGTCACTCGTCCACGTGCCATCTGCTCGTACACGAAGCAAGCGAGGCACCGCGCCGAACATTTTGTCCTTTGCGCGCAGCACTGTGAGCTCACTGGTCTCATCGGCGGGGCCCGAGTCCTCGCTCTCCTCTTCATCGCCTAGGAGATCTGGAATAATGAAATTGGCGACTACAGCGTCATTAAAGGTTGCCGGGATAAATCCATAGCTGAAGACAAATTCACCCGCCCCTTTGTCCTGGCCGTAGTCAATCAGCACCTCTGTGCCTGCCGCAATTGTGTCAGTAGCAACAAGACTCACTACTTTGCCGTCAAAATCAAGCTCGTATTTGGCGTTGCTATTTACAGAGTCGTGGTTGGCCATGTCCACAACCGGGACTAATCCGAGACATAATTCGCGCTGGTCGCGGTAGAACACCTCTAAGCTGCGCGAAGATATCCATGACTCAATTAGCACCCAGTCCTTGAATGCTAATTCTATATCAGATTCTGTGTGCAGCTTGGGGGCGGGCCCGGACATGACATATTCCTTGACCAAGTCGCGCACTTCGGCGCTTTCAAAGAAACGCTTGTAGCGAAACTTCAAAAAGTTTACCTTGGACAACGTCGCATCATAAATGCTCGTACCGACAAGATCCTCAATATACTGGCGGTCCCATGCAATGGGGAGGTTCATCTCGCGCAGCGCGGGAAGAGACTCAACCCATGAATCCCAATTGTTGTTGTTGTTGTCGCCACGGCGGTTGGTCAAAATCTCTGATATGAAAAAACGCGTTAGAACGTCCTTGTCGCTGATGCCAGTAAGCTCAGCCTCGCTGATGGGTGCCCCGGCCGCGTCTCGCAAAAGCAGGTTGCGTAGAAATTCGTGCGTCTGTGCATACTCAATAACAGTATCACGCGAGAGCACCTTGTGGTAAGGGACTGTGACAATGGTATCTCCAGCGGCAAGGTCACGCGTAGCGAAGATGCCTGCGCCGTTAGAATCGGTACGGATCTTGCAATCGTTGATGGTGATGCCTTGTTCTTTGGCCCAGTTTGCCAGAGCATCTAACTTTTTCGATCTATCAAATTCAGAGACCATTGTGTTGTTGTTGTTGTTGATGTTATTGTTGTTGTTTTTATGTTAGTTAGTTTGTTTAATTTAACCTGTCCAATTCTCTAATTATAGTTATAACGCGAGCCTTGGTCTGGGGTCCTTGTTATGCAGTCGACGCATTTGTCGCGTCTTCGAATTTCAAATTCTGTGAGCCGGGTAACTTAATTTTTTTTTTTTTCTTCTCAGAATAATTTAAAATCTTTGATCCTTATATTATTCCACCATCATCACTAACCCTGATTGCTATCACTACCATTGCTAAGATGTCTAACTGGGGTATGTATCCGTTTCTGCAATTTGCCGTTGCTTTACATATTAATAATTTTTAGACGACGAAGATTATGACCCTGAGGTTGCCACCTCCGCCCTTAAGGCTTCTTGGGACGACGAGGAGGACGATACTGTTCTTGACGATTGGGAGGCTGCTCTTGACGACGACGACGAGAAGCCCAAGGCCGCTCCCAAGCCCGTTAAAAAGGTCTCTCTTGCACAGAAGATCAAAGAACGTGAGCAGAAGGAGCGTGAGCAGCGCGAAGCTGCCGCTGTTCAAAACCTTGCCGAGGAGGACCCCAGGGCTAAGAAAGAACGCCTAAAGAAGGCAGAGCTTGAGGCCGATTTGGACAATGCTGCTGATCTTATCGGTGATTTGAACGTTCACCCCAGGGCTGCACAGCTCGAGAAGGAGAAGGCCGCTGCTCTTGAGAGAGCCGCCGCTGCTCCCGCCAAGCTTTCCGACTTCCAGGTTTTCCATCCCACCAACAAGAACGAGTTTGAGAACTTGCGCAAGACCCTCGTTCCTATCCTGACAGACCTCAACCAGGTTTCTGCTCTGCACTACTCTAACCTTGCAACTGACCTGAGCAGAGATGTCTGCAAACCACTTACCATTGACCAGATCAGAAAGGTTGTCGCCACCTTGAACGCGCTCATCTCCGAGAAGCTGCGCCAGGAGCGTGCCAACAGAGGTAAGAAGGCCAAGCCTCAGGTCAAGGGAATCTCCATGAAGGTTGACGAAGCTAAAGACACGACCAACTACGACGACTTTGACGATGACTTGGACTTCATGTAAAGTAGAAGGCCAGTGAGTGGTAGGGTAACTGAAATGTTTGATATTCTATAATCTACCATAATAATTAAATTTTTCAAACCCAAAAGCAAATGAACCCAAATATCAAAAATTGATAACTTTTCTTCTTTCTCTTACCTCTATCTTATTGCTACATTTTCTAGTCTGTATCCGGGTTGCTATTTTTTTAAAAAAAAATTTTCCCTGTTATGCCCCGCTACAAATCTGAAACAAGATCCCCCACGCCTGCGTCGGCCGGAGTCGCGCCGCTCGACCGTGGTGAATACCAGGCCGCACTCAAGGAGCTTCGTAACATGTCGGAGTTTGCAGAGCTTGTTCAGTTTCTCAAGTTTTTCCGTACGCTGCTAAAGCTACCGGATATCATCGACATTGATGTGATAGAGGAGGAACTTGTGGGCATCACCCTTGTGGGTGAAACACCTGTGCTGGACCGAATCACGACAGCCTTGGTTACTTCTCTTGTGGGCATGCGGCGAAATCTGCTTACGCTGTTAAAAGAGGACGGCGGACTCAATAAGGTCGTGTGGCATCTGTACACAAACCATGGTATTGCGCCTGAAGACAATCCTATGGGTCATGATATCGAATCTGTGATAGAACTCCGATCTCTTGATATTCCAACTCGCGTCACCATACTTTACACATTTAGTCGCTGGATAGTTCTTGACGACAGTTTTCACGACAAGCTTGAAAAACTCAGCTCCGAGGAGCATGAGGTATACCGCATAGATCCCGTGGGCTGGCGCGACGACTTTGGCGTTTATTATCTCCTGGACGATAACAGACTTTACTATACTGAAATGAAGCCGCCAAATCTCGATTCCGTCGACCCCAAGACAATCCCCAAGTCGGTTTCTGGGGGCATGAAAAAGAATGGACGTCGTAAGCCCTCAGGCTCTACTATCACATACCAAGAAGCATTAGGACGTGACACGCCTTACGACAAGGTCAAATGGAAGTGTGTATGTGCTACTTTACCCGAGTGGGAATCATTTGTTAAATCGCTAGAGAAGACGCGCAATGCCTACTTGAAAAAGTTCTACACATACTTGAAAAACGACCTTTTGCCAGTAATTGAGGAACAGGACGAGAAGCGCGTTAAGGATGCGCTAGCACGCGAAAAGGCTCGGGCCAAGGCTGCCACTTTGGCTGAAATTCAGAAACGCACGTCGTCGCGGCTGGAGGCTCGTCAGTCGCGCATTGAACAACGCAAGGAAGAGGAGCGACAAATGCAAGAGGAACAGCGACAGCGCATTGAGAGCCGGCGACTGGCACGCGAAAAGCGCGAAAAGCTAGCGCAACGTGAGCTCCGCATGCTTGAGCGTGACGCCAAGCTTGAGGCTTTGCGAACTAAGCAACAGCAACAACAAGATTTACAGCAAGAGAAGGAACAAACCCCAATGTCTGTTGAAGATAGTGGCAATGAGGATGGAATGTCCGCATCAACAGGTCGCAAGCGCAAACGCACTGAGCCTATGATCTCAACCCGGAGTACACGCAGCACACGTAGTGCCACAAGCAAGCCTGCGCCAGGTGGCGGTGTCGTGGAAGGTGTACGCAAGCTTGGAAGCCCCGAAAACCCGCTTTCTAAAAAATACTTTGATTTTGACTGTCTGTGTGGTGTTCACGGACGCAACTTTGATGATGGTAGTGCGCAGGTTGAGTGCGGAAAATGCTATGTCTGGTTTCACGTCTCATGCATCGACAACGCAGCTGCGCGTGAGGATATGCAGAGTACTATAGACCTTGCTAACAACACCTCAGATGAAAAAGATGCTGGCCATGGACTATATCGGCCGTATACCTGGACCTGCGATCGGTGTATTAGGAAAGAGCAGGAGCGGATTGAGGAAGAGCACAAGCTTGCGATCAAACTTGAGAAGCAACGCGAGCGCAAAGAACGCAAGGAGCAAAAGAAAGCCCAGCTTGAGAAAGAAAAACTAGAACAAAAGCTGCTACTTGAGCAGGAAGCCACTAAAGCCGCTATTGCCAATGGCACTTCTACCGCTTTGAATGGCACAAATGGAATTAAAAAGCATGAGGATGAAAAACCACAGCAGGGCGGATTTGTCAACGTCGGGATCCAAGATTTTGAATCCTGTAATGGATCTATTCCAGCGATTGTCAACGCTGAGGAAGCGACAATCAAGGCAGAACTGCCGATTCGTGCTGATGCTGCAGTAGTCGGGGTGCCTTTTGCTGCCGCAGACATCATCGGCAACCAGGGGGCTTCTGTAGAGCCTCCGTTGCACCAAGAGCCATACATTCCGAAGCTGCCTGCTGCTGTCACGCCGTCATCCGCCTCATCTGTGACCAGCGATAATCCTAATGTCACCGCGATCACTAATGGCGGCTTTATTGTGAATGGCGTGCCGCAACCGGGGGTTTCGGCCTCGGCACCCTCTCATCCATCTCTATAGCCAATCTAACACTTTCAAATATATCTATTACTACATTTTATACGCACTATGCATCAAAACTAGCATTGACCAGTGGCAGGCCCACAGAAGGTTAAATACTACGCCCCTGGAATTCAACTATGTGACTTACTATGAAGAACATAAAAGTTTTCAAAACAGGGGGAAGTTGACGATAAAAAAGAAAATAAAAGAAAGAGTCAACTCTAGCGTCGTTTGGTTCGCTAGCAGTTTTTAATTACTGTTGATATATTACTGAGATTGTCACATGAATATAGAGAGCAAAGTATAGTATTAAATTTTTTTAAAAAAAAAAAAAATAAGACTGAGCTTGATATGTGGAATGCAGTGAGAATAAACTATAGGGTCAGATTTAAGTCGTATAGATGAGCAATGAGTCGAGCGAGGATAACAAAGTTTTTCCCATGCTCGGGGCTTTATGCGGAGTGCATAGGTGCGGATGGCAAATTGTTTGCATAAAAATCATGTTTACCCTGGATAAACAAACAAACAAAAAAACAAGAATCTAAATTAATCGATTTTCCCTAGAATATATCACGGCGTATTCAAAATTCGCCGGCGCATTAGCTTTGGCACCGCTTACCACTGTCAAATATCAAATTGAGAATTCATTGTTGGACATTCTATGCCCATCTTGAGATACGTACGGGTATTTGATCTACATAAAAGAAACGTATAAGAAGGGCCTGCGAGATACAAAATGGACCAGTGGTAGGTCACAGATACCATACTGGTAAACACGCATCTACATATTAAAATAGATGGCCTACTCATCCGCAAAAAAAACTTCATGTATCTGCCAAGATCGCCCAATCGGCGGCTATGGCCAGTGATAATGCATTAGACAACACTTAGTCTATTGACCACCGGCTCCGACAGTCTGGTAGCGTTTATCCAGCGTTTGAAAAAATTCTCTGAGAATGGTATATTTTATCGAACTTTCTGTTCCCATCAAAAACAAAAAAAAAAATAAAACCGTATGCTTAGGCTAATCTCAGACAAAGAAAGAGATTTTAACACTGGGATAAAGCTTAATCAATGGAAGATGATTTCCAGATAGCCTCGCAGTGACGACTGGCAATTAACTACAATAATCGAGAAAGCTTTTTTGGAGAACAATCTTTTTTAGGTACCTAGATGTCGATAAAATATGTATTCGTCTCGACAAAATGCCAATAAAACCAGGCTTTTTTATTTTTAACGTTGGTATTTTAGAGAACCAAGAAGAAATATCAAACTCTTGAATGATGTACATGAAGATATATATAGTGTTAGTAGCATCTAATGCTGGACTGTAGGTGGCTAGTCGATATTAGGGATTGGTACTATCCTGGCACCGCGAGCCATGCCATCGCGATTTCAGTCTGTATTTGGACTTAGACACTTACACATATTTATTCGGTTGGCCGTCCTTTCGCCTGTCGACAATCGCAACTGGGATTGTAGCTATGTAGTTAGCTACCACCGAGTGCCCTCACCGTCTGGAGTCGGTTGGAACATACATTTGTCTGTAGGTAAATGGCTCAAGCTGAGGTTTTTGGAGGGGGAAAAAAAGTTGTGGTTGCAATCTATGCATGGAAGCATCCCTTTTTAAACTTCCTTGTAAATCTTGTTGTGCAGAATTCGGCTGATGAGATTAATTGTGTGCAGAGCATGAAGCGCGCGATGCATTGCAAAATCCAAACCGGGGAAAAAGCAAAACTTGCATGGGACGGGTAAAGACATGGATTATGTGCGAGCTCCCCCACCCATCCATATCTTTATGTACACTTTTGTGTAGTTTTTACATTTTGGAGTTTAACTTCATTAAGAAACCATTACTACCCAAAACAGCTGTCCTTAGTTGCCTTCGGTCTATACCAAACTGTGATACTTATAGTTTCTAGTGTTCGGTGCCTCACTTGTCGCGAAGATTAATATACAACCATAGCTACTCTACGCCGGATTGAAAACAGGGCCTGGGTATCAGGTATGCGACTCGGTAGAGCCCAATCATCCCCCCAATTTCCAAGACTTGTTAATTTGATTTTCTTAGAACTTGAAATGTTACATGAACTCCAAAAAAAAAAAAAAAAAAAAAAAAACCAAAAAAAAAAAAAGATAATTTAAATTTTTACTAATATATAAATATCCAATACCATCATTACTTTTATTGTTTTTTTTCTTCTTATTT
>Ga0160505_101115_pt1 | contig 13221 bp, 6 predicted proteins | sample DIDeMG_FD_108225 | JGI IMG/M metagenome (GOLD analysis project Ga0160505, IMG submission 108225) | Enriched chicken feces microbial communities from UW Madison campus, WI, USA - DID2874_E49_Stillage MG | ecosystem: Host-associated > Birds > Digestive system > Large intestine > Fecal ... | reverse complement strand
TATTTGAAAAATTTATCATTATTTTTTTTTTTAAAAAATTTATTTATTTTTTTTTTTTTTATTTTTTTTTTTTAACATTTTTTGAGTTTTTTTTTTTTTTTTTTTTTTAAAACACCCGATAAACTGACTCTGGCTGATACTTATATTTTCTTAAAATAACATAATAGTACCAAGACCTTAACATATTATGATAACTATCCATTGTACGAATAAAGTTAGGCTCCCTTACTACTAGCTGAAGGCATATGCACTGAATCATTGTTGAATAAGGTATTGTTGGACAGTACCTCAAAAATCTTTTCATGCTAAGTTGACAACTTTGAATGCGGTAAACTCACACAGTTAGACTCAATACAAAAGTAGTTTTTTGAAAAATATAGATATTACTTTAAACTATCCATACCAAACTCAGAGTGTGTTAAGTTGTGTATATGATGTATCTAAGAACTCCAGTTCTTCTTACCAGCTAAAATCTTAGAGCTGTAACATTTTAAACTTGAGTAATAAGTTGGGTTACCTTACAGACCAACAAGAGAGGTAAAAGAGAGAGCTTACCATTTCACTGGAGAGAGTACCGAAGAAGCTGTTTTAAAAAGTACAAAACTACTAGCACTTGCTTTTAACAGTAGACCTTTAGCAGAATGAGCTTAAAATATGATTTTAAAAACAAGGTGGTCAACACAATAGATGTCCTTAGAAATATCACAGGCCAGACTAGAACACGGCTCTAAGTTCTTTTGTATGAGGCCGGCTATGAAGTACGTGAACCCAGCATCGTATAAGAGGATCTCAAAAGATTGTGTGTGTAAATTTAAGGCGGTCCAGAGTCTTTTATTGATAAGTGTTCTAGGAGCGTTCAGATTAACTGCGACATGAATCCTGCAGCGAGACACGGGAATCCCGCTTTTTAGATGAGTAAAAAAACTTGGCAAGCGATTCGCTCTAAGTGGACTTAGAAGTCTCAATCCGAGGAACCCGGATGTGAAAACTGACAGAGAAACAGCAACCAGCAATTAGGGACCAGGTACTGAGAACGAACAGTTAGGGCTGCTATTTTATTAGACAGCCCTCCAAAAGATCTAAGGTCACGAGAGCTCAGAGAACAGTCAGCATCACTAGTGGTTTTAAATTAGATACAAAAGGTGAATTTGGAGTAGCTCGGGGATTAAGTTACAACACTGAGACCAAAGATAACTTTTATACAAAGTACACCAGATCTTGACTAAATGGAGATCTTGACAAAAAGCCTTCTCCAGAGAGTCATGAAAAAAGTAAAATATTACACATTTCGTAAAGTATAGCAGTCAAAAATTGAATACGGTGATCTAGAATTCCAGTTCAAGAGAGTAAAAGTCTCTGAAAGAAACACAGCTGCAAATGCAGTTGGCCTGAAACGGTCGTCTCTCCTGACTGCGCCTTCTATAGCCAGGTGAGGAAGGAGGGGAGTAATAGCAATAAAGGTATTGAAGTAACAACCAAGTTTTTTGACACACTACCGCACCGATTAGACTGATAGCCAACTTAACTGCATAGCTTGCCAATCATTTATTAGGCTGATCTTCCACTGAAATATACCGACTGCAATAGTGATCTCTAAAGAATTTCCTTTACACAAGGGCTGCATCCGTGGAAAATTTGGTATCATGGAATGTCAAAATTCTAAGTACCTAATGAGACAGCGACTTGATCAGCTTTGCCAGAACAAGTACTCGGGGATTCAATTTCTTCTTTCTATATACTGTTGTTCAATTTAATCTATTTTAGAAGAGTTAGATATTAGGACAATAAACCGATTTATTATTACTATTATTGGTCAACAATATTCAGCAAGATCCAACTAAGCATCCAGTACATATACAGTCTCCAAGAAAAAGTCTACAAAAATTCAAGATGGATGACGCGTAACATAATATACTACCCCTTCTTAATACCCGGTACAGCTTTACAGCCTACGACTTCTAATAAAACTACTAAAGAGGAATTAAGGTCATTTCAATGTATATATAATTGTAGTTGACCAATATTTTACAGACCAGAGAATGCTGATGTTTAACGCACAACGAATTTGTCTTCTTCAACAATAAATATTATCATTAAAACCTTTGCTACAGGAACCAACTGTCCCTTCTCCGGAGGACCTAAGATTCTTTCTGATACTGATAAGAAATAGATTCATTTTCAAATTAAGTGGGATTATTTCATTAAAATATGTGATATCTGCAAATCACTTGCTAAGCCTGTTTTCGCATGTACTGTTGCCCATGTGCAAAAAAACAAAAAAACAAAAAACAAAAAAAAAACTAAATGTAGTTCTTAGAAAGCACGCAAAAGATCTTAAATGAACAAGAAAATCAATAAACTACGCTATTACTAGGCATTTATGCACAAGGATTGGACATACGATCAGTGGAGCAATATTGCTTGGAGTCGTGAATGCTTTGTTGAGTTTGGCGTTGAAAGAAACACCAATGGGTATGACAACTCAACTACCAAAACGAAAAATGTTAAAAAGCATATTGTTCCTTATACATAAGCTAAAAGAATATTGATTAAAATTTTAGGTGGTAATCAGGGGTGGCCATACATCAATCGACAGAATGAGTAGGAGTTAGAAATCCACCTAGTGTGAATATACTACACACTTCTATTTGCAAATTACTGAAGGTATCTACTTGCTATATTATAACCTGGTGTAAAATTCATGCACGATAATCTTCCTATTTATTCACCTAGTACCATTGAAAATTGGTTTGATAAGAATGGTAGTCCTCTTGTTGACTGGCCCCAATACTAACCCGATTTGAATCCTATTGAGCATAGCTGGGCTAAACTTAAAAAGTATATCTATATGCATTATCCAGATCTGAATCGTTTGGTAGTTTTGAAAAGCAATTGAAAGAGTAGTTTTTTAAGGTGATTGAGGAGGCATGGGAGGGTTTAGAGGATGATTGTTTTGGTCCTTTGATAAGATCTATGGAGAGCCATGCTAACGTAATTTTATAGGCCTAAGGGTGGTATACTTGCTATTAATTTAAAATCAAATACACTCTATTATTTACATGCCCTTTAGTTATCACAGAATTAAATATATTATTAAAAAATTAATGCCTGATTGCTTTGGATGAGATCATGCTGCTTCGATTTGAATATAAAAACTTGAAAAATTTGTAGACTTTTGCTTAGGCACTGTATATATTTACAAAGTGCGCTCTTGTTAGATTAGCCAGAGCTAACTCTGATTAGTAAGCGCATAAAAACATAAATTTCCGAGTCTATGATTTTTCACCCCCTGAATAGGCAAAGGATAAATATAGTGACTGTGCAGTTGTAAGAAATTAATATAGAAAATTGTTCAGTACTTGACGATAGATTAAAATAGATAAATATTTTTCCTTTGAGCCTTTTTATTTCATTTTTTCATTAAAATTTTTTTTGTTTTTTGTTTTTTGTTTGTTTGTTTCCATATTACGTACTTGTTTTGTTCTTCTAGCCCCTAGCTAAGCCTATGGCAAAATTTTGAAATAGGCGTGAATCTCTATCGTCCAATGTCCAACAAGAGGCTTGGTATGAAACGAGGATTAATAAAAATAGATGATACTTTTTTTGGGGGGTTGGCATTAAAACAGACTATCAAGTTTTTTTCTTTTTTTCTTTCTTTTGAGCTCGTCTAGTTATACTTATACCAGCCGTATTGTGGTAGTTAGTAACTCGAAAACTTCAAATTCCAGAACCAAGAATAAATTGGTCGCAGTTACCCCAAAAGGCTGCTGATATCCACATGTATTTACATTTGGTTAGAAAACATTTAAAAACTCGAGATTATAAAAAAAAAATTATTTATGAAAAGAAAATTTTTGGTTTTCTTATAGCCGTTCATACATACCCAGTGTCAAAAATTTCGGGAAAAACAATAATCCCGATTTTATGTGGCGGCAGAGTCCAAAGGAGAAACAAAAAGGGACATCCAGCCGTATTCTATTGGCCATATCCAACGGACATAATACTCAAAAAGTAAATAAAATTTCTCTCTGGAATGATTGATAGTATAAGACCTCATACTTTTCAAGAGCAGCCAGTTTATTATTGTCAGCAAGGTATTTGAAGAGATCTTCGGAAGAGAGTGATCAGATCTCAGAACAAGACTCTTAAATTAGTTCCTCAAAAAAACCGTTTACATGCCAACGTAAAACATCAGATAATACTTATGGACTTGCCTGTATAAATTACAAATGAAGGGAGTGCGTTTTATTAGAAGAGAGCTAATAATCGAATACTCATCTTTAGATGTGCCTTAACAAGGCTATCAGCTACTTACCAAGCTATACTACGGTTTCAACTAGTAATAAGATGATTTTTGACATTTGTCAAAATTGATGCATGGACATTAGTATTTCCCAACTTGGTCAACTCCTATTATTTCATCCCTTTTTATTTCCCTTTCATAAAAGATTCCTTCCTTCCTTTCTTCCTTTCTCCTTCATTTCTTTAAAAACAATATACTTCAACAACTTCCAACTACCTACTCTCTTTTATTACTGTTATTATTGTCGCTCATTTAAACACTTCTAGGTCTCAAAAAATTATAAAACAGGATTCATCACTTGCACTGTTCTACTAAAATTCATGAAATTAGTCGTTTTTTAAATACCCCTGAACTTAGTTTTCCTCTCACCATCAGACTGCAAATATCAACAAGCAAAACTCGCCCTTCTTCTCTCCAAATGAATCACGGACTACCACACCACTCGCATACTGCTAGTTTGGCTAGATCTTCACTATCCAGTTCCCAGCTTTCAGATATCGCCAGCAGTACTGTGAGTTCTTTATCTTCCAAAACTTGGTTGGTGCGACGTGCAACTGGTTCTTGTGGCCCAAACGATAATTCTGCAGAATGTGAGACTCCTGTGCATACTAATGTAATTGCGATCGTACTCGGCATTGTCATTCCCCTAGTTGGTGCCATAGTTGTCTTAACCTTCCTTCATTTCAGACACATTAAAAAACTTAAGAAAGAGAATGAAGATAGTAAGGATATTGATGTGGATAATGATGATTTCGACCCTGGGGAGTTTGCAGGAATGGCGGCAAAAAGTAATGGATATCCTCCTCAGTTCAATAGTCCGGGTTTGCATAGCACCACCTCTTTTGATTCAGAAGTTTCTTCTTTCCAGAAACCATCTAATACCAATGGGCAAAACCCCTTTCAGACTCCTTACCAACTCCCTCAGCTTTCATCTTCTCAGCGCTCCCTAAACAACTATGATGTATTTGACAAAACCGCGTACCCCCCTTCAGGTGCCATTTACGATTCGCCAAAATATCCCTCTTCACTACATACTCATTCCAGACCGAGCTCACCAGGTTCTATCGTTTCAAACCCTTACAGTGACTCACATCAAATTCCTTATGGGTTAAACCCCTCCCAACAGGCTCTCAACCCAAGTAGTACAAGTTTGGCTTCTCCTACTGTAAGCAGTCGTGCCCCTTTAAGTAGTTTACCTAGACTTGATACGACTGCTCCTCCTCGCAACATATCCAGGGTTTCTTCCAGAATATCTGTTGTCTCTTCTCGTACTCCCGTGGTTGAGACAGTCAGCAAAGACCTTTCTCCTCTTCCTACCTCGGCTGTTGTGGGCAACTATGAGTATGGGTCTGTAAGCACGTCAAATACTCTCAATGATAGTGAGTCAGGAACCTCTATCATGAGACAGGATACTGAAACAACAATTCCAGACTCCGACGACGATGAAACCAGACATAAAAGGATTGAGCAAAAGATTGATACAGAGATCCGTGCTATTGAAACTGGATTGCCAAACAACAAGGACTTGGAAGTGCCCTCAACTACCACTGGCTCTGGTGGCTTGAACCGGGCAATGACTAAACGTACTGCTGATTTCGAGCGTGTCAAATCCGTTTATAATGAGTATTTTTCACCTGATACTGAGGCTGGTCATAACAAGCCCCAGAACTTTGAGATCTCTCAAGAAGAAAAGATTTCCAGTAATCAAGACAGAGCCGTTAATCAGCAACACACGCAATATGGCACTGCCTATGATAGTTCAAAATCTTACCAGCAGCACGGCCACTATGATCAGAATAACAGCAATTCCGGCACAAATAATAATAATATTAACCGCTTAGCTGCCTCATCTGATTCTTATGACCAGTTTAACAGCAACAATGCTACTGACAACACTCACAATTATTCGTCAGATTATTCTGACAAAAATTCACAACAAAACCAATATAGCATACATGGAACTAACAATGACAACTATTCCGATGCCAGTTATCCAGTGAATAACAACTATCACTCACCTGATTACAACTCTCAGGATGTGGCTCAGCATGAAGATTTCAATCGTGGTTATAGATCTCATCATTACTCTTCAGATAGTCCCGTCAGTTCTTCATCTCCTCACACTTATACTGAAGATCATTCTGATCCACAGATGGCGCCTCAAGTATCCATTTCTCAGCAATCATTTCGATCCATCCAGCAATTACCTCAATTGTCTGCACTTCCTACGCCCCATAAGATCGAGGAGACGGATTCTTCTATCATGTTTGCTCCCCAGAGAAGAAATAACGGTCCCATTCCATCTAACATTGCGGTGTATAACCCCCTTGATAACTTGAGCTCACTCGAAGATAAAACTCTAGCAAGTCCCTCTCAGATGCGACAGAGCGTTGCTATGATTTCTCCTGGAGGCTTCCTGCCGCCTAAAAAATATACCCCCACTGCGATGGACAGTGATGAAGTTAGCTCATTGAGATCATTCCCTACCAGAACCACAAGGGGTCAGAGACCTTCATCAGAATTGGTGCCTGATGCAAAGACTCAGCTGGAAAAACTTAAGCCATCTATGAACATGGTTGTTGCATAGTCACATTAAATTTACTTCTGCATCCAACTCCCAGTCTTCCACACCTGGTTGAGCTATGTGTACAAATTTCTCAACATTGGTTCATACTAAATTCTTGAGTTTTCCTTTTTTTTTTGTTTTATATATATATATATATATCTTTTCTTTGCTTTATAGTTTGTTTTCATCAAGTTGTTTCAATATCTGTTCTTTCCCTCACATACAAAAAAAAAAAAAGAAAAAGAAGAACCCCCATCCCCAAGAGTACATATTTTCAATAATGCGAGCTTGAAACAATATCCTTAAGAGAGTGATAATGTTCTATAAGATGCTTGATTTGCTGCGGACTACCTCCAGTTGGGAAAATCGGTAATAATCTAATCAAAGACTCGAGATTTACTTGGGAATTCTTGTCAATCTGTGATTAGTATTTACCATGAGCTTTAATATGATGGAATATAATGACTTACAAGTTCATCCCCATCTTCGGTAAGCTGTTGACATAAACTTTTTAGGCTTGTATTTCGAGATTCTACTGTAATAGTAATGCAGCAGCCTGTGATAGAATCCGCGGTATAAATTCTATGTTTTATCTTGTTAGCCATGACAAACAATATAAGATTGTAAATGCAAATATATGTGTATATATACAATTGCTGTAAACAGCACAGTTGATTCAATGCCAAAGAACTGGGAGCTGTTGAAGGCACTATTAGGCAGACTAGTACCCGGAGAGATTCTGTATGCGCCGTTCTGCTGGAACAAAGTGCTATGATATTTCGTAGTGTAGCTATGAATCTGGCGTCAAGAACTGCTGGCGATGATGAATTTGCTAATTCTACCACTTCAACAAAAACTTGGTTTACAGCAGAGTGCTTTCTGAAAAAGATACGACGAATAGTTTTTGAATCAAGTTCGAAACCAAATTTCCTCTGAGAGCTTGATCCTGAAAAACTCATTGAAAATAAACAACTTATTTATTGGGAAGAAAGTATCAAGTCTGAAGATTGCATTTAGGCCGAAATGTATTTATTTGGCTTTTTGTTCATTACACAAGTTATGCCATACTTTCTTGCAGGTCAGCCAAAAAATATAAATACACATTAGCATTTGGACTTTAAACCTGAAATAATATTAATAATTATTTTAGTATGTTGGCTCTTGCCATTTGTCAGCACACGTGATACATGCACTTTTAATTTGAATTTCTTACGCTTTCCTCCTGAAAGTCTCATCACTCACAACTTGTCCTTTGAAACCTCTTTAAAATCATACTAAATACACTCATCTTCGCTTGTATTTTTTTTTCTTACATCACTTTGTACCCAAACTTCAATTTTGAGTCTTTTGTTTCCTTTTTGACCAACATCTCAACTGTCTGTTTTATATTTTGATTCTATATTGACATCAATTTAGGTCACTCACGCGTTCTGATCATTGTCTATATCCTGGTTTATCAGTTCACATTAACGTATTTTCAAATTTAATTTTAGAATACCATGGACCAGCTATTGGATTTTTCTAAGGATATCGATATTGATCTCCTGGATAGAATTGTTTCTGTCTTTTTCTCAGGAACTTCTGGTTCTGCTGAGGTATGTAGAAACTACATCTACTTCTGACCTACTCATACTAACCTTCTGGTTCTCTTTTTGCCCATCGTAGAGATCCGAAGCAGACAATGTTCTCAAGCAAGTAAGTATTGACAATTTAGATAATTTATTTATCTACTTATACGCTAACTATTATTTCAGTTCCAAGATCATCCTGACTCATGGACAAGAGCTCCTAAGATTTTGCAAGAATCAAAGAATCCTCAATCAAAGTGTAAGTTCCAACCTGTATTAATGTCTTCCAACAATTGCACTAACAAGCCTCTTGTAAGATATCGCTTTCTCTATTCTCGACAAAGTTATTTCCACCAAGTGGAAAATTCTTCCTGAGGATGAACGGGTTGGCATTAGAAATTTTGTCGTTCAAATGATTATTTCCTGGAGTAGCGATGATTCCACCTTTAGATCGCAAAGAGCCCTTATCAACAAGGCTAATCTGATCTTGGTTCAAATTCTGAAGCAAGAATGGCCTGCCAATTGGCCTAATTTTATCCCCGAAATCATCGCCTCTTCTCGGACTAGTTTAAACGTTTGCGAAAACAATATGACGATTCTCAAGCTTCTAAGTGAAGAAGTTTTTGATTACTCTTCTGAGCAAATGACGTCCAAGAAAGCGAAAACCCTAAAGCAGCAAATGTGCAGCGAATTTTCCGAAATTTATCAGTTGTGCTACGAAGTGTTGCAAAACGCTGACCGTCCGTCGCTTATTACTGCCACGCTTCAGAGCTTGCTAAAGTACCTGCATTGGATTCCATTGGGTTATATATTTGAAACCCCTCTCATTGAACTATTGATCAGCAAGTTCTTAAACCCTCCGGAGTTTCGAAATGTAACCTTAAAGTGTTTGACAGAAATTGCCCTCGCTGAAAACGCTGGTGCCTATGAAAGCGCTCAATATCAAATGTTTTTCAGAGCTCTTGAAATCATCCACAGTATTGTTCCTCCCGAGACTAACTTTAAAGATGTTTATGAGGAAGCAGGTTCTTCTGATCAAGATTTTATTCAAAATGTTGCAATCTTTTTAACAACATTTTTATCTAAGTATCTTATGCTGGTTGAAGCGCAAAATAATAAGCCTCTGCTTTTGGAATCCTTTGCCTACCTTATCAGAATTTCTCAAATTGAAGAGCGCGAATTGTTCAAGATTTGCTTAGATTACTGGGCAAAGTTTGTCTCTGGTCTTTATTACGAAATTGAGAAAATCCCCTCTTCAGAATTGGCTCAGCCTGGAACTGGGCCCTTTTCAACTTCAATCAGTGCTGGCGGAGCTTCTGATCCGGCTATTTTGGCAAAATTCCCTCTTAGAATGCATGCTTACAGTTCAGTCTTATCGAGTCTTCGTCTTGTCATGATTGAGAAGATGGTTAGACCAGAGGAGGTCTTGATCGTGGAAAATGACGAAGGTGAGATTGTTAGAGAGTTTGTCAAGGAATCAGATACAATCACTCTGTACAAGAGCGTCAGAGAAGTATTGGTTTATCTGACTCACTTGGATGTAATTGATACAGAGAACATTATGAGAACAAAGCTCGGAAAACAAAGCGATGGCACTGAATGGTCCTGGAATAACATCAACACCCTTTGTTGGGCCATTGGCTCCATTTCAGGTGCTATGAATGAAGAGATGGAGAAGCAATTTTTGGTTGCTGTTATTAAAGAGTTACTCACTCTTACTGAGCAAAAGAAGGGCAAAGACAACAAGGCAGTTGTTGCTTCAAACATTATGTACATTGTCGGCCAATACCCGCGATTTTTGAAAGCCCACTGGAAATTTTTGAAGACGGTTATCAATAAGCTATTTGAGTTTATGCATGAGACTCACGAGGGTGTTCAAGACATGGCCTGCGATACTTTTATCAAAATTGCCCAAAAGTGCAAGCGCCATTTCGTCGTTTTGCAGCTCAACGAAACTGAACCGTTTATTGATGAAATTATTAGAAATATTCCTGAAATCACATCCGAACTTCAACCCCAACAGGTACAAACCTTTTATGAGGCATGCGGTCACATCATCACTGCTCAGAACGCTCAGCAAGTTCAAAACAGACTCATTGCAAACTTAATGGAACTTCCTAACAGAGCTTGGCAAGGCATCATTGAGCAATCCGCTGTTGATCCTGAGCTTTTGACCAATTCTGAAAGCATCAAGATCATTGGAAACATTATGAAGACTAATGTGGCCACTTGTTCAGCTCTTGGGGCTGCTTTCTACCCCCAACTAAGTTTAATCTATCTCGATATGCTTAGTTTGTACACTGCTGTCTCTAGAATGATTTCTGATTCTGTTGTTGCCCAAGGCGAAGTTGCTACCAAGACTCCCCGTGTCCGTGGCCTGCGAACTATCAAGAAGGAAATCTTGAAGCTGGTTGAAGCTTATATCAGTAAGGCCGAAGACCTTGATCAAGTCGCTAATAGTATGGCTCCTCCTTTATTAGAGGCTGTTCTTGCTGACTATCGCACCAACGTTCCCGATGCTAGAGAAGCTGAAGTGCTCCATTGCATGAATACGCTAGTTCAACGTGTCGGTAGAATCTCTGCAGACCTGGTCCTGGCAGTCCTCGAGAATGTTTTCGAGTGCACTTTGGATATGATTAACAAAACAATGAATGATTACCCTGAACATCGTGTCGAGTTTTTCAAGCTGCTTAGAACCATTAACCTGGAGAGTTTCCCTGCATTGCTTAAACTCCCTGAAGTTGTTTTCCAACAAACTATTGATGCTTGTCTGTGGGGTGCTAAACATGATAATCGCGAAGTTGAATCTTCTGGTTTGTCACTAACTTTGGAACTCATGATCAATATGGGACAGTTGGGCAACGATGTTTCCAACATGTTTTTCCAAAGATTTTTCAAATCCATCATCAACGATACCTTGTATGTGCTGACAGACAGTGATCATAAGGCTGGTTTTAGAACACAGGCTCAGATTCTAGAGTTATTGATTGACTTGTGCCGCACCAATCGAATCACAGCACCTCTTTATGCTACTGGTGAAGCTCAGCCCGGAACCAGTAACATTGATTATCTCAAGGAGTACATCATCACTACTCTCGTTTCTGCATTCCCTCATTTACAAAGGCAGCAGGTCGGTGTATTTTTTGATACCCTTGTCGCTACTGAGAAGAACTTTATTAGGTTTAGACAAGTTTTAAGAGACTTCCTTCTTAGTCTCAAAGAGTATGGTGGTGATGATACCGAATACCTGTTTGTGGAGGACAAGGCAGACCAGAAGAAGGAGCAAGAGCAGCAGGAATTTGAGCGGGCCAAGAAGATTGGCGGCTTAATCAAGCCTATTGATATGGATGACGAGATGTAGAGCATCATTGGTCATTTCTCATTCGTATAATCTATAATTTATGTGTGCAAAAAAACAAAAAAAGGACAATAAAAAATCCAAAAATAAATGAATAAAAAAAAACAACCAATTAATTCAAAAAAAAACTATTTACAATCTCGATTTATTTACTTATTTTACTTGTCTGTACCCTTTCTCAGTTATGATGCTCTATTTAGCATAAGCGTCCAGCTTCTTGATAGCGTCAGAAACCTTCACAACAGTACCCTTAGCACCAGAAACAGGACCCTTAATCAGGATGATGCCCTTCTCAGCATCAACCTTGATGACCTTGGAGTTCTGGATGGTCACATTCTGGAAACCCATATGACCAGCCATCTTCTTACCAGGCAAAACTCTACCAGGATCCTGACTCGGACCCATAGAACCAGCGGAACGATGCTTTTTGGTGGTACCGTGGGTAGCACGGAGACCGTGGAAGTGATGACGCTTCATAACACCAGCAAAACCTTTACCCTTTGATCTAGACTTAATATCAACAAACTGGCCCTCTTTAATGTGATCAGCAGCAATAACGGTACCCAGGGGCAGCAAACCCTTGGCAGATTTAACCTGAAATTCGGCGACATATCTCTTGGGAGCGACCTCAGCGCGAGCAAAATGGCCAAGAAGAGGTCTAGTGACCTTGTTGTGGTCCTTGGAGCCGGCGCCAACCTGGACAGCGTAGTATCCATCCTTCTCAAGCGTCTTGGTGTGTGTAACTTGCAGACGGTCGACCTCGAGAACTGTGCAAGGGAAAGTATCGCCGTTGGGCTCAAACCAGGTCATCATACCGATTTTTGTTGCGAGAACGCCGGAGCGCTCTGGTAAGAGTCGTCTGCTCTGGGCAGCTTCGTGTGTATGGTTTAGCAGAGGAGTTTTGGTGGGGATGGTGGAGACAACTGAAAGCGATTTCAGTTGGGCCACGCCTCTAGTGGCCTGGGACGGGCCCAATGTACGTAGCGACTCCGACAGTGCCTTGGTGAATGCGTTAAACATTGTTTCCGGGTGTGTTGTGGGGATCGGGGGGGTTGATAGCAGCTAGGGCTAGAGAAGAGAAGGAAAATTTTTGGAGGTGGAAAAAAAAAAGTGAAAAATTGACCAGCCCTGATTCGATTGTATGATGGGGATTGAATTAGTGTGTGCAAAGTGCTATTTGTTTGGGTGAATAGCGAGAAATAACAGAGCATGTGTTTGCACAACCGTCACAACGTTACGCGCATAACACATTTTTTTTCAGTAAATCAAACTTGATATATGGGTTGATTCTTTTTTTTTTTTTTTTTTTTCAGAAAAAAAATCAAAAAAAATCTTTTTTTTCTTTTTTTTCTTTCAAATCACCACACAAAAACTAACACTTAACACTACACATAAAAAATTCTCTTATACATCAACACATATCATA
>Ga0160505_101114_pt1 | contig 13224 bp, 10 predicted proteins | sample DIDeMG_FD_108225 | JGI IMG/M metagenome (GOLD analysis project Ga0160505, IMG submission 108225) | Enriched chicken feces microbial communities from UW Madison campus, WI, USA - DID2874_E49_Stillage MG | ecosystem: Host-associated > Birds > Digestive system > Large intestine > Fecal ... | reverse complement strand
CCCCCTTTCCCCCCCCCCCCCCCCTCCCCACTTTTTTTTTACTTTTATTTTTTTTTTTTTTTTTTTCTGGAAATAATTTTTTTTTTTTTTTTTTTTTTTTTTTTTTTTTTTTTTTTTTTTCACTAGCGTAACGCTGTCAAGGTCGACTGGGCCAAGATTGTTTCTACCCTTGGTCTTACCGGTTCTACCGTCTCTTCTCTCCAGGCTTTCCGCAAGAGAAACGAGGAGGCTCGCAAGAAGCTTTTGGACTTGGGTTCTGCTTCCACCGAGGTTGACTTTTCTTTCTACAGATCTACCCTCAAGAACCAGGATGTTGTTGACAAGATTGAGGCCGCCTACAAGAACTTCTCCCCTGTCACTTACGATGTTTCCAAGCAGCTGAAGACCATTGAGGCCTTTGAGGCTAAGGCTCTTGCCAACGCCCAGGAGACTGCCCAGACTGTTGAGAAGGAGCTGGCTGACCTCCAGGCCACCCTCTCCAACATTGAGACCGCCAGACCTTTCGACCAGCTCACTCTTGAGGACCTCAACAAGGCCCGTCCCGACATCGAGGCCAAGGTTGTTGAGGCTGTTAAGAAGGGTAGATGGGAGACCCCCGGCTACGACGAGAAGTTCGGTTCTCTCGTTGTCATGTAAGGTGCCTAGATTTCCTTCGTCAAAGTTTTCTATTATTTCTACATGTCATTTTAAACCAATCCAAAGGAGTTTACACTTTGTTTATCACGAATTATCGATACACTCAGTCTGGATAAAGGAGGAACTTACAATGGGAGTTGCAATGCTGGTGCATGGTTGCTATTTTTTTTTTATTATTTATTTTCAATGGCCCTTTGGAGACAGAGTTTTCTCGAGAGTATGTTGAATGTGTAGAAAATTTCGGAGTTTTGTAGAGACGTTTTGATTGGCTTACGTGGGTATATGGGAAACCATCGTGAAGGGTTAGGGTATATATGCGAGCAACGCACTGAGAAACCAGCTTAGTTTACCCCATATATTGATGGCTTGGCTCATGGGTTCAGACACTCCGAGGGAAAATATGTAAACACTCTCTCTACTACTAAACTACTAGGCTTGGACGCATCCAAGTCATTCAAGGGTTTTAATATAGCCAAACTTGACAATTATTTATGTTTATAGAGAGTCTATGACAGATGCCGCTCTAGTCGTCAGCCACCAGAGGGGCCTGCAGGTCGTACCAGCCGCCACCAGAAAACTTGCACTCGCTTAAGCCCTTCGACTCAAAGCCGACACGCTCGTAGAACGGAATGAGACGCTCATGGGCAAGCAGCGCAAATCTATCGGCATGCTTGAGGGTCGACATACGCTGAATGTAGTCGTTCAACAAGGTAGTGCCAATTGCCTGGCCCTGGTAGTCGGGATCAATGACAACCGAATGGATAGCAATAGTGCGGCCTTCCTCGTGGTGACCACGGGGATCGTTGTTAGGTGAAACAATGCGACCGTAGCTGTCAAGCTCAGGGATTTCCATAGATGGATCCGACACATTGAACGCGTTTGTCTTGGTCGCAATAATATGTCCAATCAATTGCTCGGACTGAAGAGTCGAGTGAGCAAGACGGTAGTTAAGACCTTTATCCGCCTCTTCAGCATCTTCGTCAGCATCATCTTTAGCAGTTTCACCATCCTCTTTATCTTCCTTGATCTCGCCGTCGGCATCCTCAGCTTCATCGGATTTAGTATTGTCTTCAAACTTTCTAATGAAAATTCCGAGAGATAGTTCAGGACACGCCTTTAGTCTGTATTGGATCTGTTATCAAGATAGTAGGAACATAGAGTCCGAATCAGTTAGTGAGATAGAACAGGAAACCCTCGTACACCACTAGTTGCACAAGGTTTGAGTGAGGTAGCTTTAGAATCCATTTTAGCATACCTTTTCTTTAGTGGCTCTCTCCTCTTCAGGGAAGCCTGCCGTTTCTAACTTCAGAATTTGATCAACATCATTATAGGTCAAGGGCCTGATATAGGAATGCTCCGGTAGCGAGGCAGCCTTCTTTAAATTGTTGTAATTGCCTGAAAGGAAGTAAGACATGATTTTAATCTAGAAAAGCAGAGAGGAGTGTAGAAGATTGTAATGAAAATTCCCCTAGATGACTGGTTGATAAAAGAAAAGATTGAAGAGGAAGAAGAAAAACAAGATGGCATAGGATACAGGAGCGGGAAACGAAAATAAAAAGGCTTTTTTTTTGTTTCTTTTAGGCTATTTTGGATTTTGTTTTACAGTACGAAAAAAAAAAAAGATACCTTTGAAACCACCTTAAAGGTTTTGGTACCAGAGAACACGCATCCAAACAAACTCACTCAAACAAAAAAAAATAAAGAGAATAAACTACCAATTACAGCATACTGATTAAAGAATTTGTGACATCTAACTATAAACTTATGTAAAATGAACGTATTAGTTTGGGTTATAAATCCCTGGAGTTTTTCTAAAACAATTCCCAAGCTTCGGATGGGAGCACCATATTCATAAGCTTCCAGTGTTCCTCAGCTTCCTCAATATCCCACTTACTCATTGGGTTGTATGTATCGGTGAGAATATATCTAGTATCGTTACTTTTTTTTATATGGCTGAGATCCCATTTCCGCTGTTCCAAAGTGTTGAAGATGTATTTTCGGAAGTTGTTGTTGCCATACTTTTGGTCATTTCTAAAGTCAATCTTATACCCTCTGTTCCTGCAGAAAGCTACCATGTTTGTATTCTCATCCTCAGTTACTGTAGGAGCCAAGAACTTGGGGTGGACAGTGTCGTGCAGTAGCTCACATGTATCAAAGACAGATAAAAGGGTTTTCATGATCGCTTTAGTAGCAAAACTGTTGAACTTATGGTAAAAATTTACCACGAGAACACCATCTTTTGTAAGGATGTTTGATTGAAGGTTTGTCCAGAATTCAATCGAGAAGAGTTTGGCAGGAACTCCACCCCCAGTAAAAAAATCATGAATTACAATGCCATATTTCTGACTGTTGACGCCAGTCTTGTAACTGTTTGCCCATACCTCAGCATCTTCTAAAAAGACTTTTTTTGTTTCGGGGAGTTCAAAGTAATCCCTTGCCGCGTAATATACTTCGGGATCAAGCTCCAAAATGCTGGTCGAGTAGCCATTGTTGACTAGTCCTTCGACCGCAGCACCGGTTCCCAAACCAAGAACAATAGCCTCTTTACTCCGAGAAGCAGGGCTAATAAGACGGGCAGCTTCCTGTAAAAGAAACACTGGATAGATTGTAGAGATCACCTTGTTGGTTTCTGTATTAACCCAAACTCCTCCTATTAAAGAATGATCAACTCTCAGGTAGCGCATAGTGGTGCTGTATTTGGAGTTATTAGAGACAGGACTTAACTCACCAACAACAACTTGGCCAGTAACTGATTTTGTTGAGCTGAAAATCTGATTTTCGGTATGCTTCGGATGAATTACCGGAAATGAGTCCTTGCTCAGAGAATGGGTGTAAATAGGAGAGTCAAGCAAAACATGGCTAATTCCAATAATGATGCTCATACAGAAGATAAAGATGGAAATGCTGCGTTTAGTCGGGAACTTTCTCTCTGTCATGATGCGAAACAGAATTGCCATACCGTAGAGAAGCTCGGGGTGCTTGAACTGTGCCCAATGGGCCAGCGCCAATCCGGTCAACTTTGCCAGAGACACGGGAACAGACATTTTGGTCTCAGCCAGAGATGATCTAGCAATGAGACCTATTGGCAGCAGGGTTGTTATCATTGGGATTATCGCTACTAGCTTGGGATCATATAGTGGCCCTTCAGGGTTGCGAATATACAGGATGACAGCCTGTACCCCCAGTCTACTGCCATATAATGAAAGACCAAACAAGATTAGATCAAGTATCACCCCGTTGATACCGGGACGCCACAGTTCTGAGGTCAGCAAAATAAATAGACTGAACGTAGAAAGCACGCCGCCCATTTTTGAGAAGGATCCGACCAGCGGAGTGATGTCTTCAAGCATCAGATCAGTAAGAGACGCGAAAGCCCAAGCTGACAGCACCGTTTTTAGATGGAAAAGCTTACTGACCATTTTTTAATGTTTTCCAATGGAGTGTATATGCAATACAGTGGTATTGACAGGTGGAATTAAATAAAACAAGGGGACAATCAAGCCCCGATCTAAAAATGGTTGAATTATTTTCTGAAGCCAGGGGAAACTAGACAAGTCTAAAATCTTTTAGATTGACGGTTGAATACTAATAAAAAAATTTCAATTTATCTTCCCTGAGCGATAGATCTAACATAGAAGCATGGAAACTTTGTTTGGTGAGAATATGCAGCCAGGAACCACAAGCCCTATCCCATAATGAAATTTGGTTCTGATTCTAGGATACAATTGCACTGGAGTAAAACCGTTCATACAAATAGCGTACTAGAATCTGATGTTTCAATAATTTGGGTTGGTGTGTGCCACCATAAACGCGTCGTGCGTCTGATTGTTTCAGCTGTTCCGATATGATACCTCTTAGCATTGAAGTCTGTTTGGATTTGTTACTTGACTGGAGATTCGGTGTCAACCACTTGTCCAATTCAAGCAAATACTGAGATGATTCATGGTCCACAAGAACCTGAATTTTTTTTCTTTTCTAGGACTGTAACAATTTTGCTATGAGTTTTTTCGAATATTTAGAAAGCCATATGACAAGAATCGAAACCCCAAGGTAAGTTAAAGCTTGGCATCCTACCTCGGAATTCTTTGTAGCTTTAACAAATATAGAGCAGCCACTGTTTAATTAGCACCTGATAATTAGTACTTGGAAACATCAGACTCTCAAGTGTCGTCTACCTCAAGAAAAAAAAAACACAAAAAACAGCTGCGCTGCGTAAAACCAGCAGATTTGCCTGCTTCAACAGAAACAGAGATATAAATCATTGCAACAATCAAACCCAACAGTTTTATGAGAAAGCAAATTTAAAGCAATTTTCATTTCAAAAAATTTCGGTCTCTTCTCGATTTCATGTAATATAATTTGTAACTATTTAATCTAAGGACAATAAACTGATCATCTATTTATCTACTAGATTTCATCGAGTACAATACCTGGCTAATGACTTCCAGGTTCATAATATTTTCATTTCACGTGACTTTGAAGCCTCGGCTCAACAGTCGTTCATGGCCGTCATTATTTTTTCTTGATTACCCCAGAAAAAATTAATAAGAAAAAATATAAAATGAGATAGACATCTCGTCGATCTTTTTTATAAAAGCAGATAGTATTATATCAACAGTATACATCTTAAAAAATGATTGATATGAATGAATACCTAGCTGGTATCCAGCCCAAAACGGTCCTTGAAGACCGTGTCAAAATGTTTTTGCAGACTACAAAGTTTTTCCATGATTCGAACAAGAGTAACAGCGGGTTTGCACTGGATGCTATGGAGCAGGCCAAGGTGGTGAGCGCAAGACTCCGATCAAAAGATGAGAAAGACCCTTCAGTACCATCAGCGACAGTTATTTTTGAGATTACATGTGCTAACAACGTGTTAAACCCGATGGGAAGTATGCACGGCGGATGTGTGGCGACTCTGTACGACAACTTGTCTACGTATTCAGTCGCTGTTCTCGAGAAGTACTGGGATGAATTCGATCCCGCAAAGGAGAATCTTGAAAACTATTCTGTCAAGTTCATTAATAAGGTCCAGCCGGACATGGGAGTTTCTCGGCAGTTGCAGGTCATTTACCTGCGAGCACTGGTGCCAGGCCAAAAGGTGTTTATGGAAGTGAACCTTGTGAGCTCCTCCAAGCGGTTCGCGACGTATACTGCCCGCATGTACGACGAGCAAGGTCGTGTTTACTCCACCATGACCCATGATAAGGCTAAAACAGAGCCCGGTAGAGTTTCTAAGTTATAGAAGTACATAATGACTATCAAATCGAAATACAGCTTTGTTAATCTTTTGTCTCGAATGCAGCATAGGAATTCTTGCCTATAGAGGCAGGCTTAACCATGTAACACTCAGTGAATTTTAGTGAAGTGGATAAACATATTAGAAAGAAAAAAAAAAGTTAAAGCTCTAGAAATGATCGTATACTAGTGAGAGCAACTAACGGTAATAAATATTCCTAAAAGATTAGCTCTCATTAAGCAGAATGAAGAATGAAACTCGTCTCAATTGCTCTGATATTGTTTGCTTTTTTCTTTATATTTTGATTCTACACATCTATTCCCTATTCTTCAACAATTTCTATAATTTACAATGTTTTCTCGCAGAGTATTTCTGGCCACAGCCTCACTGTCTACTGCTGTTCTTGCGTCAGCAACAGTGTTGAAAGCAAATGCTGACTCGGACACAAAGCTTGACTACCCGATTCCAAAGGTTGCGGCGCCCCCACCCAAGCGCGAAGAGCTAATAAAAAAGTTACACCAGGCATCTGGGGAGACACCGGACGATGTATATGATATTCTTGTTATCGGCGGTGGAGCAACAGGTACAGGTGTTGCAGTTGATGCCGCCTCACGAGGCTTAAAAGTAGCATTGCTTGAGCGCGACGATTTTTCTTGTGGGACATCCTCGCGCTCGACCAAGCTGGTCCACGGTGGTGTCCGTTACCTTGAAAAAGCCGTTTGGAACCTGGACTACTCACAATATGAACTTGTTCGTGAGGCCCTCCATGAGCGCAAGGTTTTCCTTGATATTGCACCACACTTATCGTTTGCGTTGCCCATTATGATCCCCGTATACAAATGGTGGCAGCTTCCATACTTTTGGATTGGTGTCAAAGCCTATGACTTTCTTGCGGGGAAGCAAAATCTCGAGTCGTCTTACCTGCTAACAAAGTCTAAAGCTCTTGAGGCATTTCCGCAACTTAATCCTGAAAAGGTTAAAGGTGCAGTGGTCTACTATGACGGATCTCATAACGATGCAAGAATGAATGTTTCTCTGGCCCTGTCTGCGATTGAGCTTGGAGCTACAGTTTTGAATCACGTTGAAGTCACAGGTATTGACAAAGACCCTTCTACTGGCAAAATTATTGGTGTAACTGCAAAGGATCTTGAGTCAAGTGATTCTGAAAACAATAACACCTTCAAGGTTAAAGCCAAATCTGTTGTGAATGCAACTGGGCCCTTTACTGACTCAATCCGGAAATTAGACAATTTCCAAACTCAGAGTATCGTTGCACCATCGTCCGGTGTCCACATCGTACTACCTGGCTATTACTGCCCAAAGAAATTGGGTTTACTTGATGCTGCTACGTCGGATGGGCGTGTCATTTTTTTCTTGCCCTGGCAGGGCTCGACAATTGCCGGCACAACCGACAACCCGACAAATATTTCACCCAATCCTACTCCTAGCGAAGAAGACATTCAGTTCATTTTGAAAGAAGTTCGCCGATACTTTGAGGGAAACCTTGACGTGCGCCGCGAAGACGTTCTGGCTGCGTGGTCTGGAATCCGGCCCCTTGTTCGTGACCCGCACGCCAAGAACACAGAGTCCCTTGTTCGTAACCATCTGATTACTGTTTCTGATTCTGGGCTTGTCACAATTGCAGGAGGTAAATGGACAACTTATCGCCAAATGGCCCAAGAGACTGTCAACAAGTGTATAGAAACTTTTGGTTTAGCCCCTAAGCGTCTTACAACCGCTACTGAGTCGCTGGAACTTGTAGGCTCGCAAGGATGGACTAACTTGGAGTACATTCATTTAATCCAAATGTTCAACCTCGCCCCAAATGTTGCTAAGCACCTGTCAGAAAATTACGGAACTCGCGCATTCACGGTTGCTGAATTCCTCGAGCCTTCCAAACTCACATCTGACAACAAGGACACCGTTTCCTTGGCAACTGCTACAGCTGGTAAGACCTTGATTGATCCCTATCCATTTCTTCACGCAGAGATTAAATATGCCATGCGATACGAGTACGCCACAACTGCCATCGACTTTTTGGCTCGTAGAACAAGACTGGCATTCCTAGATTCACGCGCAGCTTACGAAGTATTACCAACAGTGATCGAGGAGATGAGTAAGGAGCTTGGATGGTCGAATGCAAGAAAACAGAAGGAGCACGATACTAGTGTCGAATATCTTAAAGGTATGGGCCTCCAGCTTAAGGATTAGCTGAAATGAAGAAAAAAAAAAGAAAAAAAAACTTCCCCACGTATGCAGAAATTCAAGTTTGTTGTATAATAAATAGTATTTGTTTAAGTTCTATAATTCCCGTCAGAAACTAACAAGAACAAGCAAAAACAAAATATTGAGAAAGAAAAAAAAAGGAGAAAAGAAAAGAGTATGTGAGGTATAGAAAAGCTTCTAATGCGATATCATTTTGTTGCAGAGGCAAGTAGATCAGCCTTAGAATTGGAACATCCGTCATCACCAGTAGCGGGGGCAGTGATACTGTCACCATCCACTTTACTAGTTAATGCATTGCCGGAGTTTTCACTAATTTTCAGAGTTGGATGGCTCCGCACGATACCCTGTTTTGAAAGCCCCTTCCATACCCACGGGACCGGTTTTGGCGGAACCGAAATTTCGGCCCTGAAACCTTCGACAAATTGGCGATCTGCAAACTCCATGTCACCATATCGTAAGAACTCCTCCGAGATGGCTGCCGTTGACCAGAACGAAAGTTTGCGAAGGCACGCAACAACTAGGCACGTAACGTGAGATCCGTTAACACAGTGCACATAGAGCGGTGCCTTATCCGCATCAATCATGTACTCGCAAGCTGTACGCACAATCTCGTATGCAATGGGTACACCACGCTTTTTCTTTGATTTAGCCGATGAATCACCACTCTTGACGTGGATGAGCTGGATATCATTTGCTGCGGCAAAATCAAGAAGCCATTGATCCTCAGCGGCATTCGTGCCTAATGGCGACGGAGTAATCGAAAGAATTGTCTTGAGACCTAGACCTAGTAAAAAATCAAGATTGCGAGGGCGTGGATAGCTGCCACGATAAAGGTTGGGCTGGATAACGTTGAATCGGAGTGGTGGATGTAGTGGCTCTAGCTCGTCGACATCGCTGGCCAAGTTGCTGATAGACGTCTCAGGAACCCGTGGTTTCCGCCATGACGTTTCGCTATAATTTCTGTTCGTGGGCATTATAAATTTAACTGGCTTTTATGTAATATATGAAAATGTCTCTGTTGTGTTGTGAGCAATGGTAGGGCTTGTTGTTATCGATGTTGATGCTGCTCTTGCTCTAGTTGATGTGAAGATTGAAATGTCATGATGGGACAAAATAATTTGTAGGAACAAGCTTGAACTTAAAAATTACATTTGGTCATTACCAAAAAAAAAAAAATTACTACAACACTCTTGATTTCCAGAAATAATATAAGAGGGCATCATCATAGCTTCACAACTTCAGATCATTTTTTTCAAATAATTTAAAAATATTTATAAATCATACTAATTATGCAGATTCCTGATCTAACACCCGTTCTACCCAAAGTGGGAGCGGCTTTGATGACGGCATGTAGTTGATCTCCTCCTTCAAGTTTGCAACCTTGACTTTTGCGTCCAGCGCTTTAGAAATAACGTTTTTCAAAACTTGTACCCACTCCTCCTTTTGTTGCATGGTATCTGCATAAAAGTCAATAATCTCACCGTTTGAGAATCTAATGCGAAATCCCGAGTCGACAAACATGAATGCCTCCTCTTGTTCCGCAAAAGCGGATTTGCGGCGGCGACGACCTGCAGCAGATTTCTCGTTGCCAACAGATACCATCTTCTCGGTTAAGGTTGATTTATCCTCAACCACCCTTATGGCCTTGACCAGGTTAATAGATGCACGAGGCTTTCTGGTAGTTTCGCTAAAGGCAGTCAATTCAGGTCCATCAAGCTTGAAAAATCTTCTTCTCCAGTAGTTGCAGTCACCACCCAGTTGCGACAAAAACCCTTCGTGCTTTGTAGAATTGCGTCTTTCTTGTTCTTGAGCTTCTTTTTCTGCCTTCACTCGCTCCTCCAATGCGAGTTTGTCCTTCTCACGCTGTTCTCTGCCCTGCTTGATCATCGACAAAGCATCTGTAAGAGTATGAGGCAGCTCTTCGCGCTTTGAATGTCTAGGGATAAACATCATCTGAACTTGCAAAAAACCAACTTGGTATGCGGGACGTTTGGTCTTACTACCGCCAGCAATGCCAGTTGTCGCCCAATGGTTGTAAATAGGAACATCAAACGATTCAGGTTTTCCAAAAATTTGAGACTCGTAGTCCTTTAATGCAATTGAAACACGCCCAAATGAACCATCCTTGGCAGTTAAATCATCCCAGGTATCATGAACTGGAACAGGCGCAGCTGCTGCTCTGATAGGCTGAGGAGGTGTCCTTTGTGGATTGGGCGATGCTGGTGGTGTGGGGATATTCTTTTTCTTGGAACCAAAAAGCCGAGAGAAACCTTTTTTAGATTTCTCAGATGATTTGCTGGCAGAAGTTTGAATAGAAGCCACAGAACTAGTTCTGCCATGGCTCTTCGCAACCGGAACACTAGTGGGCCGGGGAATAGGGGCTTTCGTCCATTCGGTTTTCAAAGTTAAGTCAAAGTTCAGGAAAGCTCCAACAATTAGTTCAAACTCCTGATCAATAGAAGAATTTTCAGCCAGAGGTCTGTATGGTGTTTCGATTTCTTGGACACCATTAGATAAGACAAGATTAAAACGGGCACGCTTCTCATTAACCTTTTGAAGGTTAATTTTTCTGAGGCCAGTCACTTTAACAAACAATCTGCCTCTGTCAGATTCCAAAAGAGCTGAAGCTTGACGGAGCTGTCTTTTAGGGATAGCACCTTCTTCAATTGTAAGAGACTTATCAAGACGAGGTTTCTATTTGAGGGAAAGAAAGTTAGCATATTACTTGAAAAAACGTTAGCACGGGTGGAACATACATCGACTTTCAATTGGTCATTAAATTTGATGGGCTTGACAGGACCACTAATTCTTCTAGATCGCCCAGTTTTGGTTCTCTCCAAATTGTTAGTAGTACTGGTAGCATGGATAACCTGCTGGTTCTCTCTGACTTTGTATCCTTTCTGTGAAAATGTGTTAATAAAGATGCTGCTTAAAGTGATGGAGTTTCATATATTACCTTCTTTGCATCGAGGGCCTTGTCAAATTCCTTGTTGATATCGCTCATAATAGAGTTACCTCCAAGATTCAAATCAAAAAGATCAAGCTCAAGTTTAGGAAGCTCGACAGGTTGAGCACTTATAGTGTGCTCTTCTTCGATGGGAGACTGAAAGTCATCGTCACCTTCATCTTCGCTTTCTTCCTCATCTTGTTCGTCTGGATGGTCGTGATTCAAGTCTCGGAAGGTCAAGCTAGGACGGGCCCGGAGCTTAGTGCCAGGTGCGAAGATGGTGGGAGGTAATACAGGCAATGCATCTTCAGGCTGTTCCTGCTCTTCATCTTCTTCCTCGTCCTCTTCCTCTTCTTCTTCCTCCTTGTGCTGGCTGTAAGAGTCAGATATGGGCGCCTCGGACTCCAAAGAAAGTTGTGCTTTTTGAGGTTCTTCTGAATCCAAAGCACTCTCCGGGTTTGTGTCTTCAACCTCTGAAACAGACTGGCGAGGTTCCTGGAATTGAGCTTGCAGAACATCCCCAGAATAGGCTTGTTGTAACTTTTCTGCTTCAGATATAGTCTTAGGTTCTTGTGTCAGCTCATGCTCCTTGTTGTGCACCTCTTGAGACTCTGCTGCCTCGCCACGTACAAATGTCTGATTCTCTTCGGCTGGCTCCTCACTAATGCTTGGTTGAAGCTTATCAATAAGCTTAATACCGGAGACAGGCTCCTTCTCAGGGCTATCAAAATGAGGCTGATGAGGAAAGGCTGGAGTGTTGTTGCCAGAGCCCAGCACTCTAAAAATTGGAGTTTCCAAGCCAGGCTCAGTTTTGATAACAGGAGTGTTTTGGTAATTGTAATTGCTACTATGTTGTCGTGGAGTATTATAGATGTCATCGACGGGTTCCTGCTTAATTTTAATGTTGGCGTATGCATTATATGAGTCATCTACAGGCTCGGTCTTAATCTTTGGAGTTGACGGTAAGACATGATTGGCGTACATCTCGTTTATGGGATTTCGGACAGGAGAGTTGGTGTACGGAGCATTGACAGGAGGGGTCCAAGGCTGCTCTTCAGATGGCTCAGGTTTAATCTTGATATGAGAGTAGTCATTCGAGCTTTGGGAGGGTATCTGAGGAAACGTAGGAGTGGCGGTCGCTACTGGTGTTCTGGTGGCTGAGTTAGCAACCGGAGTGTTCACCGAATTGGAAAACCCTTCAGGGTTTTCAATTGTCGGAGTTGTAGAGTTATAATCCTCTGGTACTGGAGTGTCAATTTGAGAAGTATCCTCCTCTTTTGTAACAGGGAGGTGGCCGTCGTCGTAGTAGTGGCTATTTTGATTATATGCATCAGCTGGAGGATAGCTGTCATTGTAATCATCGTAGCCTGACTGGGTATGGGAGGTTGTACTCCAGTCAATGGGGTGATGGATGATGGTTGCATCTGAAAGTCTAGAATTCTTGCTTCCCCCCAGGTACTTTGTAAAATTATCGCTTTCTCTGCTATTCTTGTTCAAGTTCTGATATTCATCAGTATCAGCAGAAAAAGAGTCTGAAACCATATGTTCAGGAGCAGCTGGCGGTTCTGATGTGGTACTCATGAATAAAGGAAATCTGTCATAATCACCGGTTGGCATCGCTTTTGAGAAGTCTGAAGGGGACTCGTTGGTATTAATTGGGATGCTATGGTTTTCCTTGTTGAATGGTCGCACAGGACTACCCTTGGTGGAGCTTCCAATACTTTCGCGCTGAGAAGACTTGCTCTGGTGTCGCTGCGGACTCATTGGCGATGAGTAGGGCGAATTGAATCGGTTTGAGGAATTGAGATCCATTTGGACAAAAGCATTGGATTGGAGAGAGCTCCGGTTGCTTCGAATTGGACTTCTGGTCGGCGAAGAGGCTGACGTCTCGTTGTCAGGCTTGTTCTCAAACTCGTTCCAGAACGATCTGAGCTGCGTAGGAGTGGTCATGATTACCAGAAGGCGGGTGATGAGAGATAGAAATGATGATTAAGGGAAAAAAAAATAAAAACAATATAGGTCTGTGTTTCAAAGGGAAATCAAAATCTATTTATAAGAAGTTTTTTTTCAAGTTTTTTTTTTTTTTTTAAAAGTAAAAGGATTTAAAAGAGCCGATTTAAGATGATCCTAAACTTTTTTTTTTTTTTTTTTTTTTTTTTTTTTTTTTTTTGTTGTT
>Ga0160505_101113_pt1 | contig 13225 bp, 8 predicted proteins | sample DIDeMG_FD_108225 | JGI IMG/M metagenome (GOLD analysis project Ga0160505, IMG submission 108225) | Enriched chicken feces microbial communities from UW Madison campus, WI, USA - DID2874_E49_Stillage MG | ecosystem: Host-associated > Birds > Digestive system > Large intestine > Fecal ... | reverse complement strand
TAGGAGGAGTAAAAAATAAAAAAAAAAACAAAAAAAAAAGTACAAGAAATAAAGCTTTTGGATCAACGAAGAAAAAAAAAAAAAAAAAAAAAAAAAAAAGAAAAATTTCAGTCCACGTCCACTATGGCGCTTTCAATTCGTCTGGAAAACAACCAAGAATCACTTACATCGGGACCCGGTCGGCCCTGGAGCTCAATCTTGACCTCCCAAGGCAACTCTCCCTTGCCGTGCTCGGCAAGGACCTCGTTCGTGACTTGAGTGTAGATTTCCTCCGAGTTGATCAGGAGTCCGTCCATGTCAAAAAGACACGCCTTGATGATCTTATGAGGTTGCTGCTGGGGTTGCTCTGACATTGTTGTTATTCTTAATGGTCTTGTAGTTGTTCCGAAGAAAAAAAACTAAACAAAAATTCAAGAAATTAGAACTTTTTCAGGAAACCTGGTCGTGTTTTATAATGCCGTGCAATAGTGATAGGTAGATAGCCGACCCCAACCCTGGGCCAGGGGTGACCCACGGCCCAAGACATTACTGATAACATCGGCCTACGCCCTAGCGAACCGGATATAAACCTCCAGATTTAATCACAGCCCGATGATAACTATACCAATGAAACCACCCCTCCAGATCCGTTTGACGTTAACTATTATTAGACTAAATTACACATTTTCTTACTGCTAAAATAAAAAGACACTAGTACTCGTTTTCTTCGTTATCGCTAGGAGCATCGGCACCGACCTCCTCGTAGTCCTTCTCGAGCGCAGCGAGGTCCTCACGGGCCTCGGAGAACTCACCTTCCTCCATACCTTCACCAACGTACCAGTGGACAAAGGCACGCTTGTTGTACATAAGATCAAACTTATGGTCAAGACGAGACCAGGCCTCGGAGATGGCAGTGGTGTTGGAAAGCATGCACACAGCACGGTCGACCTTGGCAAGATCGCCACCAGGAACATACTGAGGAGGCTGGTAGCAGATACCAATCTTGAAACCTGTTGGGCACCAGTCAACCATCTGGATAGTCTTCTTAGCCTTGATAGAGGCAACGGCTTGTTGAACATCCTTGTTGACAACATCACCGCGGTACAGCAAGCAGTTTGCCATGTATTTGCCGTTTCTCAAGTCGCAGTTAACCATCTGGTTGCTGGGCTCAAAGCACGCGTTGGTGATCTCCTGGACGGAGTTAGCCTCGTGGTTGGCCTTGGCCGCAGAAATGACGGGGGAGTAGGTGACGAGGGGGAAGTGGATACGGGGGTATGGGACCAGGTTGGTCTGGAACTCGTTAAGATCAACATTGAGAGAACCGTCAAAGCGCAGGGATGCAGTAACGGAGGAAACAACCTGAGCCACAAGTCTGTTTAAGCTGTTGAAAGAGGGGCGAGCAATGTCAAGGGATCTGCGGCAAATGTCGTAGATAGCCTCATTGTCCACCATAAAGGTACAGTCGGAATGCTCCAGGGTGGCGTGGGTAGTGAGAACGGAGTTGTAGGGCTCAACAACCGATGTAGAGTTTTGAGGAGCAGGGTAGACAGCGAATTCAAGCTTGGACTTCTTTCCAAAGTCGGCTGAGAGACGCTCAAGAAGGAGCGCACCAAAACCGGAACCGGTACCACCACCAAAGGAGTGGGTGAAGAGGAAGCCCTGAAGACCAGAGGTGTTCTCAGCAACACGTCTGATTCTGTCCATGACCTGGTCGATCAATTCCTTGCCGACAGTGTAGTGACCACGGGCGTAGTTGTTGGCGGCGTCTTCCTGGCCGGTGATGAGCTGCTCGGGATGGAACAAGTCTCTGTACTTACCGTTACGGACCTCATCAACCACATTGGGCTCAAGATCGACGTAGACGGTTCTGGGAACGTACTTTCCGCTACCAGTTTCAGAGAAAAAAGTGGAGAAGCCCTCATCGCGGGGGCCCTGGTTCTTCTCACCAGCGAGGTAACCATCGGGCTACAATTGAGAGTTAGAATGTGGAGGAGGGGAATGTGGGTATTAGAAATACATACTTGGATACCGTGCTCTAAGCAGTAGAGCTACAAAAACAAAAAAAACGTTAGTGATGACAATGCAAGAGAGGGTAATTCAGTAGAGCATACCTCCCAGCAGGAGTTACCAATCTGGCAACCAGCCTGACCAACTGTTGCGATGCAAAAGGCAAAGGTTAGAAATCAATTCAATTGCAAGTTGAAACTAAACAGGAAAAAAGTTGAAGAGTCCGTTTAAGGGGGCAGAACATACCATTGATACTGATAACTTCTCTCATTGTTATTTCTTTTATGCGACTATGCGGACAGAAAAAAGAATCAGGGGGGGTAGAATTGAGATGATGAACTTGGTGATTGGAGGATAAAAAGTTGGAGGTTATGAAAAGGAGGAAGGAGAGTAAAAAGAAAAAAAAAGGAGATCATTATCATTGGCGATGTTGTTGTTTTTCTTGTTTTTTTTTTTGTTTACATTTAGGTAAGCCTTTTGGTTGTGATGTGTCAGCAGTTACTACAGCAACAGTAAATATGATGACAAGGTTATGTCAAATGATAACGTAATATTGAATATTTGATAGTCAATAGCAGGACTAAAGATTAAGCCTTTCTTTGTCAACCAAGACTAATATATGATCTTCCTTGATTTTAATGCTCTTAAAAATAGGCGAATCGGCTCTAGTCTTTAAGCGAACCTAAGCTAGAAATAATGGGTTTATATGGAGAACAGCTAAATACTTTGCAGTCGTATTGTCAATATATGAGGATCCTTGTTTTATCTATGTTATGGGCGTGCTGGTAATAGGGACAAGATTGTTAAAAGACATGGAGTTTGCCAGTTTTAAACAGAATAGGGCTACTTATATAGAAAAGAAATGATGAACTCATAATGCTTTTAAAATATTTGAAAAGTCATAGTTGGATTGCGAACTCATTAATCTCATAAGTGTAGCATTTTGCTCAAATAGGACGTAAATGAAGAAACACGAATACAAATAAAACAAGCAAAATAGTTACAAGGAAGGAAACTAATAGCAAATATAAATTTTGCTATTGTTACTCAGCTTGAGGAATGAGCAGGCATGAATATCAAATAATATGCTCATGTATTGACGTTTTAGATATAGTTGAAGTATTATGGTCAATGTGACTACAAATCAAGCAGCTTGACTAAAAAAACTTGAATATCTATATTATTCAATAATTTCTTATTTTGATTTGGCTGGTTACTTGCTAGATGACTGAGTAGCTTGAATATTAACTGTGATAAGATATCAGATTCATATATTTTATTAGCATTACAAATCTTTTCTTGTTTAAAACTCAAAGGTTTGAAAATAACCAAGGATCACATTTGTCGATATTTACTAACTACATAAACATTTAGAAAACTGATGAGAACTTTTAAAGAACACGAAGAGCTCAGTTAAATTGCAACCAAATTCCTAGAAATACAACTGATAGGGCCATACGTAGAGCAGAGATGGGGATAAGTTGCAACATTACCTTCCAAACCCAGGCGTCGCAGATCAAGGTGGAAAAAGGTTTAGAAGTCAAAACTTTACTTCTAAATAAATGGAATATTCAAAAGAATCTGAGATTAATAAAAGTAGAAAAAAATATTAATACCTGGAATGGTATATATTTGAGCTCACAACCATCGTAAAATAGATGTGTATAGCACAAACAAGCTGAAAATACTAAGCGATCCACAAGGTATCATTCTGGCAGATTCAAATCAGGAATAAATACGATAAAGCAATTGAACATCAACACTATTACTGTATCATGCATGTGGCGCTATATGGCAAAGGTTTTTTCAATGAGCTAAAACCTCGACAGTGCTTTTCCCGTATCTTAACACCCTATTATTAGCCATGCGTCGAACCTTTTCTTTTAAATAATCTTCATCGAAAGCAGAGTACTCGCAGGCTTTTTTTTACATAAAGACATGTATTGAGGAAATATTTTCTGCATTTTTAAGCGCGATAAGAGCAAATAAGCTTTAAAATGGCTTGACTTTAGAATTCTATTTAATACCAAAAAAATGATTTCATCAGGATATACACTTTACTGCACTTGTTTGTTTTACTGCTGATGATCTGCTTCACTGGGGCGGCTTGCCAGGGTTTTAGCAACCAATTCCTAGCATCAACCTACCAGGTTCTATGCATCAAAGGCTTTCTTCACCACATGAACATATTCATGAAAAGTCTGGCTCTTTTAAGGACTAAACCTCCAGCGCTTTCTGTTAAGGCTATTTTCTCTAAATAATTGACGCCTTTGAACATGCATCTCTTTACAATTCTTTTATTGGTTTATTTGGATGAATTTTTTTTTTTTATTCTTTATTTTTCAAAAAAGTTTTTCCTTATTTTATTACATAAGGATAATAAACTGATATGGTATCCATGCTGCACGATTGTAGAGGTCCACCCTCACTGCTCCGGCAGATGTGCCATGATGTGTATTTAGTTTTTTCTACCGAACAAGCACAGTCATGATACGGTAACGCGAGCTAAGTGTGATCGTGGGAATATCCAATGGTGACTGCTGGTCGTTGCGCGACTTACGAGTTGTAGATGGTTACGCTCAGTCATACAGCCCAAAAAACAAAAGCATAAACTGAGGCCATATTGACATTATACTTGCATGCCCCATAGCTTTAAGAAGTGGCTCCCACTGGCTAGCAGCCAACAGGCCAAGTCATTTTAATTTTGAGTATGCAAGGTCTGCAAGCGAACAGGACACAATTTCTGAGTTTTTCTACATATACCGACAACATTGTTGAATATGAAAACTCAAGGTCCAATGTTGCACGATACCCATGAAGTGCAAAAGTAAATTCTGGCAACGAAGGACAAATAATATGAGAAATCTATTTATTGTCCTAATCTTAGAAAGTTACAAAATATAATAGCAAGAATATAAAAAGAAGATATTAAATTCTGGAATAAGTTTCTCCGTGAGGCTGATCAAGCGGTTGTCCTAATAAATATTTGGGGTTTCAACATTCGATGGTGCTGAATTCTCCGTGGACACAGTTTGTGTGTAAGGAACAATCCTTTGAGATTACTACTGTAGTCTAATTGCTAAGTGAAAGGGAATGTTGTTTAAACTTCGATATGCCATGCTGTTAATCATTAGTTGAGTAGGCGCGATAGTGAATCGAGAAACTTGGATACCGCCTGAATGCCCTTGCTATCTAAGCAAGCATGGAGATTAAATTTCAAAAAGGTTTCTTTTACGTAAATACATCTAGACCCGCAAAAAGCGTAGTCTCTCAGGAGGTGGTCAACCGATTCAGGCTGACCGCATTACCAGTTGTGATTTCATCCCGAGACTCCCACTTTTTGAAGCAAGATTCCAGGGCGCTGCGACCAATTCTCAGCTGTACGAATATATGAGGCGTATGACAGGTTGCATTTGGCATGACTTTTTAGAGGGAACTGTCATTGTCTGAGTTCCTATATAGTCTAGGTCTGGAGTACTTTCTGCAGAAGCTGTCTTTGGTTATAGAGTTGTAGCTCGATCTCCAGGTTAATTTCATCTTGGTTTAAATCCACAGTTTGAGACTACTAGCATTATTGGTGGATTTTTGAGTTTTACTGCTCCCGAAATTCTTCCAGGGCGGTCTTCTGTCCTGGAAGATTTCTTCGGTAGCTCCTGATTTAAAATGTTCTTCAAGTTGAGCGCAGAGAGCTTTCTCTGTATAATCTTCTTCAGAGTATTACTGACGTAGTTCAAGGAAGTTATGGACCAGCTTTTCAGTCTTTCTATTATTCCATAGTGACACCATAAAGCATTTACAAAATACTTTGGGATAACAGCCTATCCTTATGCACTCCCTAAAGAGCTTTGTAAAAAAAGTTTTATATGGTTTGAACTTCCAAGCCTTCTTGATCTTCCGTCCTCTCAGTTGAGGCCACCAGTCGTCCCTGCAATACCGGGCGACGAAACCAATGATTTAAAATACTTAATGCTAAAGCAAATTATCAGACGAGAAAATTAGTCGTCTTTATTTCGACCGCCTCATTTACAATACGGGCTTTAAACTAGCACTGTTTAGGGGAAGTAAAGGCAGCTATGCGTTTTTGTATCACCAGCAGCAAACATAAACACTCACACAGAACAGGTTAAGATAATTCTATCCTGGTTACTGCAAACAAAGGGATCTTGAGCAGAAACATAAAACCAATCATTAAACAAACTAGTACTTTTTCATTATAATTTTCAATTGTATGTTTCTACCTTTACCTCGAAAAATGAAGACTAATTTCACGGATGGCTTGCCGTTTTTCAGTCATATTCTGACAAATATACTCAATAAACATCTTTAACACTATGCTAACAACAACAATAATAATAATAAATAAAGGAAAAAAAAGGGACACGGAACAAAAAATCCGAGAGGACATATACTTCTGTGTCATGTAGGATTTATTTTATTTATCACCTTGGAAGTCTCATGAAAAGCAATTATACGAGGTTGTACATATCTGCTGCTTATGTATATTCTTAATCATAACAGAGCTCATTGTCGTACTATGTTTCTTCAGGTTACTACTGGCCCTTGGATAACAAATTTTGGAATCGCTGGTTGGGTTTGACGAGCGCCCATAGTAGCGAGGATGGGAGTGTTTGTCTATCTGACTATCAGTGTGTGTTGTGTTAAACAGCCAAACATAGAGTGGTACCATCCGCTTGGTATTAGGTGCATTTTTTTGCAGCAAAGTACATGAATACAGTATATGGTAAATATGCAGTATATAACGTATTCAACTTTTTGTACTCTGTAGTTCCTTCGGACAAGCCATGTCAGTATCATGTCAGCCTTGCCCGTTTTGAAACTGCACACAACTGTCTTGTCCACCCATAAGAGACGTAATTTATTTATTGATTTAATATGACTCGATACTTTTTTGGAAAGTGTTTTATACAGGCACTAAGGTATATTATCATGTATATTATTATTAAACTGGAACATGCTAACTGTAGCGATCCAAATAGAATTAATAGTTTGATTCCCCAAGCATTTTGAGTTCTTGTCTAATTAACTGGCTGACAGTTCTTAATTAGCCCCGGCGTTCCTATCTGGTTACCAAAAACAGTCTCCCATGTCAGGTCCACTGCAACACTTTCTATTCTAGGATTGCCAGCGCTCTAAATAGATATTGTAAGCTGCTAGCGGACAATTATTATCAAGCTGTAAGACTTCTACTTTCTGTAATGTATGCCCAAAATTCTTTAGAGCTCAAAAGCGGAAGCTCGCTGTATGTATCTATTGATATTTTCTCAAATACCAGGCCAGCTCTCCACAGACAATTTACGTTACCATCCGGTTACGGTGTAGTCTGAAATCCTGCCAGCATCAAAATTTTTTTGCCGCGTGGCACTCTAAGGTTACTAGAGTTTCGATAAATTCAGAGACACTTCAGCTTCTAGCTTTTGGGTTAGCACTATCATGGCATACACATCGTAGAAAGACTTCACAACATCCCAAGAGCTAATACCAGAGTAAAGAAACCAAAATGGGAATTTTTTTTTTTTCTTCTTTTCCTCGGCTTTATTGTAAACCATAGAATATAGGAGTGCAGTAGAGTGGGCTTAATGAAACAGGATTTTTTTGGGAATTTATTCCTGCTGTATGAAAAATTTTTTTGATGTTGGCCGGCTCAAGAAAATGCTCGTTCACGGACAATGTATAAAGAAACGGCATCAAAGAGAAGTAAAGCCATCAGACTTGGTGTATAATAATTTTAAATATTGCACATAGTTGGTCTGCCGTATTATTCACATTAAATCGAACGCATACTCATCTACATCAGGCTAATATATGTGCATGAACATTTACAGTCAACCCGCGACATGACTAGCTAGTAGCTTTGCATGGCTTGTCTTCTTGGCTCAGTCCCGATCGAAAAGCGGGTCATTAAAATACTTAAAATATACGTCCTGCGATGACGTTAAAAGCCCCAACTATCAAAAAATAGCAGATCAAAAGGGTATGAACAAACTATGGCAAAAAAACCTAATAGGCTTCCCTAGACACATTCTGAATAATCCGTCCCTGAAGGCTCTAGTTCTCGTTGTGAGGAATAAATGATTTTGAGGTGGATGGTGGGAAAAACGAAGATAAAAACTTGAAGATAGACAACGAAGATGGCAAACCCATGACACGGACTACCTGTTATATACAGGAGATTGACCAAAATTGACCCCGGCTACTCTTAGCAACAAAGGAAGCACAAAACACGAATGAAACCGAATACTGGATATCAACACCCTTAAGAAGGTAGTTGGTGTTGATAAAAAATTTTCTAGCATTGCACGTGACTCACTACCCAAGTCAAAACTGAAATAATGAAGTGAATTGATCGGTATAGAAAAGACAAAGCATTCATTTAATATGCAAAAAAGAAAACTGGCAATAGTTATCATACAGTGTTCTTCCGTATGATGAATTGCCAAACTAGGGCTACAAATTATTGCTGACTTCCCGAAATCGGGAAATAAAAGTATCTCAGACAGACACACCGCTGTTACGATTGTTGTTTAAGAATACTTACAAAACCAATTGTGGATTGTCACTCTCCGATGTTACTTGAAAAGAATGTTTTTACTAGGAAGGTTGTAACTGATGGACAGTTTGGGACGAGAGTTCTCAGCAATCTAGGCAATGGTGAGGTGAAATAGGTAGTTAAAGCGAGAGCTTGTTAAACAGAAATTATCCGAAACATCAATCGGTGCTTGGAAGGAGAGAGTATTTGATTATATGATCCATATTGTTTAGTAATTTTTTTTTACTACATTTAGAAAAGTAAGCATGAATAAAACCAGATTTCATAGGTCTCGAAAAGCTTCTAGTTACATTTACTAACTTGAAGCATGAATAATTTAGTTATGGCAACTTACAGCGTAATTTACAAAGACTAATAAATAAAGCTATGCTGGCATTCTGTAGTGAACCTTTGGAATCTACATGGTCATATTGGCTTGTTATGTCTATCTTTGCAGCTTCTGCTGAAAACTTGAGATCCATAAGAAAAAACTCGTCAAATGACGAAAAGCTATGAATGGCTACTAAATTTCCCCTATTTCGATATATTTCATTGGTGCCCTACATTAAATAATAACGAAAAGCAACAGGCTTAAAATCTGGCCTGTAAACAAGGTCAAGTATCCAAAACCGCTAAGAACAGTAATTTTAAGCTTTTAATAAAATTGCAGAGGTTTCAGCTTTTTCATGTTGTACCCCCAAGTAGATCTTCAAGTTTTTACAACTTCTCAGTAGCACAAAGCGTCATTCTTAGAGCACCGGTAGTTATTCTACTCGCTACACAGTATAGATATGGCCAAACTTATGTATATTTTTGTAAGTCAACGTATTGGCAAAGTAGAGTCTGAGTATACCAATATTTTTTCGTAGTTTATTTAAGATCTGCAACATCATCACAATTTAGGCTGCCAGTACCAACTCATGGTTATATGAATTGGCTTAAGGGGGCTATCAACCCTCTGTTTTCAATCTCCAAAGTTAAAGGTCTTCAAGTATAAGGTTTTCAGATTTCGCTTGACAAAAGCCTGAGAAGACAAAATCCCGTAGTCTTACTACAGTTAAAATTTTTATTTTTTGTATCATTTCGGTGGACTGTGATAGCAGACGGAAAAGGCCACTGCTATTGAAAAAAAAAAAAAAAAAAAAGCACTATCAAAGTTACATGTCTGATTAGGTATTGTTAACTAGAATTAGTATAAGCAAATAAGCGTAACCATTTTAATGAGCTAATGTTAGGAAGCTAATAAACTTAATGCCAAGACCGCTAAAAACTTTTCTCACATTTTGCTGCCAGTATGGTTGCCAGAATCGAGTGTAAACCTTAGTCTCAGACAATAAGAGCAAAAAAGAAGTCATCAAGCTATTGTGAAACAGAAATCAAGTATTTGGTAATATGGGTCGTGGACTGGACTACAAAACATGGACAGATAACTACGCCACTTATGGCTAGAAGTAGGTACACTGGGAAACCTACAATCTCCACCCATGAAAATTTATGATTGAGCAAGAACAAGCGCAAAATAAGCAACGCTGGTTGGTTGAAAAGCAAATTAGATGACAGGCTGGACCAAACACCCACAAAAAATAAAAAGGGCTTATTATTGTAGCATGGTGAAAAACATCTGTAGTTGAAAATTGCAATTACAACTTCAGCCACAATGCAGGAACTATTTTTTGAAACCGATCTAACAAGGAAAGAAAAAGAGCCTTCAAGGCTGGAAACATTAACTACTATTTTCATCTTTTAAGAGTTGCAGGAGCATGGGATATGAAGCACACGAATTTTCAATAATAAAATTTATTACCCATGCTGAGTTTTGTCTTTGCCTATCGCTAGGGGTTACTGGGTGGCATTTTTTACCGACTTTGCTCACAAGCTTAAAGCTTTTTTATGATGGTAAGAAGTCTCCATAAAAAAGTGTACCGTACCTAACTGTAAACACAGTAGGGTTTGTTGATCTTTGTTATGCTTGCGTACATAATCCAACATTCTTTGTATATCGACGTACATTTATTCTGGTACGATCAACACAGATCTTACTAGTCTGATGAACGGTAGGCTAAACAATTCCGGAATTTTTTTTGTTAGCGGCTGTATCTCAAATATCAAATCCAGTTGCACAACAGCATGTATGCTAGAAAACTTGTTCGCAACATCGGCGCTCTTCGTTGGAAAATAAAAAGGAGAAGAAAAAACCCTATCTCAAGACAAAGAAAAGACTAGTGCTAGTACAATGCAAAAGCTTTTACATTGTGCTATTCTTGTGACTTCAAATCAAACCTGTCAAGAAGAATTCGGGACTTTTGATTCAGCAGGTTTGAGGCCTGAAACATTGATTTGGTGTTATACGCTTACAAAAGCAATTGAGCTGGCCAGGAATCTCGACTGTAGAACTGTGAATTATAGCACCACCATTGCATATAATAAGAGGCCTGAAAACGAATAGAGTTGTATATAAATTATATCCTTTTAAAATCCGTAATACACGTGGCTAGATGTAAGCCTGCTGGCAACAGTTGTAGTATTGACTGGCTCTCTAATCGTCACCGACTTTGCCGCCATTTGAGTTATGGAATCATAATGCTTGATGTACCAAACAAGCATGAGGTTAAAATGAAAAGTGTCATCAACTGCAGTAATAATATTACATCTCCGCCATATGCGCAGTAAGTAAATTTTCTTAGTATAGTAACAAAAGAATCTAAAAAAACAACTTGATTATCAATCTAGTAATAAAAGCTACAGTTGACGCCCACGCCTGCAGTGTTAATGACAGCGCAGTCCCCATCATGTTCCAGTCTACAAATGTGTACACGATATATTATTGTATGTCTGGAATTTGAAATAACATTGCGCAAAAACGAGTTTAATCAAGCACTTCGTACTAGGCGGATTTTTAAATTTGAACAAGACCATTCAAAAATTGTTTTCCGTTTTATCATGTTCAGGATGACTGGGCAGAATTTACCTGGCCTTGAGCAATGCCGTGAAAGTCAGAAGCATATTTTGAACGTTTTGCGCAACTTTAGTGAATATTAATAGAGCTGAAATGTAAAATGAAAAACATCATGCTTTTTTTTCTAAAAAAAAAAAAGAGCTCATCCCATAAACATGCGAGGATCCCAATATTTGGGACTGCGTGGGCAGAGCTGTAGTATATGCGCAGTTTGATAGAATAATATTGGTATTAGTAATGCTTATATCATGGTATCGACGGGGATAATGAAACCAGAATTAGTAGGCTTACATCTCCTTTGGGTTCAAACCGGGTCCAAATGAGCTACAGCTACCTTGCATGTCTGGGGGTAAAAAGAAGGTAATAGAGGAGTCTTTTTATTCACAAAAGGACATGGATACTTGGTGATGGTGGGATCATAGCCACAATGTGGAGAAAGATGAAAAAGTATGGAGACAATCTTGATAGAGCAACACCTCGTATGCCCAAGCTCCTATCTCAGTTATCTCAGTGTATTCCGGCAAATTATTACAGGGGAGGCGTTAAAGAATTTCAAAACGACGAAGAGAAACCGCGAAGGGGCAGACTTTGCAAACTATGACCACTATTGCAGTTTGCCTGCCTACAACAGCGACAAGTACAGATACAGCATGCATACTTTCTACATAAAGGCAGTGCATATTTCTGCACAAATCCGTACACGCTCATGTGTGTGGACCTAGAAAACAAAACCGTTTTTTAATCAAAAAAAGTCCTTTGTGCACTAGCTCCTATTTGGTATAGCGTCGTCGGAGATGCAGCTAAACTAAACCTCAAAAATTAGCATTAAAGTTTTCACTTGGTATGAAGACCATAACTTAGTTCACACTTTCGTTCATTTTATCGTGAGACAAGTATAGACTTTTTTTTTTAAAAAAAATAAGCCATGGTGATAAAAAGGCTTAAAATCACCACCATCATTCAAGTATGAATTTGAAGTTGTGGTATACTGGGTTGGTATATAATAAATTCGTTTAAATAACGGGCTGCAACATGTTTGGTCATAAGCTTCTTTTTTTTGGTTATAGAAATCGAAATCTCGGTTTTCTTGTTTGGATTTTTATGATTTGATCTTTCCGGAAAAAAAAAGGCAAGTTTTTTGTTTTTCAGGGTAAGTTAGTTACACTGGTAACTCTATCACAATGGGTGGTCACAAAGCTATTAATCAGAGAGTTGTGGTGTTTTATTGCCAAAAATAAACGTACAGTAGCTACAGTCCGCTCATGATTTGATGGATCTTGGGTAAAGAAGATGTGAGTTCTGAATCAGAGCCTACTGAGTTGTTGCTCCTCCCAGCTACAGTCTGTAGTTTACTCACTATAAAGCTGTCCAGTGGGTTCTAATATGATGTAGCAGGTACGGCAGATTGCTGGCATGCGTGATGTATAACCCCCCTCTTTAGAGATGCGCGAAAACTAGACGTGAAACCAGGCTCTAGACTAAAAACGAGGCCAGACTCTAGTCGCTCTTTAATGCTTACGTGTAGTTCGAGAACAATACTGCTAAGCCGCTGTTTATAGGCAGCAGCAACCGAGTAAATCTGGATTGTATAAAATAGTGGGCATTGATTATAGATCCTAGAGGGGATGAAAAACAAAAAAAAAAAAAAAAAAAAAAAAAAAACCATGCGCAAGTGGCTGAATTTCCAAACGGGCGGGTCTTGTTAGCACAAACAGAGGAGGGAATGACCCTGACAT
>Ga0160505_101112_pt1 | contig 13227 bp, 6 predicted proteins | sample DIDeMG_FD_108225 | JGI IMG/M metagenome (GOLD analysis project Ga0160505, IMG submission 108225) | Enriched chicken feces microbial communities from UW Madison campus, WI, USA - DID2874_E49_Stillage MG | ecosystem: Host-associated > Birds > Digestive system > Large intestine > Fecal ... | reverse complement strand
CCAGTCTCATAGAGACAAATGTTTTTGAAATTTCATGTCTTCTTTGTATATCGTTTTGTTTTGTAAATTTTATGTAACTATTTGATGTAAGGACAATAAACTGATTATCTATCTATCTATCTTCGGCGCCATCAAACGTCTGAACTTATAATACGCTGATACTGCTACTCTGATAGTCTCATTAAGACAAACGCCTTTGAAATTTCATGTCTTCTTTGTATGTCATTTTGTTTTGTAATTTTGTGTGTACCTATTTGATGTAAATCCAATAAACTGATCATCTATTTATCTAGATTCCAAACCTGGCTTTATTCTATGTCATTTCATTCAGAATACCTGATCCCAAATTATACATCTACTAAACGTCTCTTCCTTGTTGTATTATTTTTCTTATTGTTTCTTCCCACATCTAACAATGTTTCTAAATTACTTTTTTTCCAATTAGACCCCTTGGAGTCAGAAAGCCTGCACCGCAGGTTCCAAGAAGCCGTCGTGCGGGGCCGCTCACTATTGTGTCGATGGCGCCACCAGCAAGGCGGTACGCGCGCGGGTTAAACTCCCTGCTACTATCACCATTTCCAGGCAGCAGCTCGGGGCGTGGCACCCGCATAAACACGAGTGGTACGGAGGCGCCTCGCAGCAGCGCTTCGGCCTCCCGCGTGAGCCCCGTGTGCGACATGAGCAGCATTATGGTTGACAGAGCCGCCGTGGGTACCACAACAGTGGATGTGGTACCACCACCCGCATACGGGCGTATGGCCACGGTATCAGGAGAACCAGCCAGAGAAAGATCAGTAAGGGAATTCATGTCAATCTGCAGTAGCGAAGTACCCAGCCCCCGATAGCAGCTAGACGTTGAGGTTGTGGCTAAAATGTAAGTGCCTACAAGCTCCCGCACTAATGATGACGACAATGAGGTACTAAGATTTTTGCACTGGACAAAAACGTTGAGAGCGTTACTCCGAATGTCCCGGGGTTCTGTACTTCTGACAACAGCACCAGATATGGCAGTGGCAGTAGACATGACCGCCTGCAGCTTTACTACCGCCGTGAAGCTAGAGTCAGAGTTAGATGCAGAGTTAGATGCAGAGTTGTTTGTGCCTACGCGAGCCACGGAGGGATTGACCCAGAGCCCGCTGAGGTCAACCCCGCCATCACCAGGACCACCGCGGGCTACAAGCGCATGGAACCCAATTCCCGCATCGCTGCCGCCCAGCTGCCGCAGCACCTCTAAACATGCGTACTCGTAAAGCGCGCCGCGGTGATGCGATGACCCCGTCGGACTCCGGTTCCGCGCCTTGAGGTAGGCCAAGTAGCTTCCCAAACAGGTGGGCTTTGCAGCAATATCTGTTCCCTTTTTCTTGTTATTTTTGGTTTTGGTACTATTTATTAATTGGGACTTTGCCGTTGGAAATTCTCTGAGAAAGCTTGCGGATGGCGATAAGCTATGGGGTGCAGTGGTGGGCCACTTGCCAAATTCCAATAGAGATGGGGCTTCTGCCAAGTGAGAGAGTGATCTGTATGTAGCTACAATTGAGCTAGAGGGATGCAAGAAGCGTGTGAAAAAAAGCATGATAATATTCAAACAAAAAAGGGTTTTTTGAAGAAGAAAAAAAGATATAAGTAAAATAAGATATTAAAATATGATTGAAGATTCAATTGGTAACTAGTGAACTTGTGAGCTTGGGTTTGTTTTTAACTACTCTAACAAATTGATATTAGAATAGAATCGACAGCAAGGTATTTATATTCTTCAAAATCATCGACAAATAAGATAAATCAATTTTCTTTAAAACATCTTGAATAATCAAACCCCGTTTTCAACTTGGTTCATCAAAAAAACTATTTTTGGTAGTTCAAAACTGTTGCAACTGTTTTAAAAAAAAAGACTACTCTCAGCTTGCGTTAAAAGTAATTTGCAACAAGATTTTGGTAAAACAATCAATCATTTAGAGTCCAGTTTGTCAGAGCCTAGATTCGGTATACTGAAAAAGAAATAACGATAGAATTAAAAATACGTTTTTTCATTGTTTTATATTTGTTAAAAAAAAATTGTGATACAGTCTAGGGCTTGTTTATTTTCCATTTACATGCTTATCTTGCTACTGCACCACGGTTTCTCAACCGGCTTTATCGATCCTTCTTCTTTTCTAATCGATACTCAATCTCCAGCTCTCTCAAACACACAATTGTACAAAATAGGAAGCAAATAATAAGCTTATGCATTTTATGTACTTTATGTGTGGTTGTTGAGCCAGGCTTTCTGTTTTGTTGTTCTGGTTTGTGATTTCATGGGCCATTGTCAAGGCTCGATTGGGAAACCCCCGCTGGATGCTATATTCCTTCAAACTTCGTGTCCAATTGATACTCACTTTAAGTCAGAAAAATAAAAATTCACAATTTGCTTTTGAAAATATCAAGAAATCTTTGGATTCTCAGTTTTTAATTTCATGGCGGGCTCGTTTAGTTGTACGTTGTTCTTGAACCTCAGACACATCTGATACACTTTCAATTCTCGACAAGGGTTGGTCTCTATACCTCAGTCGTCACCATTACATTTACATTTTTAAACACTTCGCAAAGCTAATTAAATAAAACATATATTTTTTGATATTAACGTGAAGAATGTATATAGTCACATTCTCCTTACAAACAACAATCAATTAAAACGAAACATAGACTTTTTTTTTATTTTTTAGGCACACAAGGCAGTGATGGCAACAAGGTGCGCGTAATTACTGGAAGTCCTCGATAGTAATTCCTGAGTTGTTACACATGGATCGGAACACGCCATCCTCCCGCAAAAACAGGTTGAGCGGTGAATCATACTCAGCAACCTCACCAGCCTCCAGTACCAAGATCTTGTCATAGTTGATAATGGTCCGCAGACGATGCGCAATACACAGAATTGTGCAATGTGAAAACTCCTTTGCAATGGTGCTTTGAATCTTGCTGTCAGTATGAAAGTCGACACTTGAGGTTGCCTCGTCTAAAATCAAAATCTGCGTGTTGCGGACAAGTGCACGTGCAAGTGCCAGCAACTGACGCTCACCAAGTGAAAAGTTGGTACCATCATCATTCACGGGCTCATCAAGGTGGAACTTCACATTACTATTAGCGGTGCCGTTCTGGACCCTGTCATACTCAGTAGAGTCCAACAACCATGAGCGTCGCAGTGCGTTCCACAGTTCCGTGTCGTTGGCAGTACCAAAAGGATCAATATTGCTCCTCACAGTGCCTTGGAATAACACAGGATCCTGGGGGATGATTGACAATCTCGAACGAAGCTCGTGTAGACCAAGTGTAGAAATGTCAATACCATCAATCTCAATACTACCAGAAGTCAATTCGGTCATGCGGTATAGAGCATGCATAATGGTACTCTTGCCCGCACCAGTACGGCCACAGATACCAATCTTCTCACCCTTTCCAACAGAAATGTTGAGATCCTTAAGCACAGGAGGCAGGGTAGGCTGATAAGACATAAAAACATGATTAAAGTTAATCTTGCCCTCACTGGGCCAAGATGGGTCAGGAGCAGTCTCAGGACGGTGAAAGGGAGCCTCAGATTCAAGCTCCTCAGCATACTGATAGATACGCTCAACTGCATTCATGTTGTTCTCAACACTAGCCATTTCTCTAACCACCAATCCCATCATGGCAACAATCTGCAACATGGAGGATACAACGAGACCAACGGATGAAGCTGAAATTTTAAACTGCTTGGTAACACAGAGCATGGTGACGACAATGGTCAAGCAAGCACCAACAGCATCCAGTCTAATACTCAGCCATCTTTGGTTCACAAGAGTCAAGAAATAGGCAGAGTTCATCCTATTGAGAAACTTTTCATTCAGACGAAGGAAACGGCCTTGTTCCCTGTAAGCAACAATAGTAGCCGATCCGGATAAAGTCTCAGAGAAATGACTAAACACCTTGGAGCGGCCCAAAGAGTCCAAACGCTTAATCTCACGAGCAGAAGCACGGTAGTAAGAAGCAGCAGCAAGAAACACAATAAATAAGCCAACAAGGGCAATGGCAAACCACGGCAGGTAGATAATAATTAGAATAAAAACACCAATAACACTGGTACTAGACGAAAGAAACAAACGCATCTGATCACTAAACTCATTGTCGAGGGTATCAGTGTCGTGGGTAAATCTGTTCAGAATACGGCCAAGAGGAGATGAGTCAAAGAAATGCATGGGTGAATGCAAGATACTTTTCATAGCCTTGCTGTGAAGGTTCTTACTTGTACGATTGACAACAACAGTCAAAGCAAAGTAAAAGGCAAAATTGAGCAGCGACATGCAAACAGCGAGCATGACAAAAATGCCAATGTAAAAGCCCTGACTGCGGCCAGCAAACTTGAAACTAGTCCAGAAGGATAGCCAGACATTGGTAAACACTTGAGAAAACGTAGCAAGAATGACTAGGAGGGCAAAAAGAGGAATAAAAGTCCACTTTAAGAAGCCAGTACCGTACTTTATAAACGACATGTAGACAGCGAGCTTGACGGCATCCTCCGCCTTAGCTTCATCCTTCATCAAAGCACCAGACGCTTTCTTGTTTTCCGTAATCTTCTTCTTGACTTCTTCCAACTCTTCGATTTTTTCGTCTTCAATCTCTTCGATCTCCTCTTCTTCAGATTGATCGTGGTCGTTGTACTTCATGAGATCATCAAACAAAGAAGTGGATTTGCGAAGCTCATCGGCAGTGCCAACAGTAATAGAACCAGTCGAATCTAGAAAAACGACACGGTCAGCAGCAGCAATCATGGAGAGCTGATGAGTAGCCAAAATACGGGTCTTTCCCTTAAGTAGGTCAAGGAAACAGTTCTCCATAATGTACTTGCCGACATGGGCATCAACAGCACTTAAAACGTCATCCAGGAGAATGATATCAGAGTCTCGGTAAACGGCACGCGCAAGGTTGATACGTGCTTTTTGGCCACCAGACAAAGTGATACCTCTTTCACCGACCTCAGTCTCGTCACCACCTGGGAGAATTTCAAAATCACGAGTAAGCGAGCAGGCTTTAATGACCTCCTCGTACCATTCACGTTTAAATTCGGAGCCAAAGGAAATGTTATCTCTGACAGTAGCGTTTTGAACCCAGGGCTGGCCACAGTAGGATAGATCACCAGCCAGCTTTACAGAGCCAGTTGTTTTGACCATGGAACCAGCAATAGCAGAAAGCAAACTTGACTTACCGGAACCAATAGTGCCGGTAACAATAATAAACTCCCCGCGCTTGATGCTGAGGTCAATGTTGTGAAAACCAGGAAACTTGGCATGGGAGTCAGTATGTTCCTCAATAATAGGAGTCTTTTCATTCATAGAGTCGTCCTCGTTCTCGTCAGTTGATCTCTCATTAGAGTTAATGGGCTCAACAGCGGAAATGGGGGCACCATTAGCAGTTTTAGTGTGCTCTTCAGTAAGCTGGCGACTAAGTTCCATTTCGTTTGCCTCACCCTTTTCTTTATCTTCGTCTTCCTCTTTGTCTTCTGTCTCCCAAATGAAAGACCCATTGGAAATGACCACAGCATTGTTGTGAAGCTCCTCAAACGTAGCACTCTCAATATAGTCCTCCATCTCGGAAGCAGAAAGAAAACTTTCAACTCGCTTCAAGGCCTGGTAAGCATCGGTAGATGTGATGATTGAAAGAGGCAGAATCATTAACGGCATTCTTAAAATATTGAAGATAGACAAGGACGAGAAGACAGTAGCAGGATTTAAATATCCACCAGTCTGTGAAAGCAGAATGAATGAGAGCAGACCAGCAATGGTGGGAACACTGATAAATACAGCATTGAGAACGTTTCTAAGAGCAAGAAGCTTGAAAATCATGTAGGTTTCCTTTTCTCTGATTTCAGTGGCCTTCTTCAGGTAGGCATCCTCCCAGGAATAGAACTTGATAATTTTCATGGACTGCAAAACCTCGCGCACGAGCGAGACTCTGCTGTCAGTAATCACAGAAATAGCCTTTCTTCCCATGACTATTTGACGGCCGACGGAGATAATTAGGAAAAAGGCACACAAACAGACAGCAAACCCGATGAGGCCGGGGGCACCGATGTTGACCATAACGATGGCAATTGAGATACCGATAGACACGGGGAAAGTCCAGGAAAAATGAAACCAGCCCATGGCAAAGTCAACTCTGTGACAGTCAGTACTTAGCATGTTTGTGATCTTACCGTTGGGAAAGGAGAGACGTGCCTTGGCAGAGATCCTCAGGTTTTTACTGTAGATTGCATGAATGAGAACGGCTCTAGCCTGGGCACCAGTCAGGGTCGAAAGATAGAAGAAGACATTGAGAAAAAAGGCAGAGACCATAAATAGAAATGAGACACCGAGAGCATAACCAACGCCCTCGCCAATGTAACCGTTGGGAATCATGGTGAATGCAATGAGATGTCTAGTGAGATATGGGTTCATGGTGAGACCAACATCAGATATAACTTTTGCGGCACCAGCAGCCCAATACTGCCAAAAGAAGGTATCGTTGATCGCTTTGAGCAGCGCCTGGCTCTCAAGCTCATAGTTGTCAACGTCGGTACCATACTTTTCGGGGTTGTTAATCTTTCTGTACTTTTCCAGGTGTTTTTCAAACCTTTCGTACATCACCTGGATGGACTGTGACGTGCCCTCGAGCGTCCAGAGATCTTTTTCAGTGATGGTTCTCAGGTAGCCAGTCTGAAAAAGGGGTGGGAAGAAACGTTAGTAGATAAAAACAAAAGAAATGGCATGCAATTGCGCCAGGAAAAGTCGAAATGATACATACGGTCAGCAGGGGGGTGATCCAGTGATACAGGAACCTTGAGAAAATATTTACTTGAAGCTCGGGGTAGAGCTTCTGTTCTTCAGGGACTGGCGGCACCTTGGAGCCAACCAAGGGCCTTAAGAACCTTTTGTTTTTCTTGGGAATAACGTCCTTCTCTACGTTGTCAGACATGTTGACAGCGGTATAGGCAAAACGATGAGGAAGAATAAATGCAAGAAAAGAAAAGGAATGAGTTAACGAAAAAAGAAAAAGAAAAAAAAAAAAAAAAATAAAAAAAAAAAAAAAAAAAAAAAAAAAAAAAAATTTAGAAAAAAAAAAGAAGAAACAGAACGGGTATTAATATTGATTTTTCGACATCGCTGTTAGTGATTTCTAACAGAAAAAATTCTTAACTCCGTGGGTTGATTCAAAGAAACGGCGTTGACTGTAAGCCGCACATTGGCCCAATGCTTTACTACATATAAAGGCAAAGGGAAGTTTCAAGAGATAATGCCCATGATGATACATATTTATAGACATCTGAGAATAATGTAAGAAATTTCAGCGCTTGAACAAACAAAAATAAATTTTTATTTTATTTTGTATTTTATTTTATTTTATTTTATTTTGTATTTTATTTCTTCGTAATAATAAATAAACTGGGCCAAATGTAGGTATTGTCAAAAGAAAACGGAAATTTTACGATCTCAGCAGTGACGACGATAAGAAACGATCCGATTCAAGAGAAATCAGATTGTAGCAATACCCCGAATATCCATGGATATTATTATAAACTAGCACAATATCCTTCATTGTTTTATTTCATAGACTTGCGTACGTCTGTCCTCCCGTCATGTCTGTCTTGCAATCGTAATGAAATACGCTTATGTCATCAATGCGCCATTTGTACGGTCAATTGAGTCACTTCCCTACCCAAAACGCCACATTCTGGTCGCAGCCCATCTTGTTTTACTCGGAGGTTAGATTGTCCGAGTTAGTCCCAGCCACATACGGTTCGATACAAGATACTAAAAAGAATCGCTTGGCTTTTTCCATATTGGGAAACCTGCATTAGTGGTCTTTTTCTGTATTAAAAAAATAAGGGAATTATAATCATCTCGTATGTAGACCTGACTCAGCAGCTCTCCTTTATAGGACTAAGCCCACGAAAAGCACCATTGGAAATCGGGTAACCAAGTGACCCCAGGATTTTTCACTACAAACGGCGCTGATAGAGATTAGATATATTGCAGACGGCTTCATCTGGAACACACACAAGCCATTGTGATAAGAACTGTAACCCGCAGCTTTACGTATGCTCCTCAAATTCTCTTGCAACCCGCGCCAGTTCCTTGACAACGCGTGAGGCTAGTGACTCAGCATCAATCTTCCAATTGGACACTGCAACGCGCACTGCCGGCTGATGGTGCCATTGTGTGCCACTTAGCAAAATCGCCCGCGACGAGTTGATTCGTGCCAGCAGCTCGGCGTTCAGAACATCCGATTTTGCTCTAAACAACACAATTGTCGAAACCTCAGAAATGTCATCATCGGGCAAAAGAATATAGGTTTTACTGCTCGCAATGTACTCTGCAATTAGTCGTGCTGCTCTGATTGAGGCGTCCACTAGCTGTTGGTAGCCGTTCCGTCCATAGGCCAGCAGCGTCAAGTACAGCGGCAGGGCCCGAAACCGCCGCGAGTTTTCAACGCCCTTGTCTAGTGGGTTCACCGGTGCGCCCTTGACTCCTGCCAAGTACGCCGCGCCGGGATTCTTAAAAACCGACTGCAGAAGCGCCTCATCGCGACAATAGAAAAATCCACAGTCATAGGGCACATTCAGCGATTTATGGGCATCACCCGTGATACTGTCGCCAAGCTCTAGTCCGTCTGTCCATTCTATGGCTTTGGCCTGGTATTCACTCGTGTTACTGCCTCTAAGCGCCGATGAATAGATACCAAAGGCGCCATCAATGTGCAGCCACGCATGGTACTTGTCGCACAGCGCTCTGATTTTGGGGATATCTCTTGTATAACGGCCAGTGTTGACCTCGCCAAAACTAACAACAACAATGGACCCCACATGGGGTGTAGCAAGACGCTCTTCAAGTTGGGCAAGGTTAAAGCACCAGGGTTTTCTGGCGTCGGAGACAGACATAGCGGCGTTCGACCCCAGGCCTAGCACGGCACAGGCCTTGGCAATGGATGAATGTGAGAGGCAGTGAAGCACTTGCATGCTTTCAAGGTTGGCAAGTTTCATAGCTTTAAATAATCCTATTTCGCTTGTTAGAGGGGTGCTACCAGAAGCGTCTGGGCCTTTGTTGGCAGCAATATGCTGGGCGAGTACGTGCTCGCGGCCTACAGCCAGCGCCAATATGTTACTGGCAGTAGCGCCAGTGGTCACAAGTCGGCCCTTCCAGGCGCTTGGGTCAAGGTAAACGAATTCAAGAATAAGCGAAAGCGTGACATTCTCGATAACTGCAGCTAATGAGTCGCCGTATCGGTGGACATTCTGATCAAATAGCGAGACAATGTAGTCACCAACAAGGGCTGCGGGCGTGGCACCGCCAGTAACAAATCCAAGATAAGTTTCAGTAGATTGGTTGCTGAGTGCAGGCAAAACGGTATCTTTGACAAAATCGAATGCTGGTTCAAAACCCAGTCCGGTTTCAGGGAGCTGCTGGATGAGACGCTGAGAGTGGGCCGTGAGAGTTTTAGCAGAAGGGACGACAAAATCAGATGGAGGAGAGGTGTTGGCGTATCTATTAACAACTAATGACTTGATCTGGTCAAGAACATTTTCGAGTTCTTCGGCGGAAGGTTGTGGAATGGGAAGCGGCATTGGTGCTATCGTCGTAGTGAGCAGATGTTTCAAGAAGTGAAATTTTTGAATTGATGAAAGGGGGGCCAAATGAATATTTATGCTGCTTTTTGGATCAACAGCTTTTCAATTGACTCAGATTCTTCAAATGGATTATATTCCTGCCGGTGTCGATAAATGGGGTTGTACATTCCATATCAGGGCTAGGCATTTTACTGTCCCCTTTTGCCTGAATAGGCAGCTAATGTGCACTACTTGAGAGATACACTGCAGTTATCCTGGCGGATTACTAAACCTAACCCATGAAGTAATAAAAATAAAAAGTTTTTATCCCAACCGAAATCGATTTCGTCGGTTCCATTTGCAGCTTCGGATCTGATCTCAACCCCAAAACTATTTGACAATTTCTTCAACGAAGGCTTCGACACCTACATAGACATTTTTTTAAAAGAATGCCAGGCCCTTCCGTCAAACTGCGCGCATGCGAGCTGTGCAATACTGAGCGCCCCGTTTTGAAGCGTCCCAAGACCGGTCAAAAGCTCTGCAAAAACTGCTTCTACCTTGTATTTGAGACCGAGATTCATAATACCGTCACGGAAGCCAAGCTATTTCACCGTGGTGAGCGGGTAGCGATTGGTGCCTCTGGCGGTAAGGATTCGACGGTTTTGGCACACGTCATGAAAACTCTCAACGAGCGCTACGATTACGGCGTCGAGTTTGTGCTGCTCTCAGTGGATGAGGGTATCCGCGGGTACCGCGACGACTCGCTCGAGACGGTCAAACGCAACAAAATTCAGTACGACATGGATCTTGAGATTGTCAGTTACGGCGAATTATACGGGTGGACTATGGACGATATTGTGGACCAGGTTGGCCTTAAGAACAACTGTACTTATTGCGGTGTGTTCCGGCGGCAGGCGCTGGATCGTGGGTCTGTGAACTTGGGAATCAAGCATGTCGTGACGGGCCACAATGCAGATGATATTGCCGAGACGGTTCTGATGAACCTGCTGCGTGGCGACTCGGCGCGGCTGGACCGATGCACCGAAATTGTTACTGATTCAAGTGACTCACCAGTAAAACGCAGCAAGCCGTTCAAGTATACCTACGAAAAGGAAATTGTGCTCTATGCACACTACAAGCAATTAGACTACTTTTCGACTGAGTGCTCCTACTCACCGGAGGCGTTTCGAGGAACGGCGCGTACCCTGATTAAAAATTTGGAGGCAATCCGGCCAAGCAGCATTATCGATATTATCCGATCGGGCGAGAGTTTTGTGATGAAAAACAAGTTAAAGAAGGAGCTGCAACGGCTGCAGCGCGAGATGGCCTCGGTGAACAATGGCTCTGAGAATGCCGAGCCGGCCAAGCGCGAGGTGCTGGAGACGTTTGAGCGCGGGTTGCAGCGCGAGGGCCGGTGTGAGCGGTGCGGATACCTCTCAAGCAACAAGATCTGTAAAGCATGTGTATTGCTCGAGGGTCTTAATGCCGGTCGCGCCAAGGTACGAATTGTACAGGAGGACACGGTGGAGGCTAAGGACAGCGCAGGCGATGGAGCCGCGTTGTTGCGGAAAAAGTTGGAGAGCATCAGCATTTAGACGGGAGCACCTGTACATGGAGACCCGATATCTGGTAGGGCTCCGATCTTTTTAATTTATTTGTTTTCTTTTTATCGTTTAAAACATCGTTTAAAACCCTGTTTGTTCTTTGTGAAAAGTCACCATTTTCATGCCGAATTTGACATTTTCAACGTCTTAACAAAGAAAGTTTTTTATTTTTTTTTTTGTCGCTCCCGATAGTTTTCTTTCTCTTTTTCTCTTTTCGACAACAGCCATTCCCGGGATTCTACCCATCAACCCGTACACTCGTTTAACAATGCGCTCGTTCATTAAATCTCACCGAAGGACTAGTAGTGATGAGGCCGACGCCGACACTGGCGTAGACTTGTCCCTGCGCAGCCGCTTGAAAAACCCAATTACCTTTATTAAGCAGCGGCGGCGCGCCAGTTGCGAGGATGATGAGTATGTGCCGTCCGCGGCTGAGTATAAGGAGGCCGGCAGTATTTTTGGTACTCGCACGCATGACTGGGGCAGTCCGCGCTCTCCGCACGAGCCGCCGTTGTTGCCCGCAACATTGGAAGCGGCGTTGCAAGCGGGTGCTGCCAAGCACGACGCCGAGCAGCCAGAAACCTACTTGCCAGATGTTGAGCCGCAACAGGTGGTAGAAAATGGTGAGGAGGAAAGCAACATTAACAAGAGCACAGCCGAAGAGGATATTCTCGAGTTGGAGCACAAGATTGACGAACTGATCCGCGAGACACACGATGGCCTAATGCTGGAGGCACTGCCGCAGTTGTCCAATGACGGCATTGCCTCTAAAGGCGAACAAGATATTAATAGCAACAGCAGTCGAAGTCTGAGTAGCACCAGCAGCGGATCCGGACGCTCGGCTTTTTCTTTCGAGGAGGACAAACAGATTGGCCGCAACTCTTCTGTAAATTACCATACGGCGCCAGCTGACGCTGCAACGTCGGTCCCTGCAGCCACCGGACAGTATGCCAACGGTCCAAATGGTGCCGCTGGCGAATTGTCGGCGCTGGCGCCGCAGTTCCAGGACGAATATTACGACGATTTTGACGATATTTACCAGCGCAATGATGGACATTTGCTTGGCGTCAGCCAGTTTGCGTCGGTCAATGATAGCGGCACCCTTCCCCAGCATTACTCTAGTTCTAGTGCCTACCTAAATTTGAATACCCCCAATACTATTAATACTACTTTTGATGACTACAGTGGTGGTTACACTAGCAGCAGGTTTAGAGAGGAAGATGATGACGACCAATTTTATGACTCGCTTCTGGATGAGGTCAATGCCGTGCCTGACGAGGACGTGGATGACGTACCGCCACCACTGCAGCGCAATGGCTCGAGGAGTAGCTTTAACTCTGTCTACATGCCACCCGCGCCCTCATCTTACTACTCACCCGCCAGCCGCCGGCAGATGCTGCGCAAAGCCAAGTCCTACTCGTTCGAGGGCTCCCGAAGCCAGCTCGCCGCGGCCAGCAACAGCGTCTCTGTCCAGCGGCGGCAAACCAGCGTCATCAAGTCCGACACCACCACGACCACCCTGTTTGGCAAACTGCCTCAGGAAATGGCGCCGCCGCCACCACTTTTTCTCAACACGCAGTCGTCATCATCATTCCTTAGTAAGAAGCTATCTGATGCATCGTCGCTGTCAAACCTGACGACGCTGTCAACGGGCAATACGTCGTTTATCGAGGGGCTCGACTACTACGACAACGAGGCCGAGAACGACGACCCTTCCAACTTTGAGCTGAGCTACCCGAGCAAACTCAACACTGCGCTCACGCCCATTTCCGAGCGCTCTTACGACAGTGACTATTCACACTCACCAGTGTGAAACGCCCAACCTACGTCCTTTTTTTTTGTTTACTTTTTTCAATTGCATTTTATATATATATATATCCTGGGCCTCCCGCTGGTGTTAGATGGATAGAAAGATCTGGTTAATGCGTTTGGCATTTTTTTTCCCCGGTTTATTATTTTTTTTTTAAATCTTTTTTTTTTTTTTTTTTTTTTTTTTTTTTTTTTTTTTTTTTTTTTTTTTTTTTTTTTTTTTTTTTT
>Ga0160505_101110_pt1 | contig 13264 bp, 10 predicted proteins | sample DIDeMG_FD_108225 | JGI IMG/M metagenome (GOLD analysis project Ga0160505, IMG submission 108225) | Enriched chicken feces microbial communities from UW Madison campus, WI, USA - DID2874_E49_Stillage MG | ecosystem: Host-associated > Birds > Digestive system > Large intestine > Fecal ... | reverse complement strand
TTTTTTTTTTTTTTTTTTATTTTTTTTTTTTCTTTTTTTTTTTTTTTTTTTTTTTTTTTTTTTTCTGAGTCTCTGTTAATTCCTTTTTCCCAGCAACGTAAAAGCATAATATACCCATGTAACTCCTGTGGTACGAAACAAAATCATCAAATTTAAATATAAATACTATTTTTATAGAATAAAAAAAAAAAATTTTTTTTGGTAAAAACCTCTACTTGACGTGGACAGGCTGTGTAAATTAGTCGTAGTACACTCTGAGCGTGATGACAAAAAGACCCAGCGTACTTCTCTCTATACGGTCACCAATGACAAAGACTGTTACGATCAAAAAAAAAAGGTCATAATAGTAAGGCCAGCCCCTGAACAGACAGAATGTTATGAATTAAGAAAATATATACGGGCATACAACAACAAAAAACAAAAAATAATGACTGCCAGCTAGACATGGTCAGCGCAATACTTTTGGCTTCTAAAACACTGATTAGTCTAATGCTGCTCTTATCTACTTGGAACCAGCCTGCCACCAGAGGTCAAACCGGGGTTTGTATCGTAAAAATCTCCCGTTATATACTATTGCATTTCTGGTGTTGGAGCAATACCTTGACCACCCACCAGTTGTCTAAAAGCACAATTTACGCTCAGAAACTACTTCTACTCATATTGTTGTTGGCAAGTCTAGTAGATGACCCCCTTTCTGCCAACTCAATTCATCAGTTAAACTTAGACTTTAAGCATTTCCCTATCGACAACGCCTATTAGGGTTGCCTTAGATTTCATAAATCTCGCACTCGCTGCTACACTTTTGCCACTATAGAAACAGAGAGAACTTTGTATGTATTGGATAAAAATTACTACTATTGTCATATTTGGAATTACTTGATTAAAATAAACCTGACTATTTGGTCTTTTTGGGCTCCTCCTTCTCGTCAATTTTCTTTGCATCCTTCTCATCTTTCTTCTTCTCGTCTTCCCTGTTTTCGTCTTCCTCACCAACTTGGCCAAACTCGTTGACACGTGTGTAGTCAACCTTGTATAGCCATGTCTGGTACAGGTAGATGAAAAAGATAATATCATCTCTCAATGTTGCCAAACGATGCAGCAAGGGCATCTTGATCACAAAGGCAAAAAGATCATCAATAAAGGTGTTGAGGAACTTGTACACCATAGCTTTACGAGGCATATGGGCCACACTCTTGAGTCGGTAATTAATGTAGATGGAAGGAATCAACATCAGGAAACCGTACGCATACACTGATCCAACCAAAGTAGTAATAACAAACGAGTACCAGGATTTGTGGGTCAGGTAGATTAGAGCGTAAGCCGCGTAAGCCAAAATCAACGGAATAGCACCAATGTACATGTACTTGAAAATGATTTCGTCGTATTCTTTTGTTTTTTGCTCAATCTCGCTCAGCTCGTGTTTGTCCTTAATCACCAAACTGCCATTCTCAACCTTAAAATCGAGCACCTTTGTGATCTTCCAGGCTTCGATAACAATACCACTGATCTGGCCAAACAAAATCATGAAACTGGTGTTATCGTTATTGTCGAGTAGATACAAAAAAATGATGGTTTGCATCACAACGTTGGCAATGATAGACCGGACACTGACACCAATGGTATCCTTCTTCTGGCGCCAATGGGAAATGTCATTCTTAAACGCAAGGAACTCAAAGAGCGAGTGCATAATCGAGACAATAAAAGTGATACCCAACAGATAGGGGTTTGAGTCAAGTAGGATCTCCTTGAACTTGTCCATCTCGGCCATGGTACCCTGCTGCTTCTGCTCCTCAATGCCTTGGTACATTTGAAACTTCATGGTACTCATGGTGTAAAACTCGACACTAAGAGGAATGGAAGTAGTAGTCGAGTTGATCCTGATGTGCTGTGAGTGTAGTTGCCAGAATCGGTTCACGTAGATGCCAGGGAAATACAAGTTCGGGCCCGTCGCATTCTCAGCACGCTGGACTGGTGTGAAATATTGAAACCAAGTAGCCTTATCATCAATCTTAAAAGGCGAAAGCATTTGGACAAGACCGATAGTAACGTTGGGATGATAGTAAGGGACGGGTTGATCATACTCGATAACCTCCTCTTTCTCTTCAGGCTCAGGGACTTCATCTTCAGGGCCACCAAGAAGATGCTTCTTGACGACTTTTTTAGGGGGGCCAATGTATGTGGTAAGAGGACGACTAGCAACATAAGCCTGGAGGGGATCGTAATCTTCATCAGTGGGTCTCCAAGGTTTGCCAGCACGGCTAAAAAACATATGCGCGTAAAGGGACTTGTTCGAGGCAACAAACTCTGGACCATCAATAGGCACATTAATATTCACAGTTTCATCGTAGTCGCTACCAAAAGTGATACCCAAGTCAGTGAGAATAGGTTTAGAATCAGCAGTGGAAGCAGGATCAGCGTCGTCGCTCACATAAACGTGGAGATCAAGAGAGGTGTTGGCAGACCAGATGGGCCTGTAAAACTGCATGGAGCTATTGCTCACAACACTCGTTACATTGGCGTTATTATCAAACTCAACGTCAATATCATTGGCTGCTGGCTTTGAGAAGAACTGGGCTGAAGGTCGGGGTGTTAGCCGTAACGTCAGGCATAAAGAAGATAAAAATTGTGGGTAATAGCTGATTTTGGGTGAAACTTACTAGCAATGTTGATTGCAGCCCAAGCAAAAATAATATACTTGAACCGGGAAAAGAAGGACGGAGCCTCGTCCTGAGCTTGTACGTTTGCGTTAGGCATGAGAGTTAATTGTCGTTTGGACGCTGATTGAACAAGTAAAAAGACAATAGAACTCTTTGGCAGCTTGGATAGTTTGAAATGGAATCCTGCCAGTGATGAAAATAAGGGAAATTTTCCAATCTGAGAAACCTGGTGTGAATTGGCTTAACGATAATGATGGATCACGTAATTTAGGTACCAAGTATAAAGTATTAAAGCATTAAATTTAAAATAGAAGTCCCATGTCTTCTCTTTTTATTCTGTTCAAATTGAACATTTTGTTTCAAAAGTCTCGATTTGAAAGTTTAAACAGAAATTTATTATTTGAATTAACGCCAACTGAGATTTAATAATAATGGCAAAAAAAAAATTGAAACCTCATCAATATAGCTCATATTTGCTTGTCTAGCCATTGAAGCTCTTCTTATCTCTACGATAGCCCGACGGATGTTTTCTTCATTGGGTAGTTATTAGGCTTATATGAACAAATGCAAACCAAAACCTCAGGTACGGGTCAAGCCCTAATGCATTTTCAGCCGACTTCAGGTTCCTTGGTTTTGTATTTCCCACTAAAGCCCCCAAATGTCCGTCTTGCTATTGTTTATCTTTTTGCTTGGGGAATTCTAACTTTTGTATATTGCGAGCCGTTGTCCCTCCCTCGGATCTATCATGATAAGAGCCGTGCCATTATGGTAAATTTATGCATCGGTTGTTTACTATGTGGTGTTCTGACTTAAGGATTGTGACTCTTTTTCTTTTACTATTATTATTATTATTATCATCTGCTATTTATGAGTCTTAGATAAACGGACACAAATCAAATACATAAGTTTCAATTGTTCCTTTAGGCCTTGTAATCTTTAGTGAAATCCCCAATGGATGTTTGTCTTCTTTATAGTCATACGGTATAAACTCAGTAGTTCGTGTGCCAGCTCATGTTTTACCATCTAAACCCTTTCATTAAGGATGACATCATTATAGACGCATCTTGTCACGATTGCAGGTTATGTGACATTTGGGCTTGGAGTTTGTGGTCCTCGACTTTTTACGTTGTACAGGGTTTTTTTTTTTTTTTGTTTTTTTTTTGTTTGTTTTTTTTTTCCTTTATTTTTTTTTTTTTTAAGGGTTTTTTTTTTTTTTTGGCTTTTCTTGGCTATGTCTATCTTCATGACAAATATTCCTTTATTGCATAGAGCCTCTTTGGTGTTTTTAACAACTAAACGAAGTCCAGGTCTAGGGACACCCCAAAGAGTGTCTCTCTCCTTAATGCTGCTTTTTGACAGAGGTTGAAAATGTGTTGTATAGCTCCAAACTCACAGCACTTGCAATTGGAATATTTTCTCAAAACTCTTTTTTTCTGGATGTATTCACCGATATCTCCTTTTCCAATGCTCAATTGTGTTATCCGGCTCAGGATCCTTCAGGGCCTGTGAATCCCGTCGGAAGCTTATTTTCAGCTTAGCATTTTCCACCGGAGGTTGTTTATAGTGTGTCACGTGAGTGGTTGGGCACTCTTCGATCCAGGTGATGAGTCCTCAATGCATTTACTCTCATCGTTTATATATTGACATTTCTCTCCTATCTGTACTTTGTTTCTTTTTCATTAGAATTTGTCTTCATTTTTGTTTATTTATATTCACTGCTTATATCTACTATTTACCATTATGACTATTGATCGATCCATTTGTGTCTTTTGCGGATCTGGCTCTGGAAACAAGCAAGCCTATACTGATGCTGCTATTGATCTCGGCAAGGAACTTGCTAAAAAGAACTGGGGCCTCGTCTACGGTGGTGGAACTACAGGGTAAGTTTTTTGAACCCATCGATTGGATGGTTTTTCTATCTGTGATATTACTAACGCCGCGTGTTTATTCAGAATCATGGGCGCTGTCGCGAAATCAACCAAAACAAGCGGCGGTGAAGTAAAGGGCATTATTCCTAGAGCTCTCATTGAGCGCGAGCAGAAGTGCAACACTCCCGACCCTGAGCTTTTTGGCGAAACTGTCATTGTTGAGGATATGCACACGCGCAAGAGACTTATGGCTCAATCATCTTCTGCTTTTGTTGCGCTTCCCGGTGGATACGGCACTGTCGAAGAGCTGTTTGAGGTCGTGACTTGGAACCAGCTGGGCATTCATAGCATGCCCATTGTCATTTTTAACGTGGACGGCTTTTATGACGGACTGACAAACTGGATCAATCAAGCTGTTGACTCGGGTTTTATTTCAACCGACAACAGAAAGATTATTGTAGAGGCCACCTCGGCTGCTGAAGTCATTGAAAAGATTGAGAACTACGTTGTCCCCGAGGGTAGATACAACCTGAACTGGAACTCTGAGCAGCCTAACAAGAAATAAATACTTTCTATATGAGCTTTCATTGATGGTATTTAGAAAGATCAGACGCCCTAGTCTTGTGGCCAAGCTGTGCTAGTACAAATTAGAAAAACATAATCTGGGCACTTGGAATACCTAACAACACCGTCAATGTAATGAAAATAAATCAACAAAAACCTCTTTTTTATTTTTTTATTTTATAAACTGATCAATATTGTCTTGTCTTATTCATTCCTCTTTTTAAAGAAAATTCTTTTTTGAATACTGTTCTCAGCCGTTGCTTCAGTTTATATAAAGCATTATGGATTTGACTGACGCTGTTGCCATCACCTTCAATGACGGTACTCTTCATACCTCAGTTGAGGTTGCTGGAGAGTTTTCAAATTGGAAAAAAATCCCTATGGATGTAACCACTGGTACCTTTTATACTGTCCAAGTTTCAAACCTCAGTTGCGATGCCACCTACATGTACAAATTTGTCGTTGACGATGTTTGGCAGCTTGCACAAGACGGCAGGCCCTCAGTAACCGATATTGACGGTAACACTAATCATTTGCTGACGGTATCTCTACCAGATACCTTGGGTTCCAATACAATCAATCCCCATTTCGTTAAGGAAACAGCTAAACAGTCTTCCCAGTTGCACAAGCCTGAAACTGACCTGGAGTCATCTACTAAAAACTCAACCCCATCAGATTTGACTTCTGAGGATATGGATGGGGAAGATGAATTGGGGGAATCTACGTTATCCGACATTTTCACTTCTATAAAAGTAGAAAAGTTTAGGCTTGAGCCGCACCCGTTCTTGGACAGCACTGTAAAGTTACTAGATTCATTGGTTTCAGATGAGCAGTCAGTATCCGTTTCAAGCGAGCTGGCAATGAAACCTGCTTTTGATGAAAATCCTGATGACAATGAAATATCGGTTAACTATAGCGACAGAAACTGGCTGACGAGATTTTGGTCATGGCTATTGATTTGGTTGTCGGGACTGTTTCAAACAGAGACCCCACAAGAAAAGCAGTCTTAAAACCGCCGTGTAAAACACAACAGAAACGGCCCAATCAAGCAAGCCTGCGAGTCTTTTGAAGCATTGTCATTTTTCAAGATGAAGCAACAAAAAATGATTTAATTGTAGGATAGTTCGATTTGAGCCATCAAAATATATAGCTAAAGTTTAATATATAAAAGCATTGAAATATTTACATCATTGATAAGTTTTATTAATCAACTCCAGATTTTTTTTATCAATTTTTAAAAATCTTGAATATTCACTGCCTGCACACAAATACTTATCATAACCTGGCCAATACTATTACGCAAAGAACCCCGACAAAAGCTTGGTATTCATTAGAGAACCCCCTCCCCAATGGAAACTACTTCACAGACGGATAATCATCACAACATGCCTAATCCTCAAGCCAAAACCACAACAGCCCAACGTTTGCCCCCAACGCGGATCCGGTTTTTGAAAACATTTTTCTTTATAATTTTTTGCCTACAACCTGGACAGCTAGTGTTATCTGCCAATTTAAATGTGCCAGATTTCCCTTCATCTATTTTTGGGGGGAGAAATTTACCACGCGGCCAAAAAAACCACCACCATCATTATTATTATTCTCATAACCGGTTAAAAAACACTTTGGTTAATATAACAAAATCCTTGAGCCTTGGCCACAATAACCGATTGCATATGCCCGCAGCTACTTATACAGAAATGAATTCTAATCGTGGAAAGAGTGGCAGCAGCACAATCGAGGCATCATCGTTTGATAACCATCGCAGCCAAGAGTTAGATAGCCGTGATAACATGGATACTCCGCTGGTATTCCAGGGGGACCCATTTACGCAACCTATTGGCCTTGACCCGCCGCCGACGATCTTCTCGGCGCGTACACATCCATTACGGCCAGGCAATGGCAATTGTGGCAATCCCATACCGACTAATAAGTTTTACACCAATATTCTGCTTGATTCGCGCACTGGGCCCGTGTTCACCTCACCGTACTCGCTTTGGTGGACGGGCCCCCAGGGCCAGCCCTATCATGGCGTGGCCGTGTCCTACACGGAGAGCTCGCAATGGGTCTATGGACCTAATCCCCTTGCTGCTACGGCCCGCTATGTCTATAGCCCCAATGGTATTGCATCCATCATTCTTGGTGCCACCCAGTTTGATGATGGTAATTATACCTTCTCCACCTCGGACCCTACTGATTTCGCTATACACGCATCACTTACAGAAGAAACTACCGGAAACCTGGGTAAAATGACGCTTCCGCTTGTACAGGGAATGGGAATGGTAACAGCATTGTACTCGGACTTGACCCCCCGCATCTCTAGTGGAGTGGGGTTTACGCAAGTCAAGGAGCTCACATCACCACGGCCAGATCTGATGAAGTATGAGCTGACTTTGTGTAACGGCAAAAAATGGTGGTTATATATTCGTATTACATCTACTGGCAGAACAACAGTTACTGCAGCTGGAGTCACTGTCAACTTGGAAGATGTGTATACAGTCACAGCAACCCCGACCAATGCCGGTGTTGGCTTTATGATCCAAGTAGTACCGGCTCTGGATGACGCGGAAATCGCTTTAGATCAGACTGCGGGCCAGTACGTTACAGGGGCATATTTGACGGGATCAATCTCAGATAATGGCCGCTCCGGCACGTACATGATCAAGTATGATGTTTTAGGTGCCAGCAATGAGGGCGAGCCAATGGTTTTGGCAGCGCCACATCACGTAGCGGGACTCGCCGAGGAGACGCGCGTCAAAGTGACAAGTTTTAAGCTTGAATCAGTAGCCCTCGGAAGTCTCACGGGTTATGCCTCGACACAGCTTGAAATGGTGGAGACTTTACCTAATGATATTGGGTTCCTACCGTACTCGGAGGCCCAGTCGGGGAGCCGCACGGGCTGCGGGCTCACCCCGGAGGTACGCGACCTGCTTTTGCACACCGTCCGCAAAGAACTTGATCAAGACATGCTGATGCAAACTAACCTTGAGTCAATGTATTTTTCTGGTAAAGTGATGGATAAGTTTGCCCAAATTGTATTTGTGGCTAAATACATTTTACAGGATGACGAGCTCGCGCGCATGGGGCTCACAAATCTCAAGGCCGCATTTAGCGTATTTGCTGAAAACCAACAACAAAGTGCCCTTGTGTACGATCTCACATGGCGCGGGCTCGTGTCTAAAGCGGGAATGGGCCATGGGGACCCTATGGTGGACTTTGGATCAGCTTATTATAATGACCACCACTTCCATTATGGCTACTTCATCCACGCAGCAGCAGTTATTGGCAAGCTTGACCGTGACTTGGGCAGCGGAACATGGGTGGACGACAACAAGGAATTTGTCAATTCTTTAGTCCGCGATGTGGCGAACCCGAGCGGGGCCGATAAATATTTCCCAATGTGGCGGGCGTTTGACTGGTATGCGGGACACTCGTGGGCCAAGGGTCTTTTTGTGAGCTATGACGGTAAAGATGAGGAATCCTCGTCAGAAGATGTACACTTTGCGTATAGCATGAAACTTTGGGGTTGTGTGACGGGCGACGGGGCACTGGAAGCACGCGGCAACTTGATGCTTGCAGTTATGCGGCGCTCCCTCAACACTTACATGCTCTACACAAGCGACAACCCCGTGGTGCCCCGGAAACTCTTGCCAAACAAAACATCGGGGATTCTGTTTGAGAATAAAGTCGACCATACAACATACTTTGGTGCCAATCCGGAGTACATTCAGGGCATTCACATGATCCCTGTAACTTCAGTATCATCATACATTCGGGGTGCTCGATTTGTGGCCGAGGAGTGGGACCAGAAATTACAAGCGGTGGTTGACTCCCTGCAGGATGGATGGCGTGGAATCCTCATGATGAATCGAGCGTTAAGTAATCCGGCTGAAAGCCTGGCGTTTTTCCAGGCCGAGGCGTTCGATACGCGCTGGCTCGACCCTGGTATGTCCAGGTCCTGGGCGCTGGCCTATGCGGCGTCCATGGTGTAGCACAAGCCCTCAAGGCGTAACCCATCAAGGCTTTGTTAAAATGAATAAATAAAAAATTTAAAAAATTAAATTAAAAATTAAAATTTGTGGAATTGGGATGTTGAGGTTCTGTATACGCCTTGTTTGTAACTAAAATTTTGCGTTTAAAAAAAAAAAGAAAGAAAAAAAAAAGTTTGTTGGAAACAAATAGAGAGCGTGTGGTATTCAATAAATTACATAAAGTTCATAAGTAGCTAATTAAATCAATAAAAAGGAAAAAGGAAAAAAATATATAAAGGATTAGAAGAGCAAACCGATCGCTGGAGCCCAAGTTGAAGTCGCATATCGGGAAGAACCGTAGCGACACCTTCGGCTCGTGGGCAGACACGGAGGGGAGTAGAAGCGGGTGTGGAGATTAGGTGGTAGTAAAAGTAACAGTATGGTCGTCATTAGAGAGATGGAGATAACAATTGCCAAAAAAAAAAAAAGAAAAGATTTTTATGGCGTAAGGATAAAAGCGTTCAATTGCACGTTCATCGCATGGGCTTAGACAGCGCTGGAGGGGACACCAGTTCTGGGAGGACTGGCACGCTTGCTGAAGGGGAGAGTGAAGGGACCCGAGTTGAGGACATTTCCGACACTCAGCACGAGCTGGCCAATGGTAAGGAAGAAGGCAAAGTAAAGGAAAGCAACCGAGGCCTGAGCCTTTCTGCATCGATCAGAAGAGCCCTGGGTGACGGTGTTGTTATCAAGGTAATCTTGATTACTACACGAATGAGCCTTGATAGCAGCAGCAATTGCTGTAGCACCGGCAAAAGTAAAGACAAAATTGAGAAAGTCAATAGTAGCAATGGCAATAGGGAAAGCAAGTACCTTGATGAAGCCAGCTGCGATACCATAAAAGACACCAAACACGAGACCAAACACCGCAGCAAAAAGACCAAAGTTAACCTGGGGATTTTCATGGTTGGAGTTGGCAATAAGTGAACCAGTAAGACCGAGGGTGATGATCAGGAATAAAAAGAGGATACCTCTGAGAATGGGATCGATGTAAACTAGCATGATGATTGTTGAATAGAGATATTGACGATGGAAATTAACAACCAAGAGGTGTGATTGTTTGTGCAAGTGTAATTGTGATTGTTGCAAAAAAAAATAGAAAAAAGAAGAAAAAGAAGAAGAAGAAATATTTTTATCTTAATATTTCTACGTTTTTTAAAATTTTTTTTTCGGTTGTTTCTTTTTATTTATTTTTTTCTTTATTCGCTTTTTTATTTTTTCTTTTTTTTTTTATTATTATTTTCCATTCACTTTATTTGCTAAAGAATTATTCCAGCGCTACTGACGCACACACACGCGCGCGTGCTTTATGCCCAATGTTTATATATTTCCCAATTGAGAATCAGCGTTGTAGCATAGAACGAGATCACAAAGGATTTGTCATCTCCCAAATCGAGACGAATCCCAGCTTGGGCGCCGCCGTAGTGGTGACGGTGATGGACCATCATCCAGCCACCCCAAGCTGTCGCACTAACGTGGCGGTGACCTTTTTGCCTTCTTTGCATGGCATTACGCCCATTTAGGCAGGCCCTGCATGCACAAGGGCTAGGGCTGCTAAACCCAATTGCAGCAAGCTTTACGCTGAGAAAAAAAGGCCGCACGAAGCGTATATCAGGGCAGCAGCCAGTGGTGATTAAAAAAAAAAGGCTAATGTGTTGTTGCTGGGGTTACTAAATTCTCTATGGTCCGCCCTCAAATGACCGGGTACCAATAACAATAACAAAAGTATTTCACAAAGAACCCAAAAGCATCATCGTAAATGCCTAAAAGGTCCTTCGAACGACTCTGCTTTGACCTTCTTGTTTATATTTTCTTTTGGAAAAAGAAGAAGCTTTTCACCGGGGTTATATAAACAGCTAAGCTTGTGGGTCAGTAGTGACAGCTGAGCTCTAAGTGGTGATTAAACACAACGGCAAACCTCATGTTTGTATCGTCTCTCAACTGATCAGCACCCTGCATTCTCAGCGCACCAAACAATTACACAACAGACCTAAGATGGCAATGCGTTTGTCTGTATATATACAAAGCAATTCAAACATTGACGCGGCATGACTGCTGCCGAAAGTACCGGGTAGATATGATTTCATGGTGCCTCATATAGCCTGAGTATTCCTAATAGATAGATAATCAGTTTATTGTTCTTATGTCAAATAGTTGCAAACAAAAGAGTGTGTCTAATACCAGATTTCAATAAAGAAAAAAAAAAAAGAATAAAGGTCTTATTTTGGGTTTTTGGGAAATCTATGTCAGGTTTCAAGATTGTCTCCTCGGTACCATAGAGGATTTTTAGGGCTGCATCGCTACAGCTGGATCTGTTTGGTACTCGGCGGCGCATACATTGCTAATCCTGATCAGAGAACCTGAAATTTGACACGCGGGGTGCTTGAATAATCGCGTGAATTAATCCAACACCCACAAGGGCAACTTTTTGATTATTATTATTATTATTTTGGCTTATTGCAGTGTCTAACTTATCGTTTTTTTTTGTTTTTTCTGTTTTTTTTTCACCGATTGGACTCAGTGCCAGTACTTTGTTATAACCATGTTTGTCCATCGCCGCACGTTTGCCTTCAACCAAATTAAGTTAGCATGAAAGATCTGTTTGTAGGCTTGAGCGCATCAAAGCTCATCTATCTTGCTAGATTTGGTATTCACAATATCCTAAACAAGTCTAATATCAGTTGAACTAGTAACGCTTAACTCTTTCATGACCGGTTCCTGAGCCTTTGTAAATAGAGATCTCGAATCTCTTGACAGTGGCTTCAAATCTTGTTCTATTCGGTCAGCAGAGTTTTTTTTTTTCTTTTGTTTTATTGTTGTTTTTTGTGAGTCAAGCACAGCATGTTCACGCTCATTCCAAAGTTCTGCTTTAGTTCAGTCATACTATAAAACAGCAATATTGAATAGCATTGCCTGGGAATTAATTATCACATCATCCGATAGGAAGCAAAAGGTTTTGACAGCTACCAATTTTTGACACAAGTACTTTCTTTTTTTTATTGTCTGGGGCAATATTCAATTCTCACAAATCGGCCCACTCCGGTCAAAGTAATGAAATCTGATCAAGCCCCCCGAAATGTATTGGTTTTATCGTGACTTGATAGATGGCATGTGCACACCACGCGGTTTTCCACGCACACTCACCTGAACTGTGCGCGCGCAGCACGCGCATCACGCGTCTTTACATGTGCATACATATAAGTCTTGTGTACGTAATCAGAAAAGATTTTTGGTATTTTTCTAAGGAGGTCGGTTCTAGGTAGAGCCCATGGAATTGACAGCTCTTCGCGTCGTTAAAAAAAATATGTCACACAGCAGCTTTGCCTCCTCGGTTGTCAAGCCTCTGAAAGCTTGACTGTGCCATGATGTCAGTAAGTATTAGCACATAGCCCCCCTCCAAGGCCGGTCTTAAATCCTGTTTGTACAGCCTCGCCAGTTTGTTTGACTCAGAACCTGAAGGCCCCAGAAAGAGATTTATAATCTTTAAATTAAATAAACGACAGCAATTGGAATTGGTTGTTGTGACCCTAGTTGAAAGTAGTCAAAAAAAAAAATTTAAAAAATTATTATTTTTTGGTTTAAACTTTGTGGTTGGCTATCACTCTTGTAAATGGGATCAAAACCAGCCGCCGACATTAACATTCACCCTCTAGAAGCAAGATGATAGATACAAAATAGCTAAATTTTGAAAACCATCCCTGGCCCCGCTGGCCGATTAATCGTTTCATCTTGATCTTTCAGGGCTTTCAGTTCTAATTTGGACTCCCCGTCTAGTTGGCCACATCAATACTATCCCGTTTAATCAATTTAGTTTTGTTTCTTTTTTTTTTTTTTTCTGTTTTGTTTCCCTGTTGTTTTTTATGGTTAACTCCCCAGATTGAAACAGGTAACTGAAGAGTGACTAGCTGGTTCCTGGTTCTCTCGCCAATTACTAGATTCCCGATCTGGGATATCATTCTAACGTTATTTGATACATGTATGCTATATACAAAGCTACAAGAGATTAGCTATTGGTGACTACAGCACGTCTCAGGGCAGCTTAAATTTTAGTTTTCTATTGGTTCAAAAAAAAAAAAAAAAAAAACAAAAAAAAAATTAAAAAAAAAAACAACATAATTTTTTTTTTATTTATTTAAAAAAAAAAAAA
>Ga0160505_101109_pt1 | contig 13287 bp, 5 predicted proteins | sample DIDeMG_FD_108225 | JGI IMG/M metagenome (GOLD analysis project Ga0160505, IMG submission 108225) | Enriched chicken feces microbial communities from UW Madison campus, WI, USA - DID2874_E49_Stillage MG | ecosystem: Host-associated > Birds > Digestive system > Large intestine > Fecal ... | reverse complement strand
GTCTCTTCAGGATATCATTGCCATTTTGGGTATGGATGAGTTGTCTGAGGCTGATAAGCTTACTGTCGAGCGTGCCCGTAAGATCCAGAGATTCCTTTCCCAGCCCTTCACTGTCGCTGAGGTTTTCACTGGTATCGAGGGCCGTCTCGTTTCTTTGAAGGACACTGTTCGCTCTTTCAAGGAGATCCTTGAGGGCAAGTACGACCACCTCCCTGAGGCTGCCTTCTACATGGTCGGTGGCATCGAGGAAGTTATCTCCAAGGCTGAGAAGCTTGCTTCTGAGTAAATTTAAAACTCATGTTAATTCTATAAATCTCACATGTTAATGATGTAAAAAATAAAATACAAAAAACTCTTAAAAAAATATATGGCCAAACTTCTCGGCTCTGTATTCTTTGTATTTAGTAATAATCTGGATTTCTCTGTAATATAAAGTTGAGTGTGAATCTTGATATAGTAAAATTTTAAGCGTTCTTAACGAGAGTTTAATCTAGAAGGGCGAGGATATTCCAAAACCTAAACACACTAGAAATTTTTTTTTTTTTTTTTTTTTCAAAATTTTTTATACTTTTTGCCTCCACTTTTTTTTTTTTGTTTCTTCTCATAACGCCCAACTTCTTGTTTTATGATAAGGCCTCGTATCTTTTTTCCAAGGCTTTACTCTCAACAATTCAGATCAATAATGACCTCGAAACTCACCCCTGAAAACTGGCCTGCTTCCAAGGTCCGTAACACTTTCCTTGACTATTTCAAGTCCAACGAACACACATTCGTTCCTAGTTCCTCGGTCATCCCCTACGATGATCCCACCCTTTTGTTCGCCAACGCCGGCATGAACCAGTACAAGCCCATCTTTTTGGGTACTGTCGACCCTTCGTCTCCTCTTTTCAAGCTCAAGCGTGCTGCTAATTCGCAGAAATGTATCCGTGCTGGTGGCAAACACAACGATTTAGAGGATGTTGGCCGCGACAGTTATCATCATACTTTTTTCGAAATGCTGGGTAACTGGTCCTTCGGTGATTACTTCAAGAAGGAGGCTATTGCCTTTGGCTGGGAGCTTTTGACCAAGGTCTACGGCATTCCTGCCGATCGTCTTTACGTCAGTTACTTTGGTGGTGAAGAGAAGCTCGGTCTTGAGCCCGATCTTGAGGCTAAGCAAATCTGGCTGGATCTTGGTGTCCCCGAGGACCATATCCTGCCTGGTGATTCTGCGGACAACTTCTGGGAGATGGGTGATCAGGGTCCTTGTGGTCCTTGCAGTGAAATTCACTACGACAGAATTGGTGGCCGCAACGCTTCCAGCTTAGTTAACATGGATGATCCCAACGTTCTTGAGATCTGGAACATCGTTTTCATTCAATACAACCGTGAGGCCAATGGCGAGCTGCGCCCTCTTCCCAACAAGCATATTGATACTGGTATGGGTTTTGAGCGTCTTGTTTCCGTTCTGCAGAACAAACTTTCCAATTATGATACTGATGTTTTCACTCCTCTGTTTGCTAAGATTCAGGAGCTCACCGGTGCCCGCGAGTACACCGGCAAGTTCGGCAAGGAGGACGTTGATGGCATTGACACTGCTTACAGAGTTGTTGCTGACCACGTCAGAACCCTCACTTTTGCCCTTGCTGATGGCGGTGTTCCCAACAACGATGGCCGTGGTTACGTTCTGCGCCGCATTCTTAGACGTGGTGCCCGTTACGTCCGTAAGAAGTTTGATGTCCCCATTGGTAATTTCTTTTCCAGACTTGCTCCTACTCTGATTGAGCAGGTTTCTGATATTTTCCCTGAAGTCACCAAGAAGACAGACGACATTTTCGAAATCCTCAACGAGGAGGAGGAGTCTTTCTCCCGCACTCTTGACCGTGGTGAGAAGCTGTTTGAGCAGTACGCTGCTGCTGCTATTGCCAACAAGCAGACTACCCTTAATGGTAAGGATGTCTGGCGTCTTTATGACACATACGGTTTCCCCGTCGATCTTACTAGACTGATGGCTGAGGAGGCTGGTCTTGAGATTGACGAACAAGAGTTTGAAAAGGCCAAGCTTGAGTCTAAGGAGGCCTCTAAGGGTGGCAAGAAGTCTGAGGGAAAGACCATTGTCAAGCTTGATGTTCACTCTCTGCAGGAGCTTGCTGATAAGAAGGTCCCTGTTACTGATGACAACGCCAAGTACATTCCTGGTGACATTGAGTCTTCTGTGCTCGCCATCTACGCTAACAACACTTTTGTTGAGAACACTGAGGGTCTTGAGAAGGATCTGTTTTTCGGTATTGTCCTTGACAAGACCAACTTTTACGCTGAGCAGGGTGGTCAGGAGTATGACACTGGTAAGTTCGTCATTGATGGCGAGACCGAGTTTGAAGTCACCAACGTTCAAGTTTACGCTGGTTACGTTCTCCACACCGGTTACCTGAAGTACGGTAACCTGAAGGTTGGCTCTAAGGTCAACGCTGGCTTTGATGAGCTCCGCAGATGGCCCATCAGAAACAACCACACTGGTACCCACGTCCTCAACTACGCTCTTCGTGAGGTTCTTGGTGACTCTATCGACCAGAAGGGTTCTCTTGTTGCCCCCGAAAAGATGCGTTTCGATTTCTCTCACAAGGCTGCTCTCAGCTTGAAGGAGGTTGAGGCCGTTGAGAACATCTCTAACGAGTACATCAAGAAGAACCTTAGCGTCTACGCCAAGGACGTTCCTCTTGAACAGGCTACTGAGATTAATGGTCTTCGTGCTGTTTTCGGTGAGAAGTACCCCGACCCTGTCCGCGTTGTTTCCGTTGGTGTCTCCATTGACGACCTACTTGCTGACCCTACCAACTCCGAGTGGCAAAAGTACTCTATTGAGTTCTGCGGTGGTACCCATGTTGGTAAGACCGGTGAAATCAAGGAGCTTGTCATCATTGAAGAGAGCGGTATTGCCAAGGGTATTAGACGTATTGTTGCTGTTACCAGCACTGATGCCTACGAGGTTCAGAAGCTTGCCAAGGCCTTTGATGAGCGCCTTGATCATCTCTCTGCCATGCCTATTGGTGCTGAGAAGGAGGCTCTTGCTAAGACTATTGGTGTCGAGCTCAAGAAGCTTACTGTTGCTGTTTTGGCTAAGAACGAGCTTCAGACTAAGTTTGCTGCCATCCAGAAGAAGATTTCTGATGATGCCAAGGCTAAGCACAAGCAGGAGGCTAAGATTGTCCTTGATGCCGTCACTGAGATCTTTGATGCTGAGAACAGCCCCGAATACTTCATTGGCAGATTCGACAACATTTCTGGCAACTCCAAGGCTCTGACTGAGACCATCAACTTCATCAAGACCAAGAAGGCCGACAAGTCTGTTTACCTGTTTGCTGGTGATGTTTCTGCTGGCAAGGTCGCTCACGGATGCTACATCTCCAAGGAGGCTGAGGCCAAGGGTATTACTGCCTCTGATCTCGGTGCTTTGGCTGCCCAGAGCGTTGGTGGCCGCAGCGGTGGCAAGGGCCAGACCGTCCAGGGTGCTGGTGTCAAGCCCGAGGGTATTGACGAGGCTCTCGAGAAGCTTAGTGCTTTGCTGAAGGAGAAGTTGACTGTTTAAGAGACAGTCAGTTGAAAAAGTTTATAGAAGCATCTATATCTATGCTTGAGTAATTTTATTGTGTATTAGACTTATTGAATGGAACAAGAAAAGACATATTATTGATATATAAATATCGGGATTATGACAAGAAGATGGTTTCTTCATCCCCTACAGCTATAGCCATTGATATCATCGCCACAGATCCCTTCTTTGCTAGACTGTAATTATTTTCTCGAGCTTGGCTCGATGCTTTTGGAAATTATCAAAGTGGTGACATCCCGATTTCCCATTCAGACCTAATACCCCTTATTGTCGAAACCATTAGCGTTGGGGTTCTTTATGCTTTGTCTTCTGGGCTGATGGCAATACTCGCTTCGTACTCGTCTTCTTTTACCGGAATTGTATCTGGGTCCCGTCTTGCCACAAAGTCCGGGCCAATATAAACCACCACGGCAGCACAATGGCCGTTTTGACACAGGTACTGCAGCACTGGCCGATTAGATACTGATTCTGGTATAAGGTCCACGATTTCGTCCAAGTTGCTATTGCGAGGCAGGTAAAGTACAATATTTGGGCTGATTTTCAGCGCGGCTTTGACGACATCTTGACTATTTTATGAGCTGTTAGAGATCAAGTAATGGGAAGATCAGGAAACGGGAAAAAAAAGCTTACACTGGATAGGGCTCGCAGCTGCTGAGGTCCCAAACAGCCTGAGTGTTGTAGGCGGGTCCGCCCCAAGGCGGACTCAGAAACACGACATCTACCTGCACCAAGCGACAGTTAGAATAAAGTCCTAAAAGGAAACTTTTGTTCTTTCTCTAAGCAAAAAAAAGTACCAGAGTAATTGATATCATACTGGATCGGATTCAAAGGCATTGAGGTGCCGGGATTCGAGATTGAAAAAGTCGCCCTCCATAAAGTTGATGTAGTCCCGCACGCCGTACACGCCGGCGTTATGGCGCGCAAGTGCCACATTCTCGTTGTTGATATCCATGTAATGAACTGGGGTTTAAATAAAAAAGAGATATTAGATGAATGAAATAAAACAAATAAAAGAGAACTCACCTTTATCAAAGTCATAGACGAATTGAATCGAGTTGCCGCCAGCGCCGCCAAATGCGTCCAGTACCACCTTGGCGTCTGGCAACCGTAATTTGACTTGATTCGATATATACCTACCAAAATGCTATTAGAGAAAGAAAAGATCATATGATAGTATTACCAGTAAGATTTGGCAAGGGTAGTGGCATACAAGGCAATGGCTTCGGGCGTAACACTGAACCACATTTCGTTGCTCAGCTTGATCCCTTCATCAAACCGGCGAAACATGTCATACCGGCGGTACCAGTACTTGCGAATGTTCTTGGGCATGTCCGTAGGGACCGTATCAGCAGTGGATCGTTTCCGTTTCATGGGTGTGATGTTTGACTGGCTTGTTATAATAGGTGGGTTATATAAAGGTCCCGGACCAGAAGAAACAAGGTTACCAAACAAACAAAAAAAAAAGTGATAGATTAAAATTCGATCAACCTCCCAAAACACAAACTTGGGCGAGATTTAAAACGAAGGTTTGGCTAACATGAAAAGACGTGACACTGAAATTAAGGCTATTCACAACTAAAATATAAGTGTAATAAAAATTAAAAATACACTCCAGTTATCTCAAACAATCCAGTTTTCAAGTCTAGTGTTCTGTTATTATATGAGGAATTCTTGAAACAAAGAACCTCAACCTTTTGAATACCGGGGATTCAAACAGAAAGATAGCCAAGAATGACAAATGAACTGAACGTCACCGAGTATCTGGGTGCATTCTTGAACGTAGATTTTAAGAAAACATGAACAGCTAGATGTGTGACTTTTATCAAATCTGATTATGTATATTTGCTAACATCTTCAACAACTTGAAAAACCACTATCATTGCTTATAATCAACCAAAGCCAACTGGCAAATAATAGCCATGTCCAAAGGATGAAAATTTAATTCTGTTAAGAAAAAAGATTATTCAGTCTATTCATTTATTTTTGACAAAGTTTCCCTTCCATAGATTGAAATATCAGCAACTTTGAAATCAGTTACTTTGTAACATGTGCACTACCAGGACAAGACCAAGAACACAATTCTATTAGCAAATTCTTTTTTTTTTTGACAGTAACACAACTAATACCCCGTGGGCTGTTTAATTCTAAGACCCAATTTCGTTTCTGCTGCATGCGCAAATTCAACAAGTCTGGGAATATTTTTGGAATAGCGCATGTTGAATTTGGAGCGGGCAATAATAATAGGTTCATAGGTGGTGTTTGTGCAGTCACTTATGTGGGGCGCGGAGATAGGTTTTAGTATGGTACGGGTGGTGCACTTATCTGGTGGAGCAGCAACGGCACAAATTTTACGGGCAGAAAAGAAAATCGAGGTAGGAAGGGTCATTCTTTCAGCTGCAATGTAGGGCAAATGCTGGATGACGGGGTTGAAATAGACGGCCTTGCTGCCAATTTTGGGATATGGCATGACTTGGTCAAGTAGACTCACATCAACCTTAGAATAGTCAAGACTTGCTCCTTCCAAAATGACAAGAACCCAATCGCACTCCCAATCGCTCATTTCCAGCTTGTGATTGATTGCAACATCAGACATAGAACTGATCAGACACATGGTTGGGCTATAGTCCTCTTGGTCTTCTGTTTCATTGAAGGTCTGTCGCTCGTGGGTCAGGTCTAGATATGACTCGTAGATATTATTGATTAGGACTGGTGCCCAACTCGGGGAAGCGTACGGATTTTCAAGATTATGGAATAGACCGCGATTATCCTGTTTATTATTATTAGCTTCTTGGAGTCTTGATTCTAGTGTGCTGTCTTCAATGCAAAAAGATGGTAATGGTAGATGGGGGTCGGGCCCTGATTTGGGGAGCAGAATGTACTCAGCTATCGCATCTAGTCGGAGCAACAAATGGCGATATTCCTGGAAATATAACTGAAAGGAGTTGGCTAAATTGTTGCCATCTATATTGCTGCTTGAATTGGAGCTCATGTGGTGGGACTGTCTCTGCTGGTTTTTCTTGTTGGTCTGACTTATTTGTTTGTAGAGCCTACGCTCCGAGAGAAACAGTCTTTCGACTTTGTCACAGTGTTGGCGTAGCACATCAAGATCAAGCAGCTGTAAACAGGATGGGTTTTGTCCACTCAAGGTATGTTTTTCTTCAGGTCCCTGCAAATTGTCGTTATTAATGTTAATGATGGTATCCAGTGTCAAGGCCACCTTTGGCATTGTGTGCAAAGCTTTTACAAAAAAATAACGGGTGTCGTGAGGTTGGACAATATTCATAAGAACCAAAACTATAGGTTTAAGTAACCTTAATTCAACATGATAATGTTAACAACAGAGGCATGGTGAGTGTATGAACACGCGAAAGATAGAAAAAGAAGTTAAAAAATTTGCATTTATTTCAATGGATTTTATTGAAGGGATTTACGACAGATTGTGATAACGGTGTTATGACATTGACAGCGTGCCATGACCAACTAATAAGTTGTGATAACTTATTTTTCTTTGGTAAACTCTTCTAGTTTTGCCTTAACAGTTACTCCCCGAAAGTCTCCATAATTCCTCACAAAAGATTATATTCAAATAAGAACAAAATAATCTCACGCAAAACACTCAGACATTAATATTTTAATGGGATATTTAATTACATGAAAGCTTCATAGCATAAAAATGATATTCTAGTATTCATTTTAAATTAACGGCTTGTATACCATCTTTTAGTCTCTAAAACTCCATTAACAGAGTGTTCCATAGATCTTATCAGGGGATTGGAATAATCATCACCTAAACCCTCTCATGCCTTCTCAACCACTATATGAAACTGCTTTTTAACTGAGCTTTAGTATCATCAAAAGATTCAATGTCTGGGTGAAGCTTATAAATACGGTCTTTACGTTCAGACCAGGCGTTCTCAATAGCGGTCAAATCGAGTGACTATGGAGGCCAGCCAACAAGAGAAATATTATTTTCATCAAACTAATATTTAATAATTCTAGTTATATAAATAGAAACATTATTGTACATGAATCCCATACCTAAGTGCCATATAGCAGGTGGATAATTTTCAATAGATTTCAAATAGGAGCATGAAGAGTACCCTCCTTGGGCCCATTCGTTATCCTTGTTCATTTGGTAGATTTGTGTACAGCCACTGCCACAGGTTGACGACCAAATCAAAGTCATAAGTCATACCTCTTTTGGATGTTTGGGAACTAGAAATTTCAAACCTCCCATTGCAAAAAAAAAAAAAAAATAGGACTACAGCATCTCACAACAGTAGCACGTTACTGACCACCTCCATTTGTCTCAGCTACTATATTCTAACGACTGGTACACCGACATTAATTAACCAACTTTGCAACAATATCTAACGAATAAAAAAATACCTTTCCTTTTTTCATTAAAAAAAAATAATTTTTTTGCATTATTTCATACTACTTCCACATCAATTAACGGCACATCACAATGGTCCGTCTGAAATCACGATACGTTTTATTTGAGCTGCTTTACCCCGACGGCCTGACCACGCCAGCAACCCCGCGGCCGCAGTCAAAGGGCGAAGGGGACGACTCCTACTACGACAACAACAACGACGACGACAAAAACAGCGCAGCCCGCAATGCTAATACTATTCTCACGAGCCAGCGGCTACGCCAGCCCTCACGCGTCGATGCAAAACAGGTGGTCGCAGCAGTGCGCGCCGAAATCGCGACACTTTTGGGCGACTATGGCGCCGGAAGCGTCGCCAGCACGCTCCAATTAAAATACTTCTCGCGCACCACGTCGGTGGGGATCATCCGCGTGGCCCGGGAAAAGGTGCGGTTGGTGTGGGCCGCGCTTAGCTACATCCAGCGGCTTGATAACCGGCCCGTGATTGTGCGCGTGGTGCGCGTTTCGGGTACCGTGAAGAAATGCGAGCAGGCGGCAATTAAGCGGGATCTGGAGCTTATTAGTGCTGTGGAAGGGCGCCTTGCTGGCAGTGCTACGGCGAAAAGTGGACTCGAACGGTTTTTGGAAGGCAATTCTGCTGGCGTTGACTCTGATAGTGAGGGCGGCATTGGCGAGGAGTAAACCGCACCTTGGAAGTTATCGGTTGCACGAAGTGTCATGACTAGATATGGTTTTAATTGTGTATTTATTATAATAATTTTTTTTTTTTGGTAAATCTACAAGCACAGAGATAAACTATTTTACAACTCATCGTAAAGATCTTCATCATCACCTTCGTTATCCTCGGCAGTAGGTGCCTTGATTATATCCTCATCTTCCGCATCCTTGCTAGGCGTACTCACATCAACATCGGCCTTGACAGCCTGGCTCTGAACCTTGCTGCTGAGACTGGCAACAAAGTTATCGTACTCAACCCACTCAGGCACTTGACGACGGGCACGGTCAAGCTTTGGCTCCTTGGTCATTGGGTTGTTGCAGAGATCAATTGTCTTTGCAGTTAACAGACTCTCGTCGGAGCACCACGTTTCACACCACAACCAATCCTGGGGTAATGAAAAGATGGGTAATTGCTTCTGCAAATGGTTGGGCAAATCCTGATCAAGGTTGGACAAAGATCCAGGGTCAGCGGACAGCATCTGGTAGTGCTGGCGCAGCTGGTCACCGGCAGCAAGCTTGCGGAAGCGAGCCAGGTCTACGACATAGAGAGCACTAATATGATACTTGTAATCTGAACCTAAGTAGTTCTTCCAATAGCCCTGCTTCCAGAAGCGGAAGCCTTCAATTTCCTTGCGCGAGTCGCACATGGGAGTGAAACCATAGGGGGCTCCTTGCAGATCAACCTCTGTGAGCTCAATCATGTCAGTGCGCACAATCTGGTCCGCATCAACAAAAATGACCTTGTCAAGAGACTGGGGGAAAAGCACATCTAGAAACAGAATCTTGTAACCCCAGATTGTGCGTTGCTTTTCGGCTTGCGGGCGGAGCCAGCTAGGCCATTTATAACTAATCAGCTCGTATTTAAAGCCGTACTCCTCAGCAAGATGAGGAAGAAACTGCTTGAACGACGGGGAAAGGAAGTTTTCAATAAGCCAAAACTTGACGGTGTGATCTGTATGCTTCATGACACTTATAGTCATAATACTAAGGAAACGTTCGTAGAGATGTCCACTTGCAACGGTGAAAATGTTGATCTCAGCATTATCGTCATTGGCTTTTGTAGAACCAAACAAACTGTTCCATGTATTTTTGATGAAGCCTCCAATAGAAGGTGTCAATTCAAGCACATCCTGGTGCTCCATACCAGGCTTGCGTTTAAAGGTGGGATAGATGGTGAGACCAGTCATCTCAGTAATGAAAACAAGAGATTCATCAGCGACTTCAACGCGACTATTCTTGTTGGGAATACCAACGGTCTTGAACTCAAAAACTTCGGCAGAGGGTCCCTTTTTGATGTTCAGAGACCAGAGACCAGGGTTAGCCTTGAGTTGGAAATATCCCAAATTGGCCATAATACTGGTATCGGTCATGACAGTAGAGACAGTACCAAGCTCCAAAGCAACACCACGAGGAGCCGTGTTGGTGGTAACATCAATAGCATGGCCCTGAAGTAATAAATTCTTGAGAAGGTATTCAGCCTCGAGAACAGGCTCATTAATCTGGTCCAAGATAATGTTGTCAAGATCATGAACACTTGACTCAGGAAGAGCAATCCAAGAGCCGGGGACGTTAAGATCAAGATTAAGTAGAGTTGACTGAGGCATATCAGTGAAAACAAGATAATCTTGACTGCGCTTGCCAGTATCCTTATCAAACTCAGGTTTAGCAGGGATATTGGCACGGTAAAAGCGTTTCAAAGGGATCTCAGTCAAGCCAGGTTTAGGAGATAAAATAACACTAATCTTGATTTCGGGAATCTGTGAGAGCGACTTGAGAAGAGCAGTGTAGACTTGTCCCTTTTCAGAAATGGGATCGAGTACAGCGGTAATGTGGACAAGAGGCTCATGGTTTTCATCATCATCATAGATGTTGGGGATGTCAAAGGATGCCTGCTCGAGCCCGAGGTAGTCGGTAGTGTCGACACGAGCAGCCGGTCCAGAAACAAAAAAGGAATTCTTTTCTTCAAATGTGGTCTTAACAAACCAAACCAGCGAGACAAGTAAGTCTTGGAGATCAAATTTATCAAGTCCAGTGAGTCCATTAATGGAAATCTCATTCACACTGGAAAGCTCAGCAATAGGTTGAATTCGGCCAGCAAAATCAGCTTCGTATAGCATTTCCAGGTCTGATGGCGAAAAAAGCTTGTTTGTGGGCAGCGAAATGACCCGACCACCAGAAACTAGTGTAACAATAGATGATGTGAAAATGTCAGACTGTGCCTGGAATTTGGCAAGCTCATCATGTCTGATCGCGTCAACAGAGTCAAGGTCGCTCAGACTCTTGAGAACAGTATCAATAGAATTGTTTTTGGTCAAAGCAGAAATGACCTTGAGGCCTGTTTCAGAAACAGAATCAACGCTAGAAACAACGGGCACAATATTAACTTTGACATTGAGCTTGGTGTCTTTGACATACTCCAACGCGTTAACAACCTGACTCTTGAACTGCGACATGGATGGGTCACCGGCAACCCAGAAACTGTACAGGTTCTCGTTCTCATTATCCGTATTCTTGGCACTGCCAGAACTGGAAAAGCCAACGTAACCGTACTTTTCCTTTTGGATGTAAAGATCGGAAATGTCGAGGAATGAAATTACACTGGTATCAGTTGGGTTGATGAGTGAATTGCGTTTGTTTAGGGCATTTTCAAGAAACAAATCCTTGGGCTCACTCTCAAACTTGCCATTATTCTTGCGGACAAACTTTTTAAGAGTCGCCATATCCTTACCGACGATATCAGTAATGTCATAGAACCAGCGCTGGGTAATTGGAGTGATAAGACCGTTAGTAAATACAGTCTGCGCACTAGTATCAATATCTAATCTCTCAGCAAAAACCCTGGCTTCCTGAATCAATTGGTTAACTTCCTCATCGTTCTCAACGTCACGGTCACTGTCCGGGCCAACAACGTGCTTGTAGATGGTTTGGTGGTCCTCAGATTGCATGAGCCCAGAGATGAATGCTACAGCACCCTCAGAACCCGCTTCCAATTGTGCTGCAAAAAACTCACGAGCAATCACCTCTGCGGCCTTTGTGTAAACAATTGGGATCACACCAATCTGGATTGCCGAGTTACGTGCCATAAGGTTGAGCAATTCTGCTAAGTTGTTGTACTGCGCAGGGCGACTAAAATCAATCACATAGACAATCGTGTGAATATTTAAGCGAACTGGGGGCAAAATCTGGTTGGGCGGAAGATTCAAAATCCTTTTAGGATCTGCAGACCACTGCTTGTAACGTTTATCGGTCTTCAGATTATTGAGCCATACAAGTGATGGGGTGCGGTAGTCATATCTCAATTTTTTCTTGTCACCATTGTCTCCGTCTTTAAAGTCAATCTCGGATAGAATTAAGTCAAGGGCATCTTCTGAAGACAAGCCAAGAGACTTGAACTTGTTCATGTAAGTTCGCTCACGATCAATAGCTTTGGAGATGGAAAAAATATTGTCATCTGAAGTAGCAACTGGGGCACCATTGATGTAAAGCAAGTTGGAACCGGGGCGAACATTGTCCGAAACCATATTGGCCCAGTCCCTGCGGGTACCAGGCATTTCCGACAGTGGAAAGGAGTACTTGGGGAAGTCAAGCGACACATTTACAAGGGCACCAAATGGATCATTACTCTCAAGGATGAACTTGGACGCCTTGAAACCCAGCAAGTTGAGGTTAGCTTTACTGATGGTACCACCCTCATTGACTGGCTGTAGAACGGTTTGAGCCTTAGATGACTGCTCGACCTCGTCCGAGTCTTCAGAATTTTCAGACGACTCAGATGCTTTCGTGTCGCGGTCATCAATAACAAGGTAGTCAGTACGCTTGACGTAAAGTTCGGCGCCATAACCTGTCAATTGCTGTCTGGCAGAATTGGATTCGGCGATGGTCGTCGGTGCTCGGTACCGCACCACATAGTTGAGTTTTCCAGCAAGCGCCGATCCGTATAAGTGAGTGTGAAATTTGGCAAACCCTTCAAAGTCAATCAGATCGGTGTAGAGCACAGCGTACGGAAGCGAGTCGTCATTAGTCAAAGGAGTCCGCAGCACCTTGTCAATGGGGAGCAAAAGCGGCATTCTTGCTGATTTCCCAGCAGTTTCCAACGCAAACACCAGGTCTGAGTTGCAGGAAGTCTTGCCATTGTAGGCAACCCACGTTGAACAATCAGGTTCGAGGTGCTGTGCCGCAGGCTCAGCCAAAGTATCATGAAACTGGTAGTAAGAATGAATGAGAGCCGAGTGTGTGTGGATAGCCAGAGCAAGATCAATAAAGGCGACCTGGCCAGGCTGGATGTAGTCATTGTCGAGCGCGTAACTGACGGCAAAGTCGTGGAGCTGCTTATCCGATGGAGCGGGGCCCTCATACAACGTAGTGAATTCATTTAGTAGAGGATAATACACTGAAGCATTCTCTGCAGCAATTGCCTCACTGGTAATGTTAAAACCGCTGGTTAGATGACAGATCAAAACACTGGTTTCACCAAAAAAAAAAAAAAAAAAATAAAAAAAAAGGGGGGGAAATTTACAAAAACCCAAAATAAAAGGGAATTTTTGGGCGTTTGGGAAGGGCCCCAACACAAACATTTTAATAATAAGGG
>Ga0160505_101108_pt1 | contig 13299 bp, 6 predicted proteins | sample DIDeMG_FD_108225 | JGI IMG/M metagenome (GOLD analysis project Ga0160505, IMG submission 108225) | Enriched chicken feces microbial communities from UW Madison campus, WI, USA - DID2874_E49_Stillage MG | ecosystem: Host-associated > Birds > Digestive system > Large intestine > Fecal ... | reverse complement strand
TTAAGAGCAGTAAACAGAACTTAAATTTTGTACGCGATAAAATTTTAGGGAATTTTGCAAACGAGGTTAAGGTTGGCCTTTGGTGTCTTGGCACCAGTCACCTCGTAGGGAAGCCGAAGAAAGTAGAAAGTGATGTGGGTTAAGCATTTATCGCACATTCAATAATTTTTCAGGTTCTTCTTATTTAAGCTCTGTTCTTTTCTTCCTTCTTGTCATCCTCGACTCCTTCAAATCTATCTATTTCTATCAGAGGCTTTCGTCTGAAACTCTTCGTTTCTCATCCTTCCCTCTACCTTCCCTCTCTCTTCTAAACCTCTCCACCTCGTCCTCCAAAAGCTGCCGAAGCCCCACAAGAGTCTTCTCTTCCTCTTCCTTGCCTAATTTGTACGCTTCAGAACATACTGCCTCGCTCCGCTTGCGTCGAATCTGTGCAAAATACTGATGACTTAATGCATCCTCCACCTTGAGACGACCTCGAGGCTCCCACTGAAGTAATTTGCCCAAAAGATCCAATGCTGCGTCGCTTGCAAAAGGATACACCACCTTCCATGGAACCAGATGTGCAAACTGATGCACGGTGTATATTTTCTGCATCCCCAAACTTGGTGGAGGTGCTCCCAAGAACTTCATTATGAGATGGAATTGGTCGAGCAGATCCTTCCCTGGCATCAATGGCCGACGACCATAGAGCTCTCCCAAGATACATCCCACAGCCCACATATCCACTGGCCTTCCGTATCTCGACTCTCGAATAATGAGCTCAGGTGCCCGATACCATCTGGTGGCCACATAGTTCGTAATGGGTGCGACAGTGAAGAGAGATGGCGACACCTTGATGGCTCTTGCTAAACCAAAATCACCAATTTTCACGGTTCCTGTGCTACTGACAAGAAGATTGCTGGGTTTCAAGTCTCGATGGATCACATTGGCCGAGTGGACGTACTTTAGGCCACAGAGTACCTGGTAAATAAAGCTACACACATGAAACTCAGAGAATTGGACAGAAGAATAGACAATTTTGGAAAGGTCGTATTCCATGAGTTCTTGAAAGCAATATAGCCCCTCGTAAGGCTCAACGGAGACGAAATTCACATCGACAAGCGAAACAATCTGAAGTCAGTATTAGCAGAACGAAGCAGAAAAAAAAAGACACCAACATACATTGCGGTGGCCACGGAAGTAGCGCATCATACGCAATTCCCGAATTGCCCGCCGAAGTAGAACTTGTTTATGGAGAATGCCCCCGACCTTCTTGATTGCGAGCCACACGGGGGAATCACCTTGGGCCCTAGAGTCGGTAGCCAGACAGACAACGCCGTAGGAGCCTTTTCCAAGCACTTGGTGAATATTGTAGCGTTTGGGAATGTAGAAGTTAGCCTTTTCATAGACCTTGTAGTCAGACATGTTTGTGGTTGTAGTAGGTGGCTGCGAAAAGTGAATATGGGGGAGTGAAAAGACAACGGAGGAGGCAAGAGAGTAACAGGGAATGAGAAGTAGGAACTAAATGAAATCTAATTTTTGGAGGAGACGAAAACAATCGAGCAGTGTAGGTTTTGTCACATTTTTATGTTGGCTTTGTTGACGAGAATCTTGAGGCTACAGAGTTGGCCTAGATAATTCACCCATCTAAATCAATAGATTCCCACACGTCGAACTACAGAGGAATCAACATCATTTGGTCTATCAAACAATTTTCACCGAGTTTGGACCTCGAATAGTTTAACAATGCTTTTTGGTGAAATTGGGTAATATTTGGGCATACACGGTGACAGTGTAATGTACATAATGGATTAAAGCTTTAAACCAGTCATGGCAAATCATTGCATTCAACTCCAAAAAAAAAAGAAGAAAAAAACAAATCATCAGCAACTCACAAGAAATATAAACGAATTCATTTTATATTCTTCATAACTTTCCGCTCCCAATTTCTCCCACTAGTCATTTCCATCTCTACCACCCCCATCACCTTCTGGCCTGCGCACGACACCGGAAAATTTTAGTAAAATCAAGAACCATCAACCTTCTACTAAACCACACAAAATGAGCAGCTCCAACTGTCGTTTCTACGAGAACAAGTACCCCGAGGTCGATGAGGTGGTCATGGTAAATGTCCAGGAGATCGCTGAGATGGGTGCCTATGTCAAGTTGCTCGAGTACGACAACATCGAAGGTATGGTTTTGTTGAGTGAATTGTCCAGAAGACGTATCCGTTCCATCCAGAAATTGATCCGTGTTGGTAAAAATGAGGTTGCTGTCGTGTTGAGAGTCGACAAGGAAAAGGGTTACATCGATTTGTCCAAGAGAAGAGTGTCTGCTGAGGACATCGTCAAGTGTGATGAAAGATACAACAAATCTAAGGCTGTGCACTCGATCTTGAGACACTGCGCAGAGAAGTTCAACGTATCATTGGAAAAATTGTATCAGACGGTCGGATGGCCATTGTCCAGAAAATACGGTCATGCTTACGACGCTTTCAAGTTGCTGATCACCGACTCCACCATTTTCGAAGGCGTGGAAGCTCCATCTCCAGAGATCTTGGAAGAATTGAAATTGTACATTAGCCGCCGTTTGACTCCTCAGGCCATCAAAATCAGAGCCGATGTGGAGGTGTCGTGCTTTTCCTATGAGGGTATCGACGCTATTAAGTCGGCCTTGAAGGCTGCTGAGGCTGAATCCACCGAGCAGATGCAAGTTAAGGCCAAATTGGTGGCTGCTCCATTGTATGTTATCTCCACTCAGGCATTGAACAAGGTACATGGTATTGAGTTGTTGGAAAGGGCCATCGAGAAGGTCACCGAGTCTATCGAGGCTGCTGGTGGTAACTGTAAGGTCACTATGGCACCTAAGGCTGTGACTGCCACTGAAGATGCAGAGTTACAGGCTCTCTTAGAGAGAAAGGAGGCTGAGGATAAGGAGTCGTCTGATGAGGAGGAGGACTAGATAATTTAGCATTTCGTTTACATGGACCACCCATTCTTCTCTGTATATTTAACGTTCTATATGGTGTATGGCAACGACTTGGTGAGTGATAATTCGTGCTTGTTGGCACGCTCAATGATTGTAGCAGGGAGGTTGTTGAGGAGAAGCGAGGGGATCTTAAGATCGACGAGCGATTCTGGGAAATGCACATTGTCGATACTGATGAGGTCTTGGTTACCACTGAGATCAAGAACTTTTAATTTGGGACCAAACCTCACATTCCTAAGTACCCGTAGGTCGTTGTACGCGAGATTTAACTCTTGTAAATGGAAAGGGAACTCCATAGACTCGATTGCTTTAATCAGATGGTATCCCAAGCGCAAAACACGCAAGTTAACAGGCAAAATCACGTCCTTTAGCGATGTAATGTATTTCTCATTATCTTCCGCATAGGGATCCATTTCTAAGTCTAAAACCTCAAGGGTGGGAGGGAGCAGCACATTCTTCAATGTGGTGATCAAGTTGTTTCCCAAATATAGCTCCTTTAACGCCGTAGGAAACACCACCTTGTTTAAAGTTTTGATATTGTTGTGAGCCAAATACAACTTCTGGATCAGATTTGGAAGCTTGAGAGGATTGATGCTGTTGACTCCATTGCATGCCAAATTCAATTCCAAGACATAAGGTGGAAGCTTCAAGCCTCTAGTGTTTGTCATGGACTGTTGGAGATTGAGCCAAATAGTCAGATCAGGAAACTTGATTCCTGTCATTGACTCGTTGGGTATGCACGAGAGATCCAAGTATTCCACCGTTTCGGGGAACTTGGCACCTTTAATACATTCTATTGGATTGTTCGAAACCGAAAGATGCTTCAAGTTTCTAGGGAAGTTGATGCTCTTTAAGCTGTCAATGCTATTCTGAGACAAGTCAAGAGCTAGAAGGTGCGGTGGAAGATCCACATAGTTCAAGAAAAAAATTTTGTTTTGCAGAAGGTCAAGGCGTTCAAGCATTGGCGGAAACGAAACGTAGTCGATGGATGTGATGACTCCCTTGGAAGCATTTAACGCCTTGAGTTGTGTGGGCATCTTGAAGCCCGTGAGCGTCTCAAGAGAGGACCCGCCTCCGATGTTCAAAACTTGTAAAGATTCTGGGAATCTCACACCAGGAAGAAACCGAATACAGTTTTCTGCATAATCGCACACTTTAAGGTTTTTCCAAATGACAACATCTTCTGAGATCTCCTTTCCCAAATTCACCAACTCATCCTTTTCGGTGATGTAGATTGTGCTGGAGTCATATTTTCCAACCACCGAGCACTGTGTCACTTTCTCGCCGCAACAGATGTTCAAACTTCGAAGAAATTCGTTGTATTCGCTCTTCTCATCCTCTCTATAATCGGCCCATTTCTTGTTTTGGTTAAATACAATGTGATAACCCACTTCATGGGCACCTTCAAAAAGACTTCTGTGGGTGGTGAAGAGACGGCAAATATATTTAACACCTTCCACAAAATTCTCGTCGTACTCAATGCATATGTTAATATGCGTGTAGGTGGCAAACTCAAATTTCTCTGCTTGGTCCACGGAGACTTGTGTAATGGGTATGTTTTTTAGTAGGCGAAGACTTCCTAAATGCTCGATGATGTGTCTGTTCATGCACTTTCCCGCCAAAAGGACAAGCCGGGAATGTACCTGTGTGCTCTTTGCCACCAGGCCTCCATTCGCAGTTTTTGTGGACTCTACCAGTATGCTGAGGGGTGGAGTTGTAGCTACTTTACTGGTACTTTTCATATCCGCATTGTAGGGTACTGAGCCATGTGGAATTGAGCCACCTGATGCCAGTTTGACATCACTAGGCATAAATTTGGGTGCAGAAGAAGCAGAAAATTCGATTTCAGGTGTCACTTCAACCAAGTCGGACAGTTCTGGCTTGACAGAAATGAGTGTTTCGTTTCCAGCTGGTGGATGTGGTGACACGCCTGCAGTTTCGAGGAACGAGTCAGCGGAAGGACTTGAGGGATCTATTTTCACCCTTTTGGGTGACTGAAGTGACTCCAGCTCCATTTTGGGGTGCGTGTATTTTATCTGTGGATTGTATAGTTATAAAGTTGGTGATGAGATGCTGTATGTGATATCTTGTGCAGGTCTGTTCATTGATTTGGCTACATGAGGTATAAAAGTTTCCTTTATTTCCCACATTGAAAAGATTTATTATATTAAAATTTGAATATGTAACCCAATCCTAATCCCAAGTCTAAATTAAAAGTTGATTGGCCGGAAGCAGTGTTGAAATGGAGCAAGGACTGGGACGGTGAGATGGAGATGACCATGGTCAGCATCGGTGTCAGCCAAATCTGTTCTTGCAATCAAGTAGCCTCGGAGAACCAAAAGGGTGGCACTACAGCAAAAAAATGCCACTCCTGCAAAAATTGAGGAGTTCACGTACTGTTTTGGATCCACGAAACCATGGTTTCCCGATTTCAATGCAAGTCCAATCACAGGTGAAGCAATACCGGCCAAACCCAAAAATGGCCACGAAAGACATACACCAACACCCACTTTACGTAATCCAACAAGTCTTGCCAAAATTGGGGGCGTTGTTGCAAACACACTGCCCATCATACTCCCCATAATCAAACAAAAGGCAATCACAGTAGCAAAGTTTCTGGCAGGGATCCACATGGCAATCGCAAATACGCCACATAGAGCGTACACGCCGACACCTATGTTCATCACGCCAAACTTGTCAGAAAGCTGCCCAACAATGGGTCTTCCAAGCACGGAACCAACCTGGACCATAGCAGAAGCAATAGAACCTTGGTATGGAGAATAACCCAAGGACGTGGTAAAGTTCGCCATACCGTACAACACAATCACATAGCCTAACATGCAGAAAATGAGGTAAAAGCAGAAGATCCAGAAACCAACACTGCGCGTAACTTCCGAGTCATATAAAGCAAACTTGGTCTCCATTCGAGTCCTAATAAGAAAAATAGATATCCATGTAAGCCCAAAACACATAATGGACTGGACACGCAAAGCCCAAAACACCGACTTGGCCTCCAACACCTTTTGCATACCTAAATTATACACCAACCCTCCACATCCTGAACCAGCGGCTGATATGGAAGAAGCGAGGGTTCTTCTGTTTTTGAACCATTGGGGCAAAATAGAAATGGCAGGAAGCGTGATGAATGCAAGGCCAAAAGCCTGGAGAAGACCCTGTGTGAGATAGAGCTGCCACAAATGTTTAGCAAATGAGGCCATCATCAACGCTGCAAATTGAAAGCAATTGCCCAAGATGATGGTGGGACGCAACCCGATTTTACCCTGAATGAAGTTGATGGCTGGAGCAAACGCTAATCCCACACCAAACGTCAAGCCTCCAATCAAAGCATAGTCATATTTGTCTGCACCGGCGAAAGTACCGTTATTCAAGTAGTAAGACAAGTAAATGGCAAAGCCCGAGTTTGCACCCCACGTATTGAAATTCATGAGAAAACAAGCGAATACAATAAGCCACCCGTAACCGCCATCAGGAATTTGAGAGTACAGGGCAGATCTCTCCAACGGTTTGCTCTTCTCATCAGCCATGGGGAGACCTACAATGACCTCATCTTCGTCGTTGTTGGTGAACTCCGTGCTTGACAGACCCAAATTATGGACCGGAATATTACTGGGCGTTTCCAGCATGTGTTCTGGTCTATTAATAAAAAAAAGATGTAGTACCCTTAGGTGTAATTATCAAATTTCGGAAAAGTTGGGGAAGAGCCGTTTTGAGTATTACTAACATCCACACCTCCGTTTGTATGCAGATTGAATAAATCGGGGCCCCAGACTTTGAATAATAGTTAAGTTTATTGGGAAGATAATTTTTTAAAATTTGACGTGCCGAGAGGGAGGCTTAAATATCCCGCTCGGCTCCGTGTTAACACCGTAACGTCATGATTTTTTAGATATGCGGTACCGAAGCTTGAAAATATCGGCCCGAACCACATTCCGTCTCTCGGATTTTATCTTATTTCCTCCGAAAGTGCGATTCGTATATGCGAGATTTCTCACACATCTGACGAAATATGCCTGGAGTACTATACAATTTCCAAGGGGTGTCGAATTGCTCAACAGTCCCGTGGTCCAAAACCAAAATTCGGTCATATTCAAGAATGGTTTTGAGTCGGTGCGCCACACAAAGTATGGTACATTCACTGAATTCCTCCACAATGGCCGTTTGGAGCTTACTGTCGGTAGCGTAATCCACACTAGAAGTTGCTTCGTCCATAATTAAAATCTTGGACCCTCTCACAAGTGCTCTGGCGAATGCAACACATTGCCTTTCACCAAGCGAGAAATTTGCGCCTTCATCCTCAACGTGCAGATCAAGGCGGAACTTGTGCATATGCTCACTAGTGCCATTCTGGGCCCTGACCTCTTCGAATTCGGCCGTATCGATTATTCGGGCACGAAGTAGAATCCTCCATAATTGCTCATCTGTTTTGCTTTTGAATGGGTCTAGATTGCTTCGAATGGTTCCACGGAAGAGCACTGGGTCTTGAGGAATGATGGAAAGTTTCAGTCGCAAATCGTGTAATCCAAGTTGGCTCACATCCAAACCGTCAATTGAAATTTTTCCATGGGTCAATTCTACTAGACGGTATAAACACACCATTATGGACGATTTTCCTGCCCCCGTTCGTCCACATATTCCCACTTTTTCGTAAGGCTTAATTTTGGCTGAAAAATGCTTGAGGGCAGGAGGAAGTCCAGGTCTGTAGCTTAAGGTGACATCTTCGAACTCGATTTGGCCCTGTTGCGGCCAATCTGGTGCTGGGGCAGTTTCTGACTTGACAAACGCCGCCTCTTTTGGGAGGTCATAAGCATAGTCCATAATTCTCTCTGTTGAATTCATATCTTGCTCAACCTGGGTGTACATCACCACAGCAGTCGAGATAGCACTTGACATTTGAAGAACGTAAGACAAGAGTAGACCAGCAGATGCTGGTCCAATATTGAATACTCTGAAAACACATAGAAGTGAGATTGCAAGCGCAAATGCACCAGTCAAAAATGAAAGCACAACGTCAAACCATCTTTGGTTGGCTACTGTAACGTAGTATGCCTCATTCATACGATCCACATAGCGAACATTTTTCGAAAGAAACGCATCTTCGGATTTATAATCCTTGATAGTCTCTAAACCAGTTAAAGTTTCGGTGAAGTTGCTGTAGACAAATGATCTCTGTAAGGCCTCCACCCTTTTCACTTCTCTCCCTGAGGCTTGATAAAACTCTCCAGAGATGAAGAAAACAAGGAATAGAACAGGAACCGCAATAGCAAACCATGGAAGATAGATAATAGAGAGGATGATGACACCCATAATTAATCCAAAGTAACTGGCAATCATAGCGACTTTATCGCACATTTCGTTGTCTAACACGTCTGTATCCTTGGTGAATCTGTTGATGATTCTTCCCATCGGAGTTGTATCCATATACCACATGGGTACATGGAGAATGTTCTTGACTGCCTTGAGGTTCAAAATTCTTGAAGATCGGTTCAAAAGAGAGATTATGCCAGCGAAATGGAGGCACAATCCCAACACTCCACCGAATATGAACAACGTGTATAGCCCAATGTAAAAATCGTTGCTCCGGTTCTTGAATCTATATTCAACCCAAAATGAAAGCCAAACATTGGCAAACAAGGTGAGGAATATAGCACATACGCTGAAGAATAAAATTAGTGGAATAACCCAGTTGCAAGTGAAACCTTGAGCACCAGCCGCAAAATATCGCCGATAAACCGACCATCCGATAGCATTAACTGACTTGGATTCCTCAGAAACTAGCTTTCCATCGACTTTATCAATATTTTCGACTTCACAGTTCTTTAATTCTACTTTCTCGTCTTGAGAAACTCCGGGGGCTATGGAGTCTTTTTCCTCCTTCGCCTCTGTTTGGCTATGTTCCATCAAAAGCTTAAAGTCCGTGCTTTTTTTAAGCATTTCATCTAAGGTCCCAATAACCATGGTTCCATCCCCGTTCAAAAAAATCACCCGGTCTGCAGATCCTATGAGTGAAAGTTGGTGTGTAGCCAATACTCTAGTCGTGGTTTTCAACATACCCAAAATACAGTCGTCCATGATGGTTTTTCCGACCTTGGAGTCCACAGCACTAAGAACATCATCAAGAAGTATGATATCCGGGTGAGAATATACAGCTCTGGCCAAACTAACTCTGGCTTTTTGACCTCCAGACAATGTGATGCCTCTTTCACCGATTTCTGTCTGATCTCTACCTGGCAAGATATCAAGATCACTCTGCAAAGCACAAGCTTCAATGACATTCCTGTAGCGATTTTCTTCAAAAGGGAGCCCAAAAGTGATATTGTTTCTGAGAGTAGTATTCTGTAGCCACGGTGTCCCGCACATCAAGACTGAGCCGTTCATTTGAATGTGTCCGGAATTTCTCTTCATTCTGCCGTTAAGTGCCTGAAGAACAGACGACTTTCCAGAGCCAATTTGACCGGTGATAACCACAAATTCTCCTGTTCTAATAGAAAAGTTCATTTGTTTCAATTGGAATGTTCTTTTCTCGGTTGTTGAGTTACCTCTATCCGAATCTTTACTTGAAATTTCTTCACAATCAACGTTCACCTCTTTATTTTCAGGTTCATCGCTTTTCTCCTCATCCAGCTCAACTAAAGTCCATTCAAAATTTCCATTGCTGACATCAATGGCCACCTTTTTCTCTTTTAATACCGTAGCCTGATCTGGCGTCAAATCTCTTTCAGGATCATAAACTATTTCTTCAGCTGCGAGGAAATCACCCACTCTTTTCATTCCGATGAAGGCGTCCGTACCATTGGCAATAGAGAAAGGCAACATGACGAAAACAGCAGCAAGAACACCGAACAACGTCAAAGAAGGGAAGATAGTGGCCGCATTCCTTTCGGACGCATCTGAGGCAGCATAAAGAACCATAAATGCTGTGAATGATGACAATAATGGTAAGGAGGAGGCGGCAGCAATGATAATACTTCTAGTAATCTCCATCTTCAATATAAACGACATCTCAGTGATCCTTGTCTCCAGAATTAAATTAAAGTAAGGGGTTTCCCATGAGTAGAACTTGATCATCTTCAAGTTGCTGAGGATTTCTTTCATGTATCCCACCCGGATATCGGTGAACTTTATGGCCCTGAATCTGTACCCGAAAAGCAAAGTTCCAAGTGCTGCCACCAACATCACATATAAGAACATGACTCCCAAGCCAGCCAACGCAGGGGCTTTAATGTTCTTCACCAACAAAGCAATTGAAATGGCGGCTGGGAACGGCCAAATAAAAAGCCAAGGTGAAAACCCGACACCAATGTCAACTCGAGAAATATCGGTACTCATAATGGAAGTGATCATAGACGGAGGAAACTTCTTTCTTGATTTCTCACTGAGACGAAATGATTTGTCCAACATAAGCTTCGTGAGTAAACCCTTTAACTCAGCGCCCGTGAACGTTGAAAGGAAGAAACCCTTGTTGACAAACATGTTCCCCACTAGAATGGTGAGCATTAACCCAATGGCGTATCCCACCCCTTTCCCTGTTGGTTCGGGTAGGCCCAATGCTCTCTTCAGGACGAATTTGATCAATTCCCGAGACAATAATGGATTACATGCCACGGTCGTCATTCCTGTTGCCATGTAAAAGCATGCTGTGAAATACTGCCACCTGAAAGCCTCTAGAACTGAGTACACGCAAAGCGTTGAAGCTGGAACGTAGTCGTCCAATTCTGACTCAACATGTTGATATCCTTGATGAGCCATGTCACCTTCGTTTGTGTTTTCCTCCTTTCCTTTACTTTCCCAATAAATTTCTTTCAGCTCCTCCGTCTTTGATATTTTGCTTCCCTCCTTTCTATCTTGTATTACTCTTTTCTTCCTCTCGATATGTTTCTGCTTATCCTCCTCCAACCTGCGAGTGAACACCTTCTCAAATCTGGCAGCCAACGTCGTTGCACAAACATCTTCGTTCAACTTGAACAAATCATTGGGCTCCAAAGTTCTCTTGTAGCCTACTCTAAGTACTGGAAGAAGCCAGGTAAAAAGAAAACTCAACACCAATGTCATTGGACGAGGAAATGTCCGTCGCTCATCTTCCAATGGCACCGGAGGCACCTTTTTTGAAAGAAACCGACTAAGAAATCGTCTTTGGAGTTTAGGTCCAGCCTCTACGTCTGCGGCAATTGAGCTTTGATCAGTGGTCGTCACTGGTTGCTTAGTTTCCGGTTGATATAACTTTGACTGGAGTGAATCAGGCTGGTCTTTATCAACATCTTTTGAATGCACTAACCTCGAACGACCTACACCGCTAACTCTGCCTCCATCAAGGCTCCCGACAGTGTCAATCGATACCATTTCTACCTGACAACCAATGCAGTTACAATGCTACAAGGTCAATTCGACGAACAAAGGCCATTTATACTTGGGGCATCAATACGAGAAATGACATATGCCGTAGCCAAGACTATGACGCGGTGTTAAAGTGCCGTTTTTTATGTCTACTATGCTGGTTAAGGGGCATTGGTGATTCTTGAGGTTCACTATGTAGTAAGAAACACCGAGATCGGGACTAAAATGTGGAGCAATTATAGAAGCAAAAGTTACGAACATTATGCAGTCCATTAACTATCAGAGGGACGAGTTGAAAACGCAATGAGATGCCTTTTTAGAACGTTTTTAAAAACCTCAAACAAAAAATTACAATTTCAATTTGATGGGAAATAGAAAAAAATAAAATATTCAATGGGGCAAGCCGGGAATCGAACCCGGGACCGCCCGCACCCTAAGCGAGAATCATACCACTAGACCACGTGCCCCTTGAACATGTCCGTATTATTTAAAACTTAATCATATAGAGTATTTATGATCTATATGCAGTCACATTTTGGTAGATACGGTTTATTCAAATTTGGATATTCATATTGTGTTTAGAATTATTCAACCATCGAATGACTCGCAATTGGCAACCCTATATGATTAATAGCAGGTATTAGAAAACGAAATCTACTTTGAATCACTAGAAATACTTTTTGAGTTAAAATACTCCCTATTTTAGAAATCTTGAACAATAATCAATCCTAACATCAGATCAATCACGGCCGTGGCTGCAAGACTGGTGATCTCACTATTGGAGTCAAAAGGTGGACTCACTTCAACAACGTCTCCACCAACAAGGTTGATGCCTTCCAAACCATCCAAAACTGAGAGCAATTCTCGTCCTGTCCATCCTCCAATTTCCATGGTGCCAGTTCCTGGAGCATTGGCCGGATCCAATACGTCAATATCCACAGAAATGTATACGGGCATATTTCCGACAGACTCCTTAACCTTGTCGATTATCGCCTGTTTACCTAATCTGTCCAAATCTCTGGCAGTAATGGTCTGAAAACCACATTCTCTGTCGTGCTTAATGTCATATTCAGCACTAATGTAAGGAGCACGCAAGCCCAAATGAAAGCAGTGATCCTTAGCCAAATATCCTTTCTCTGCTGCGTAATGCAAAAAGGTACCGTGATTCAATGACATGTAGTCCGAGATTCCTCCTCCCAAAACCTTGGGATCCCATGTATCAATATGGCTATCGAAATGCAATACTGCAAGCTTTCCAAACTTTTCGTAAGCAGATCTCAATGCCATAAGTGTTACTGTGTGGTCTCCACCCATGGTAATCACCTTAGTATGTTCAATCAGTGATGCTTTTCCACTGACTGTATGGTTGTGGATAGCCCTCTGTCCTCTGTACAACTGATTTAAAGCCACCCGATTATCAAAAGGAGTCATTGGAACATCACCGCAGTCAATAATCGTGAAGTTGTGATTAGTAGGGTCATAAGGGTCAATTTTTCCGAGTTTGGAATCTGGTCCATTACCTCTAACTGGAGTGTATCCTTGTCCCAACCTACGAGCTCCCAGACGGATAGCCTCGGGTCCAAATCTTGCGCCGGGTCTGTAGGAGGTTCCAGTATCGAAAGGAGCGCCAACAATGGCCACATCAATAGGTTTCTCGAACAAATTTGGGTCGAAACAATTGAAGGACTCAAAATGGCCGAAAGTGATGATTCCTCCGAGAAAAGACACTTCTGAAAGGTCTTCAGTGTCGTCATCAGATGGAAGTCGGAGCTTCAGGCGTATTTTCAAATATCCATCATGGGCCCTTTGCCGTTTGGCCTTATCGTGATTCTCGGTGATTGATTGTAGTGCCAGAGCAATCTGCCATGGCGACCCAACCAATTGTGTTTCATCCACAAAGTAGGAAACCAATTTTTGTGGTTCATCCAATCCTTCAGAAAGTAGCTGCAATTTGAGAGCTTCAGATTCTGGTGTCAGCAC
>Ga0160505_101107_pt1 | contig 13315 bp, 10 predicted proteins | sample DIDeMG_FD_108225 | JGI IMG/M metagenome (GOLD analysis project Ga0160505, IMG submission 108225) | Enriched chicken feces microbial communities from UW Madison campus, WI, USA - DID2874_E49_Stillage MG | ecosystem: Host-associated > Birds > Digestive system > Large intestine > Fecal ... | reverse complement strand
TTGTATAAAAAAAATTGTTTTTTTTTCTTTTTTTTTTTTTTTTTTTTTTTTTTTTTTTTTTTTTTGAGTATTCTCGGAGGTTGTCAGCGGTACTTTTCATCAGGGCTACCAGATACTAAGCCTTATACCAAGCAAGACTGTGTTGCCCTTGAGGCAGCGTCGAAATGAGCGGCAATGGAACACTGTACGGGGAATGGTAATACGGGATTGTTGCGCCTCCCTCAACTTGTCTATTGGAAGCCAACATAAATAGCTGAAAACAAAAAAAAACCCAAAAAAGTCTTTTTCGCCACCTCTCAGAATGAAATATAATTAGTAAGGTTTCATTGTGTTTTCCAGCCGGCGGAAGTTCTGAGATTTTGTAAGCCGGTTTAAGACTGCCAAAAAAATATATATAATAATAAAAAAGTAGTGGTAACCAGGGGATGGTTAGTGTCCAAGTTAGAAAGCCACCGAAATCTTAACCAAAATAGAAACCAAAAAAAGGATGAAAGGTTGGCAGCAACACCACTATCAAAATGCATATACAAGTCTTGCAATGTTTTTGTACAAACTAGCAGGCTGTTAAAAAATAGTTGATAATTTTTTTTAAGTAAATTTATATATTATCAAAACATTCTTTTTTTCTAAAACAAAGATATTTTTTTTAAAAAAAAATACTCAACGACTTTCAGTTTTTGAGTGTACAAATCGTTTGTAACTCTGACGGGTACATCTACAGTATACAGGCATATTCTTGCTGTCATCATCACAGGCTGTCGTAATGAAGTTCATGTGGGGTTAACAGTAGTGCAAGATATAAAAAATCGACAACAAATGTTAATAAACAAAATATACGTAATCCTTTTCCAAGCCACGGCCATCACTGTTACTTATGGCATTGAAAAAAGCATGAGAATATTTTACATTTAAAAACAATTTCTTTGCTACCCTACAATTGAAGTAGTAATGGAAAAAAAAAAAGGGGTGTGTGTGTGTGTGTGTGTGTGTGTGTTTGTGTGTGTGTGTTGTAATGATATTTGAAAACACGAAAAATAATTTGTGGAGCAGTAAAAAAATATACATAATCCTTTTCCAAGCCACGGCCATCACCTTTACTTAAAGCAATGAAAAAAACATGAGAAAATTTTAAATTTAAAAACAATTTTTTTGCTACCCTACAATTGAAGGAGTAATGGAAAAAAAAAAAGGGGTGTGTGTGTGTGTGTGTGTGTGTGTGTGTGTGTGTGTGTGTTGTAATGCAATTTGCAAACACGGCAAATCAATTGTGCAGCAGCGAAAAAACATATATTGGGCGCATGCTGGCAGCACTACATTAGAGATGGTCACAACACCACAAGCCTTTTCACTTTTTTGCTATGCCATATTAACGCCATTGCGTTTTCATGAAATGACGGCCGTTGAAATGAAGCCTTGAAGATATTTTTGCATGCAAAACTTGAGCTGGCGCGCGCCGATAAGGGGTATGTACATATCTCAATTAGAAGAACAAAAAAAAGTAATAATAAATAGACCAAAAAAGGGAAAGAGACAAATACGAAAAACCATGACTCAAAGTAAGCCAAACCCATTTATTGTGAGGTGTTTTAAGCCTCGCAGTTCGGCAAACTTGCCGCTGGTATCAGCATAACAGAATGGTCATATTGATGCATTATTTGTTCTAGTACAATTTAGTATGACTTTTAGTTATGAAGCTTTGGGGAACAATAGCCAATTCACAAGTTTGGACTCATCAGTCCTGTTTTGATAAAAGAAAAGTCTAGATTCCTCTTAAACTTTTCTCAGCTTTGAGATGCCTGTATTAAATTTATAATCATACCAGCATGTCACATCTACAGTATATTCTATCAGAAAATACATACACATGGCGTAGAACTTACTGTATGTTTTGTTTATGATTCAATTTTGTGCCTTTGATCATCAAACTTTTAGTATGAAATGAACGTACTTGATCCAATTTAGCTTAGGGTTTTCTACGGCAAGACAAGGCTGAATTAGGCTTGGTAGTTTCTAAACTTTGGGATAAAACTTATACGTTACCAGTTGACTACAGAAGAGAATTGTTAGTGTAGGAGAAACCAACCTCTCTTCTCAATTGCCCTGTATATATTTTTCTTCACCTTTTAATATTGAATTCCATATAAACTTTGAATGAAATGAAAAGTGCGAATGCTGTTATCCTAAATGGCTATGGATTTAAATAACAAGATGCTGTTTTAATTTGTTGTGGGAAAACAAAAGTAAAATTCCTTTTGATATCTGTGAGCCCGTTTGTTCAAAGTTGTAATCCCTTTTTTATCCTGCTAAAAGAAAACTCTCATTGCAGTAGAGTTCACACACATTGCGTAAATAAAAAATTTATAAAACCGGTGACCGTGAAAACTCTTGGTTTCAATTAGAAAATGAGAAGGTTGATCAGCTGCTGAGTTTTTAAATCATACTGTCCTTATGTCATATCCGGCTCACTCAGCCCCTAGCTAAGACATTGATTCCATCAACTCGCACTTCAGTAGACACTTACCTTGACCATGTTAAAAAAAAAAGTCGGCAGTAAAATTTATCTACTATTATCTTTTTTCTAAAAAAAATACGTAAGGCCAGTCTAAAACAATCAACTGAGAGATTGATTGCCTGGAAGTTTTATGTGCCATTACATCCCGATTATAACATTGGCCCGAATATTTCGTAAATGTAAAATTCTTCAAAAGAATTTGTTGTTTCTGGGGGGTTTCACCAACAAAATTTCAATAAATGTATTCAAAACAAAAGAATGAAAAATTACAATAAAAGGGACTTGAAAATATGTTACCATGGACAACTTATTTACCCAAGCTTTGCTTCCGGGCTTAAAATGCCGTTGTCTATTTGCATTGTCTTCCCTATAATAGGCAGTAGGCACGTTAGACGCATTGAAAAAACCTGTATTGGTATTGAGTCTACTAATGACCAGAGATGAGATGAGCAAAAAAATATTTCAACAAGGATGGACAGTATGCGAAAACTGCTGGTTTGATGGCAGCAAACTACAAAAATTTCTATATTGGTATATAAGGACTAGACGACAAACAAATTAATAATTGCAACTAGATACAGTCACAGAATACAGCTGCTGTCTAACTAGCAGCTGGTGATTAACGGTGCCGTTTACAGAGATCCACAGAAATTTTATATGCATCCAGAGTGGCTAGGTTTGTTTTATTTTATTTCTTTTGGGCATTTCTCTATGTACGTATATAAACGTCAAAAATTAATTATGCGAGACATCAACTATGGTGGTAATCCAGTTTTGACGTGGGCACAACCAGCCAAAATTTATTGACAGCAATCCCAAGATTACTGATCCTGCTAAACAGGTTTTAAATCTGCTTGTATTGCAATCAGGTACATTCAGCTCTACTAAGCTAGCGTTTGTTTAATATTGGTCACAATTACATGGGCATGGTTACAATCGACAGTACTGAAAACAGTCTAGCCCTTGACAATAACAATACAGGGTAGAAGACCTAAAACATAACCTGGTGCGCTAGTAGCAAATAATAAGTCATCAGGAGCGTGAAAGTGATGTAGATGACCACATGATATCAAAAGTGAGCTTCTACATATGGCCACCTGCGCGATGGCTCTGGAGGTAGTATGACCAAGATATTAAGCCATTCAGTAATTTGATTTTTTTTAGAATGCCGTCTAAGAATTGTAAACAGAAATTGTTTTTTTTTGCTGCTATTGAACCACCCATGTAGCAATAAACTTTCGGCATGCTTTTTATTCAACTCCATTGATCCAGAAGATAAAAAAGTTTTTCTGATGCAGTAACCCACTTAACGTAGATGCCCAAATTGATGACCAATCTGCACGCAAAACGTCCAACCGTCTGTAAGCCAAAGACATATACTGTTGGCTGCATGATCTTTTTATCCCGGGCTTAAAAGACAAACCTGCAATCAACATAATGCAACCTGTATATTGATGATGGGTAACGACGGTAGGGATTTGGGTTATGGAAGAATACCTATCTGCTGTTAGTTGCACATCTCTCCTGCTAGGTGCGTATGTGAGGCGTTTTGTGGACATGTAGACATTAGGACTGCAGAATATTAAAGTACACACAACGTACGTATTTTAATAACTTGATTGCTTTTCTCGTTGTTAAAGAATATCGTAGAGAAGAACAAAAATGTGCTTTTACCAAGTACTATGAGGTCAGGATTTATTATTTTTTGACTTGTTTAATACAATACGAACATTGCGTAAATAAGGCTGAGTACGCCAACAGATCAGCACTGAGGCCAGACTGGTCATTTTATAACTTTTTTTTAATGTTTTTGTAAAAGATTTTTATGATCATCATAAAAAAAACACTCTTTTACAGAGTTTCGAGACTTTTTGCATTTACGAGTTATTAACAGCTTTGACTGTTCTCAATGGATAGTTGATGAATTGAGAGACAAATATCCGTTATTCTGGCATTAAAATGACTTAAGGGCTAATTAAACCTTCTTGCTACTATACCAATAATCGAGCTGTTTACTCTGGGTTTATACACCAGTACCTACAAGCATTACCCATTACCCATCTTAAACTAGGATTATGAGTTGCACAGAGTCGATTTCAATATCAAGTTAAAAAAAAACTTGGGGCAAAACTAGATATTTTTTTGCAGTAGAAAGATTTCAGAATTGTACCCAGAAACAGGAGTAGTGATACCGTTGTAATATTATTGAGCTTGGTTGTTAGTTCACAGTACTCAAAAACATTCCCACATACTAGTTGTAAAAACAAATAAATGTAAACTATTATATTCAATAAGATATGAAAACAAATCAAGTATGATGGATTGCATAATTGAAAAAACTTGCAACTTAGCTTTTATTTTTGAGTTTTCATGAATTAACCATGATACTTGAGTCTTAAAAGATATAACCATATCTAAGTTGTAAAAGTTGGACCACGATAAAACACACCACTCTCGAAATAGGTTTTAAAACATGTATAAAATATTCTTTTCAGAACCTATTGATAATTGCATGATACCATTTTACAACAAAGTATAGTTTCTACTCTACGATTGTATGGTGAAACTCATCTTTTTTTGCAACTTTCAATGGTTTTTTTTGTTGACATCGTGTTGGTACCAATCTTGATCCTGTTGATGGAATGAATGTTACATTGAAACGTTGTAAAATCATCTGTCTGCCATAGAAAGGGGGTGTTGATTTCTTTTAAATCAAAGGCCTGTTTTCTTTTCTGTTCACCCATCTAACATTGCTTTTATAAAAGGACTTATCAGATGAGGAGCAATCGGGTATTGGAGGATAATCCGAAGGTTTAGTCCACAATGTTTGTTTAGAAAAATGACTCTTTTTGTTTATTATTGTGTCGTAGATTTGATTTAGTTAAAACGCTCTTTTATCAGAAGCACTTTTAATGTTTGGCTTCTGTTTTCTTATCAGCAAAACAAAACAAAAACGGAATTTCCACACAAAATGTCTTCCTCACACAAACAAAACCACATTTATAAAAACCCACCAGATCGCATCTTTTTTTTTCTATATTCTATTGCCAAAATCTTTTATTATCTTTTTCTAATTCATTATCTCTACCTTGATTGTATTTTGAGGACTCTAATTATCTATTTCCCTATATCTTGCTTTCATTATTATGACTGTCACTGAATTGACCCCAGAAAACTGGCCTGCATCGAAGGTACGTATTTCCCCGGACTATACCCCATATTTATTAAGATATTAATACGCTGATAGGTGCGACAAACATTTCTTGAATTTTTCAAGCAAAAAAAACACAATTATATTCCTAGTTCTGCCGTTATTCCTTATGATGACCCATCTTTATTGTTTACAAATGCTGGCATGAACCAATTTAAGCCTATTTTCCTGGGAACAGTTGATCCCACCTCCTCTTTGTATAATCTCAGGCGCGCCGCAAACTCTCAAAAATGTATTCGTGCAGGCGGTAAACACAATGATTTAGAAGATGTTGGAAAAGATAGCTATCATCATACATTTTTCGAAATGCTGGGAAACTGGTCCTTTGGGGACTACTTCAAGAAAGAAGCAATTGCTTGGGCCTGGGAACTGCTCACCCAAGTGTACGGCTTGGATTCAAACCGGCTCTATGTTACCTACTTTGAGGGAGACCTCAAGAACGGCCTTGAACCTGATCTTGAAGCCAAGCAGATCTGGCTAAACACTGGAGTTCCCGAAGATCACATCATTCCCGGTAATGCCAAAGACAACTTCTGGGAAATGGGCGATCAGGGTCCGTGTGGCCCTTGCAGCGAGATCCATTACGACAGAATTGGTGGTGGTCGTAATGCTTCTAGCTTGGTCAACATGGATGATCCCAATGTCCTGGAGATTTGGAACATAGTTTTCATTCAGTTCAACCGCGAAGCCAGCGGTGAACTAAAATCTCTTCCTGCTAAGCATATTGACACCGGTATGGGCTTTGAGCGTCTTGTCTCGATTCTTCAGGATAAGTCTTCAAACTACGATACTGACGTTTTCACTCCTCTGTTTGAAAAAATCCAACAGCTCACAGGTGCCAAAAAGTACACAGGAAAGTTTGGTAAAGAGGATATTGATGGTATAGATACTGCTTATCGTGTTCTTGCCGATCATGTGAGAACCCTGACTTTTGCCATTTCTGATGGAGGTATCCCTAACAATGATGGCCGTGGTTACGTTTTGCGCCGCATTTTAAGACGCGGAACCCGATATCTTCGCAAATACTTCAATGTCCCCATAGGCGAATTCTTCTCAAGACTTGCTCCTACTCTTATTTCGCAAGTATCTGATATTTTTCCTGAATTGGAAAAGGCTCCTGGAGATGTTTTTGAAATTCTTAACGAAGAAGAAGAGTCTTTCTCCCGCACGTTGGATAGAGGCGAAAAGTTGTTTCAGCAGTATGCTAGAAACGCAATTGAAAATAATATAAACACTTTGAATGGCAAAGATGTCTGGAGATTATACGATACCTATGGCTTTCCTGCTGATCTTACCCGCTTGATGGCTGAAGAGGCTGGGCTCGATATTGATGAAGATGATTTTGAAAAGGCTAGGATTGCTTCAAAAGAAGCATCTAAGGGTAAAAAGCAAACCGAGAATAAAGCCAAGGTTAAACTTGATGTTCATACACTTCAAGAGCTCTCCTCCAATAACATTCCTATTACGGATGACAAGTATAAATACCAATCCAGCAACATTGAGGCTTCTGTCTTAGCGATTTTTGTTGATAACAAATTTGTGGACTCAACCAAATCTATCAGTGACAATACTATATTTGGCATCATTCTCGACAAGACGAATCTTTATGCTGAACAAGGTGGCCAAGAGTACGACACAGGAAAGCTTGTTATTGACGGTGAAGCAGAGTTTGAGGTAACTGAGGTTCAAGCTTATGGTGGTTACGTTTTGCACATTGGCTTTATCGATTATGGTTCTCTAAACGTCGGGAGTCCTGTCAATGTTGGATTTGATGAGTTGCGCCGCTGGCCTATTAGAAACAACCACACTGGAACTCACGTTCTCAACTTTGCTTTAAGAGAAGTATATGGCGACTCTGTTGACCAAAAGGGGTCTCTTGTTGCCCCTGAGAAATTAAGATTCGACTTTTCTCAAAAGACTGCTCCTACACTTGATGAAGTGGAAAAAATTGAAAAGCTTTCAAACGAAAAAATAAAAAAAAATCTTTTGGTTTACACTCAGGATGTTCCTTTTGCGAAGGCTAGTGAGATTAGCGGGTTGAGGGCAGTTTTTGGTGAGAAATATCCCGATCCAGTTCGAGTCGTCAGTATTGGCGTTCCTGTGGAAGAGCTTTTAAAGGATCCTACCAGCCCCAAATGGCATGAGTACTCAATTGAATTTTGCGGTGGAACCCACGTTGTTAAAACTGGAGATATCAAAGATTTGGTCATTATTGAGGAAAGTGGAATTGCCAAGGGTATTCGTCGTATTGTTGCGGTGACTGGTATCACTGCTCATGAGGTCCAAAACCGTGCTATCGAGTTTGAAAAGAAGCTCGACCATTTGGAATCACTACCTACTAGCGAATTAAAAGAAAACCTTTCCAAACAACTGGGAATTGAACTCAAGCAGATTACAGTGTCAGTGCTTTCCAAAAATAAACTCCAGCAAAAGTACACCATGATTCAGAAAAAGATTGTTGACGAAGCCAAGATCAAGCACAAGGCCGAAGTGAGAAAAGCTATCGATTTGATTAGTTCATATTTTGATGGTGATGAGACAGGATTGACTCCTTCTTACTTTGTGGGAGAAATTGATGGTATTTCTGCCAACCCCAAGGTGTTGACAGAAGTTGTTAACCATTTTAAGACCAAGCTTCCCATCAAATCCGTCTACCTTTTCGCCAAGAACGATATTAAAGTTGTCCACGGTAGCTTTGTCTCACCTGAAGCTAGTGGTATTACTGCTCAGGAGCTTGGAGATATTGCTAGGAATATCGTTGGTGGCAAGAGCGGTGGTAAGGGCCCGACGGTCCAGGGTGTTGGTGACAAGCCTGATAGTGTTGAGGAGGCCATTCAAAAGCTTGCTGCTGTGTTAAAAGAAAAGGTCACGATTTAGCCTAATTATAAAATTGCTTAAAACATGTCTATCCATATAAATAAATTGAATTATTACTATTACTTTTGTAGCTTATAGATAATGCTGGTTGACAGATAATTAATTGTTTCTGGGTCGCTTTGAGTCTCGTTCACTACCAGAGGGAGAACTTTCTCGAGCATTGGGTTTATCAAGACCATACTTCTTGCTCTGTTGTACTTCACTAATCATTTGACCAACACCAAACGGATCTTCGTCGGCATTGGCAGCAGAGCCACCAGTTGTGTCCTTTTCAAATTCAACAGGGCCGTCACGAGCCTCACCGGCACCTTCAAAGCTCTTAGGAGCACGGCCAAGGGTATCAAACCGGTTTTCGCGCGAGAGCTTATCCAGCTCAGACTGCCCATCCTCCTCGCTGTAAGTATTACTGCCAGCAGCGCCGCCACGTGCACGATAGATTGACTGAACCGCCTCGCGTGCCGCAAAGAGCGACTTATCGTACACTTGGTCTTCATTATAGCCAGACCCAATAGATGACGAAATTGTACCAAATAACCGTGAGTCAAACTGTGCTTCACTCGCATTGGCAGGCTTGGTAGGCTGCGCAACGCCAAGAGCCACCTTTTCGGATATATCACGGTCACGAGCAAGATCCCGCGCGCGCCGTTCCTGGCCCATACGCGAACGGCGCAACTCGCGCTCTGCCTCACGTCTCTTGTCTTCGCGATACTCACGGCGCTTACGCTCCTCAGCTGTCTCGACCTCATTGTCAGAGCCGGAGTAGTGTGATCGTCGGTCGCGCTCATCCTCACTGTTGTCAGAGAATGAACGACGGCGCTCACTGGAATCATGAGATCGGCTGCGGCCGCGATCGGGTGAAGGCGAGTTGCGGCGTGGCGCGCGGCCAACAACAGACCGCTCGCGTTCCTCGCGTGCTTGCTGCGCCAGCTCTCGTAGACGCTCTTCCTTTGCTGCGTTTTCGCGTTCAGCAAGCTTTTGTTGCATGGCTGCGCGCTGTCCGATCTCTTCGCGTGCCTTGCGGTCCGCAACAGCAAGTGCCTCTGAGAGCTTGGCAAAATTGTCATTGATTTCAACTTTCTCGAGACGACGACCGTCTGCAGCCACACGCTTGTCTAGCGCAATCGTGAAACCCTTGGGATTTTTCCAATTCGAAACGCTTGGTGGAATGTACCAGGCCTCCTGATCTTGTGCAGTGAGTTTGCGCGGTGGCGAGCGGAGCACGGGTGCTGGCGGTGATGGTGGTCGGCCTGGAACCTTCTTGTGTTTAAACTTTGGCGGTGCAAGCGGGTCTTCTGGTAGGTCAACCATCTTGATGATGCGCTGCTCATGGCCGCCAGTTTCTCCCAGCCGGCTTGTTGGTGTGTATCGTACGTAGGTCGCCTCGTTTTGCTTACCAGCAACAGTCTTTGGTTTATTTGCACCCAGTTTAGCGTCAAGAATTTTCTGGATTGCAAGCTGAGTCTTTTGTGTTGTGGTGGCAATTTCTTCTTGTGAGGGCTTCTCAAGGGAGATCTCATTGCCGCTCTGATGCGCGCGTTGGCGCAAAGGAACAAGATCTTGGAAACTGGTCTGCACGTTACGAGTGCTGTTGTGACCACGCTTTGCAATAACATCATAGTTTGCTTCACCATCAGCATTTACTGTAAGCGCTAGCGCTCGGTTTTGAACCATTTTATCGGCCTTCTTTTTTGTACCCATGTCTAGCGGGTACTGTGCAACATGAATCTCGGGGTATCTAGAGGGTAGTAGTGTTAGTATGAACTCATCTGAGATAAATCAAATCCAATATACGTACGCTCCACCATCACCAAAGTCCTCTAGTGTCGATGGTTTCCAATTTTTTCTATTTCCATAAGACGGAATGTTATAAGTCTAAAACTCATGTGTTAGTAACTCCATGACACCAGCCGATAAACCAATGCAATCAAACTCACCTTTGCTAAAAGCTCTCTTTGTTGTTGCGAGATCTCATCCGTTACAATCACATTACCAGACTTTTCAATACTGTCAACATCACTATCGCTATCCTTACTTCCTGATGAGTACTTGGGCTTGGGGAGTAATGAACTAATAGAAGTCATAATTGTTTATTTCTTTGCTGTTGTTGTCTAAAGGCATACATCTAGCCAAGTTCAGCCTGTTAGTCGATGCTGCTGAAAAAAATAAAATAATAAACTCCCAATAACCCCTAACCCACGCATCACGACTTCATTGAGATGGCCAAGAATATATTTCTTTGGCTCCAAAGCTTAGAAACTAATGAAGATTAGATCAATTGTGTTTCCAAAAAAAAAAATTCCAAAATTTAGTAATGAATTAAATATTTTACTATAAAATATAGATATTATCCACTGGCCGCCACCTTTCTTGTTTTGTTGCTTTTTTCTTTCGCGGTGGTCTCATTAGGTGTTTTCTGATCAGCACCAAACTGGAATTTGAATAGCTCCCGGCTTAGTTTATGAGCACGATCAGGATCCTCCAGCTCAATAGCATCCAAAAAAGAAACAGTCTCATATGAGGAAAAGTATAATGGTTGAACCCGAGCCGTAGTTTTATCGTTCATTGTCTTTACTACTTCCTCGTTGATCAAAATATACTTTGTGCCAGAGTGCGGACTATCATAGTTAGGCTCAACTAAAAGATGGTCGATGACAGATGTGAGTCCACGAGCACCAATGCCCTTTTCAAAACAGTACCTGGAAATTTCATACAGAGCCGGCTCGGTAAATTCCAAATGAGAGCCCCACTTGGAGAATAGAAGCTTATATCTTTTCAGAATCGAATTACGCGGCTCTGTTAAAACCTTCTGTAACTCCGAGATCGTCAACTGGGACGTAGAAACTATGACAGGAATTCTGCCCGCCAGTTCAGGGATGATCCCATAAGAGATTAAGTCCTCGTGAGTGGTATAGTCAAATATGGGAATCTCTCTGCCACCTTCAGAAATTGAATGAATCTGCTTGTTGGGATCCTGAATTTCCCTACCAAAAATGTCTTTTAATGTCACCTTTGGCTGTCAAAGGAGTTAGAATATATTACGACGAAAGTGTGTGATTAATACTTACTCGATCGACCTTTGAAAGTTTTTCGAATATAATTCTTTCCAGACCTGTGAATGCCCCCATAAAAATGAACAATATATTACTCGTATCTATCGAGATAGTATCATTCTTATTCATACCTAAAGACCCTGAATTTCCTGGTGGAACATTAATTGTTACTTTGGTACCTTCGACTAGCTTCAATAGTGCTTGTTGGACACCCTAGAAAATGAGGTTAGTTCACAAACTGAAATAAAAAAAAATTAAAAAACAAGACGTACCTCCCCTGAGACATCACGTCGACTGTCAAAGCTCTGCTTTTTCGAGAGTTTATCAAATTCGTCTAATACAACAATACCAGATTCAATGCGATCTACATTAAAGTCTGATGCCTGTGCAAGACGTTGGATGCAGGTTTCAACATCCTCCCCAATGTAGCCTGCTTGCGTCATAGATGTACAATCTGAGATTGTAAATGGAACATCAAGTGCCTTTGCCAGAACCTTGGCAAGCAGTGTTTTGCCGCTACCAGTAGGTCCAAGAAGAAGAACATTGGACTTTTCTAAAAGAACTTGGTCATCTTGTTCCTGAATGACTTCTCTAAAAGATTCTAGAATCAATTAGTCACCAGCAAAAACATAAATATATAACATAGAAGCAGAAACTTACTTGAAATGCCGTTATCAAACTCAAAATCGAGGGCCTCTAGCTCCTTCTCCTCTCGATCCTGCCGGTCTCGTAGCCTAATGCAATGATTGTATATAGCAACTGAGAAATGTTTTTTGGCTTTATCTTGGCCGATTGAGTACTGGTCAAGATAGTGTTTTAGTTCTTTTGGCGAAGGTAACCGAACTTTATTGTGGTAGCTTTTGAAGTTGGTCGATATGGAGTCAGCGCTATCAGAGAATTGCAAACTTCAATGTGTTAATACAGCACCAACAAATGCCAGGGTCAATAGAAAATTAATCAAATAACTAAATACTTACGTCTCTATCTTCTGGGAGTTAGAATAGTGCTGCTGGTATGGTGGCTTTCTTGACCAATTCGAAGAATCTCGCCTTCTGGGTGTAATCTGTTGCTTGTCAGACCTAAGGGTGGTGATATCGTCAACTCCCATATCAGAGTTACTGCTGCTAGCCTCAAGATCTTCTTCCATAGAATTTTGCTTGGAATTTCTGTTTGTATCAGATGGTTTCATCTTGTTAGAGTTCCCATTGTCGTTGCTACTGTCGTATTTGAAAAGAGGCGTTGCAAGAGCATGAAATTGGCAACGGCGGCACTGCTTCAATGAATAGGCTGGCAGTATTTGGGGTAACTGACGAAAACAGGATCTTCTCAACATTAATGATGATGGTGTAAAAGTTAATATTGTGACGGGTAAATAATCGATGGTTAGAAAGGAAAACAGATATCAACAAGAAGTAAGAACAATATAGCCAATATGGTCTGCAGAAAGAGAGATATAGTCATAAAAAAGAGGAGAAACTAAACCAGAAATTTGATCTGATAACAAAAATCCAGAATTCCAAATTGAGCGAAAGCAAACTGCTTTAGAACTTATACCAAAGCTAAGTAAAACTAAGTCTGATAAACATCAACTATATCACGTGCTTTGTTGGGAGTTTTTTTTTTTTTTTTTAAAAATCTTTGCGATCATAATTTAGACTTGACATT